>Ga0247840_10010327_pt1 | contig 11696 bp, 9 predicted proteins | sample LaCruzMarch2015__FD_192404 | JGI IMG/M metagenome (GOLD analysis project Ga0247840, IMG submission 192404) | Freshwater microbial communities from meromictic Lake La Cruz, Castile-La Mancha, Spain - LaCruzMarch2015_17m | ecosystem: Environmental > Aquatic > Freshwater > Lake | place: Spain...
TTTAGGTGTTTTTTCTATTGGTGTTTTTTCTTCTCATAGGGATATGTCTTCTCCTGGTTCTAGGAGACTCTTCTCCCCTGTATCCAGGAGGACTGCTTCTGATGGAAGGAAAGGTGTTTCTGTTTTCTGTTTTTTTTCAGTACTCTTTTTTACACTTTTCTTAGCGGGGCTCTTGTCATCAGGAGAACTGGTAAAAATTTCTTGGATTGGGGTTTTATCTTCAGTACTACTTGGATCAGATATTACCTGATCGAGAGATTGCATCTCCTCTTGGACGGCATCTGTGGACAGAGAAGTATCATTCTTCTCTTCTTGGGAAATAACTTCTGATATTGTACCTGTATCTGCTCCGCGTAACCAATCCGGCATATCCTCATCCTGAGACGTAGTATCTTGCGAGACATCTCCACTTGTTACACTTCAATCCTTTTTTAAAGTACTGTCCATAATTTCAGTGTCAGGAAGCGAGGGTACTGTGTCAGAAGATCCGTTTTCCTCAAGTGAAACAGAGGAGGTATTGTCTTGAGAGAATTCTTCTTTTGGCATCGAATTGATAGGCTCAGCTCATGATACATCCTCTTGTCATGGGGCAGAATTCAGCCAATCAGGTGTATCTACAGTTTCTATAATAAAAGGAGTGTCCGTCAGAGAAGAGGTCGTAGTATTTTGTTGGGAAGTAGCTGTGTCTGGCATACTAAAAGTTTTTTCCTCTACTGGTGCAACCGGTATATCTGAGGATGTTCCAGATGACGCCGTTTCGTTGAGCCAATCGGGATGTTTTTCAGAAGATGAAGGAGCTTTTTCAGAAAAAACATCTTCATCTCCAAACGGTGACCCACCTTCTTTGAGCCAATCGGGTGTTGCTGAAGTATCACTACTAGCAGGAGAGATATCCGAAGTATTCTGAGGGGCCGGATGATCTCCAGTATCTTCACTATGGAGCTGGTCTCATTCAGAATCATTATGTGTCGTTGCGAGTCTCTGACGAGCATAAGCAATACCGACACCTCAGAGAATGATACATACCAAGCCTCAGAGAATCCAGAGAATTAATGAAAGTCGACTTGTGGTCGGTGGTGGTGGTACAGTTTCATCTGGTGGACTTAATGGTGCTCCTGCTAAAATCATCAGTTTCTCATCAATAACCTGTTTTACTTCTTTGCTGAGAGTTTTATCTGGATCAACATAATCGTTATAAATTGTTTGCTTTATCGCAAGATTTGCCTCATAGTATTCTGGGTTATCGAGCATCTGATCGATGAGTCCTATATTCGTTCCATCTCAAAATATTTTTGTTTTATAGGTGCTTTTTGAGAGAGCATCTTCGATGACTTTTCGAGCCGCTTGGCGTTCATTCATCTTATCATCTCACTGTGTATAGATGAGATTGATTTGTTCCAGTATTTTTTTCTTAAGGTCTTCTGGCAATGTCGTGCTCGCATCAACTGCGAGAGAAAAAAGTATCAGAGTCTGTGTACGGTCAGCTGTGTCATACCAGATATCTCCCAACTGATCAAGGAGCTTATTAAATTCTGCTCTTTCTTCCTCTGGCGCTATTTGAACCAGATTTCTGAGCTTATCAATACGGTCCTTATCCTCTTGAGAGAGATTAAACGTTTTAGGTTCTTTCGTCGTCATATCTACTTCATCTGGAAGCGCTAAAAAGCTTCGTGTCACACGTATCTGCCGAGAAGTGATATCCTCATTATCTTGTCCTATAAGTCGAATACGCATAATAGTCACTCGTTTTGTCCCTTTTGGGATCTGAAATGGTCGACCATTTCGGTATGAAGCGGTTCACTTATTATCAGCGTCATCATTTTTTTGACCATTGAGATCCGTATCAATATCAACATCTGTGTCTATCGCATAGTATCGGATGTTATCACCTCTTGACTCGCCGAGATAGAGAAACATAGGCGTCATGGGGTCTTCCCATACGATATTCTCTGGGGTTTCTGTCGTGTCAGCACCACTTGCAGGAGAGAGCACAACGAGTTGTCAGGTGATTTTTTTGAGTAATATCTGATTTTTGAGGTTCCTCTCTATGGGGTATATAACGGATTCTGTTACCTTTCCATCTGAGATTTCCAGTTTGAGTTTTTTTGAGACAGAACTTTCGGTATCAATTACGAGATAATCTCTATTTTCTGAGATCTTTTTGTCATCAATATACCAGTTCACTGTTTGGAAAATACCGGAAGACATATTATAAGCAACTATCTTATTTCATATTATCTGTACAGTAGCTTTTGGTATCAAACGATTCTTGACGATTATTGTCAATGATTTTGTAGCCGATACTCCACTATGTGTTACCTTTACCTTTGGATTATACTCCCCAGGGTATTTGTATTGAAATTCATATGTTGGTGTTGTTGTTTTGATATCATAGAATCCATCTCAATCGATATCCCATCGATATTCTGATTTGCCAGATACATCACTATCAAGAGCCGTTCTTACCGTAAGAGAAAGACGTGTCTTATCTCAAAAATTCACTTCTGTAGCATTTGCCGTAAAGCTATCGATAATTGGGGTAGCTAGATTGGTATTAACATAAAGATCAGGTGTTGAAAAACGTGTTTCAGAAACTTCTTTTGTATTAATTTTCAGACCATTTGAATCCTCCATCATGACATCAAAATAATATCTTCCAGAAATTTTTGGAAGAACAAATGTCGTCTCGGGAACACGTGTAATACGGAATCACTGCGCCTGATCATCACGATCCGTATAATAATACCATGTATATGAGCGTATAACGCCATCTGGATCCTTATCCCCCACCATTTTGAGATTAATACGCATAGGATCCATGTCGAGGTTTTCTGGTAGTACACGAATGTCACTGAAGCGAGGTGCAATATTAATAACTTTTACCCATGATGTAACAGTATGAGATGTTCCGGTCTTTTTATCAGAAACTGTGAGTGAGATTTCTTCACATCAGAGCTCATCAAAAGAATATGATAAACTTTCATTGGTAGATGTTTTATTGAGACCTATTTTCCAAAAATATGTGAGATTATCCCCTTTGCCATCTATGTTCACACTTTTTTCAGCAGAAAATGACACTGCATTAGCTCTGTCAACTACAATGGCCTCTTGATTATCACAAACACTTGTTTGTGCAGCAGAATAAGGAGAATCATTTTTGATATTCAAGACAGCAAATGGCTGATCACCATCAGTCACATAAATTTTCCCCATAACACTATTTGTATCGCCTTCTTCATTGGTCACTTTGACTGTGACAGGAAAAGTTCCGGAAACAGAAGAACTCGTTGTAAGTTTATTATTTTTTGTGACGAGTGGATTCTCCGATCATATCCTCCACTCATATGTATTCACTCATGGAGGTGCTGTCACCACTAATAAAGTCGACGTTCCTCGCTTTACAACCTCTGGACGCAAAGTGAGCTTGAGAGAAAGAATACTATTTATCTTGATATTTTTTTTCGTATTTTGACTCTTTCCATCTGCATCGGTGACACGCAGAGTAACACGATATGTTCCTTTGGCAGGAAATATATATTTTCCACGACTGTTCTTCTCATTTGTTTCCAATAATTGTATCGGAGCATCATCTACAAACCATTCAAATCGTAATCTTTGATTGTCTGGATAATCAGGATCAAATGAATTCGTTCCATCAAAAAGATACATATTTGGTGTCGCAGAAGAAACGATTTCTGAAGTAAATTCTACGATTGGTGGTAAAGAATCAATATTGACTTCCATGGAATCCTTATCCCGGGCATCTCATTTTATCGAGGTCAGAGATACAAAATATCTCCCCGTATCATTAAATACATATTCAAGTCTTGTGCCCGAAAATGAGTATAAAACAGTATCTTTCCCGCTTTTTCTTACTTCCCAGAGATATGTTACATCGGTTTCTTTTGAGACTTTTTGTGCCTGAAATACTACTTTTTCTCATTTATTCGGGGTCTTATTATTGACAGATATGGCGGCAAGTGGGTCACCGATTTTGAGTACAATATTCTTAGGAAATTGGACATTATCATTTCTCGTGAGTACCAATTTGATTGCATAGGTACCTGTTGAATACTTTTGTGATTCAAATTGTGGTGGACCTTCATTCGAATCTGTGACTCCATTTCCAAAATCCCACTCTGTTTTTTGAATAGTATACCCCGAAGCAAAAACCGTCTCAGAAGCATCAATACGAATACTCTGAAGGGCTTCTTTTGTTGGGATCTTTATCTCTTTATCAGCGAGCTGATCATTGATTTTTACCATAAAATGTATCTGCGGTTGTCCTACCTCAATGGTCACATTTTTCTCAAAACTAATCACATCATTAAACCCTTGGCTATTTTTACTGACCGAATTAATCGTTAAATTCACACTATACGTCCCTTCCATATCAAAGGTATAATTTATGATTTTTCACGTGCCAAGAATCTTTTGCGTATTCCCCTCTGTTCGTATCCACCAAATAAAATTTTCATTTGGTATCAATGTCCCACTTCCATCAATAGCATTTTTTGCTTCGAGTGTTACAGAGAGAGGTGCATCGCCAGTTTGGGGTGTTGCATCCATATCTACATCAATAGTAAATGTAGATGCTCGTTCAAGAAAATCTCTCACCGTATTTTCTACATTACCCTGATCTATAGTTGCCTGCTTGGAATTATAGGCAGAAATTGCTTTTTTGACGGCGTCATACCGTTGTTTGTTTTCATAGAGATTATCTCTATCAGGCAAGTGCTGATAGGCTCCATCTACCAAGATCGAAAGTTCGGTCATGACGCTGGCATCATATTCTCATTCTATTTTTGTTTTGAGGGCACGTATTTTATTACTATAAAAATCAAAGTCGACATTTTTTATTTGAGTCTCAGCGATAGCTGTAGGAAAAGAAGCAGCAACTTTTTTATCATCAAGGAGATAAAATATCGTGCTAACTATCCACCAGGCAAACCATATAATCAGAATTCCCCAGATAACCCCGGTAATGATCTTTTTTGTTTTTGTGGCAGCCTCTTCATTAGCAGGATTGAGCAGAAGTTGTGCCCCAGCATACATAATATAAATAACTGCTATCAAGGAAATAAAAGAAAGCACATAAACGATGAGATCTTGGACTGCCTCTGCAATACCCTTATCCGTAATCACTCATACACCGCTTCACAATAATCATCCCACGGCATCAACGCCTGCTACAAAACAATTTTTTCCACCACAATCAAAGCTAATACCCGCAAATGTGGTATTTACGAGTAAAAATCAGACGAGAAGAGTGCAGAGAAGAAGCGCTTTTTTCATATTCCTCTTCATATTAACAGATATTTCTCTTAAATTCAAATGTTTCTCTGGTATAAATGCAGCTAATGTGAGACAAAGAGTCTTGACTTATATTTTTTTATGTTACCACCTCCCACTAGCACCACCTCCACTAAATCATCCACCTCAAAATCATCCTGAACTTCCACCTGAGTGGCTGCTTGATCCGCTACTTGAAAATCATCCACCACCACTTCTGCCACCTCATTTTCCAGGACGGATTTTACCAGTTGAATAGAGATAATCTAACAGTCCTCCGGTCCCTCCTCCTATCAGAGCCGCAATAAGAGACTGCCATAGAATCCCTGTAAAATACACTCCCGCTATAGCACCTACCAAAAATCCCAATTCTATCCCGAGCCACCAGCTCTTCGTCGGAGCGAAAAATACGACTCAGATAATATTCCCAACTATAATAATAAATATCAGATTATTAAAAAGAAAAGAAAACCAGGAATCGAGAGATTCATCTTGTTGTTGTGGCTGATCTCATATACTACCATTTATATCTTGAAGATTTATTTGCTCCCCCCGTAGAAGAGACTCTATTGATGTAATTGCACTTGATAATCATACATAGTATGCCTCCTTTTTGAACTCAGGTGTAATTTTTTCATCAATAATTCGGTTTGAGATGACATCTGTTATCACCCCTTCCAGGCCTCTCCCCACCTCAATCCGCATCTCTCGTTCTGTCGGAGCAATCAAAATCAAAAGACCATTATCGAGTCACTTCTGCCCGATTCACCAAGTACGTGCAATAGCTATGCCAGCTTCCTCTATCGTACGACCTTGTAGACTCTTGATAATGGCAATACCTATTTGGCTCTTTGTCTCTGCTTCGAGAGAAGTAATATCTTGTTCGAGTCATTCCTTCTCTGATGGAGTTAAGAGATTCATTTCATCCAAAACACGACCAGCAAGAGCTGAGGGGACGACAAATTCTGCTAGGACACTGACACAAACAATGCTGAAAAATACGGCACATGCACGAGAAAAAAGCGTCATAAATGAATCTTATTCTATCAAACTATTTAGTGTCAAACTCTATTTTTGGAGCTACATCAGCACCAGCCTGTGCATCAAAGAGTGCAACTTTTTCAAAACCAAACAATCGTGCGATAAGAACCCGTGGAAATTGCATAATCATAATATTCCATTTGGCAGCAGCAGCATTGAAATCAACCCGAGAAACGCCGATACGGTTTTCTGTTCCTTCGAGTTGTGACTGAAGATCTTGAAATCCTTTCGTAGCGGTGAGTTGTGGATATGCTTCTACAGAAACGAGTAAACGGCTCAATGCTCCTGAAAGCTCTCCTTGGGCAGCGCTAAATTGTGCTAAACTCGCTGCATTCGTCGGATCTACCGTGACCTTTGTTGCCTTCGCACGGGCCTCTACGACATCAGTAAGGGTTTTTTGTTCAAAATTGGCAGCTCATTGGACTGTTGCAACAAGCTGAGGGACGAGATCATTCCGACGCTGATATTGAGCTTCTACATCACTCCATGCTTTGTCGACTCCTACACGCCCCGAAACAAGAGAGTTATAGGAACCAATCATCCAGAGAGCTCACAGTGCAATAATGACGATGATAACAAGCAGTAATTTTTTCATAAAAAGAAATTAACGAAATAGAGAAAAAAATTATAAGAGTTTTTTTGAAAACAAAAGAGATTATCCTAAAATCAGAAAGTGAAAACTAATATGTTTATTTTATCTTATCAACCTCATTGAGATAGAGATCTGAAACAACCAAGAATTTTTCATCGATAAGCTGATTGACAGATTTGAATCTCTTCGCTGTCGAGAGTTGAAATTGTACAGGGGAGTCTCCTTGTAGCCCCTGTGCATATGCTTTATAATCTTCGGAATTATTTGAATACTGCTCTCATTTTAGTGCATCTTGAACCTGGTTTTTAAAGTGAGAGGTAAATTTATAATGAAAAAGAACAGAGCTAATATCTGCTATGATTGCATTATCAGAACCATGTGCGTGTACAAGAGGATGTAGGGTCTTATCAAAGAATAATAATGGTATTTTCGTTAACCAAATGTTTTGTAATCAAAAAAGTTGAGCACGAATACCGCCTTTTAAAAAACCCATCTTACTATTCAGATCTTTTTCGCTCAAGAATCCGCGAGCATCAAGATACCCTTTTGTCATCAAGTTGTCCTTTTCTATATGAGAAATATCATAATAATCGTACGCCGAGAGTGGTACTTTCTCCGTTGGAAGATAGGGCATGAACATATCGAGCATTTGAGCAATGACAGCATTGGCACCCTGTGCCGATAAGTATTTAAATAATTTTTCTAAGCTGAACTTATCTGAATAAGGATAATCCCACAGCTCGTCAATATCGACGGTCAAGCTCCATCTCTTCTTCGAGAAGCGAGTAATCAAATATCGTCTCAGCAATGTATTATACTGAAATGGTATCTTCGTTTCCAATATGGTTACAGTGGCATATTTCTGTGCAATACGTAATGTCTCATCCGTTGAACCATTATCCAAGAAGACGATGTGTTTAAAACCTTTTTTTTGGTAGTGTTCGATAAAATCTTGTATCCATTCCTCTCAATCCTTCATTAAGCATAGTACGATTGCTTCATGCTGTTTGTAAGGAATATTTTTAGGGCCAAAAACATGTGTGACTTTTGTTGCAACATAGAGGAACTTTGTTAATTCAGCTGTTTTATAAAGAACAGTTTGCAATACTCATGAACTTCACTCTCGGTGTATTTTGGCTTGTAATAAATATCATAAGAGTATTATGCGTTTCTGTATTTTCTCTTTGAGTCATTTTTGGATGTGTATAAACCTTTTCATTCATTGTGGTATCTCGTTGATTGATCCAATATCGCTTAATTGCCCAATTGTATGTTTTGAAAACCCAAATCCAACGTCATTTATTCCATATCCTAACCGAATACAATCCTTCGAAGCTTGAAGTCCAGAAAAATATGTGCATGAAAAAAGATTCGTATTGTGTTTTATCTTGGCCCCCAGTAAGCTTTTCCACGAGTGAATCAGCCAGTATTTTTCTGGATGTATTTTTTTCTGGGCAAAATCTAGCATGCACAATTTTCAAAAGTATATTTTTTTTCTCCAGAGATATATTTTTTTATGCCCCACAAAATAATACTTATTATTGAGTTTTGATAGCTGTGTACCTATCGTGAGATCTTTGGGAAACTCATTATTCTTCTCTTTTTCAGAATAATACTCCTCCATTTCCCATGTCTTTGGATTTATACGGCCTACTTTGAGTATTCTTAATGGATTCAGCCAATAGAGTGCATATATATCTCCTTGCTCCGAAAAGAACGCCCAATTCCTCTCTTGCTTCTGTCTATTTTTATACAAAATCCTCTTGGGGGATTCCATTTCAGGATAAATTTTCATGATAAAAATATCATTCCCCTTAGGCATCCAGCCAGAATTAAAAGTTATATAAAAATCACCATTGATCTGAGCAATCTTTGGATCAATAAGACATATACTTCCCAACTCTTTATGGAAATCGGTAGATATATTTTTTATGGAACGACATTTCTGGTCTTCGATGGATATAAATGAGGAAAGCTCTTTGCTTCCTTTGAGTATTGCTCTGAAAGCAAAAATTTTTACATTTTCATCACAATAAAAACTTGGATTAAAAACATTATAAATATCCAAAGAGCTTATGACATTCTCAAAATACCCTGATAATTCTTTATCTTGAGAAGATGTACAAGATTTTATGTGTAATAATTCCATGAATGAACGTATTATAGAAATTTTTATAGCTATTGGATTATTTGTTTCTTGGAATGCTCAGCACTGATTGGTACCCAACCAAGTCTTAATGCCTCAAGAACTGCTTGGTCACGATATTCTTTATGATGGTCACGATATTCTAGCGCATAAGGATCTGGTAGTTTCGTAATCTTATGTTTTATAGGTATGAGAAAACTCGGTTTTTTAAACTTTTTTTGCAGTGTTATGCTCGCCCTAATATCGTCTTCGGATTTTAAGATAGGCGTATTCAGTTCAGATATTTCAAGCTCCTGAATGCCTTCTTGAGAGATAATATGAAATCTGCCCTTAACTATATCTGTAGGGATGATTTCATCATGCGTCTCTCTGTCTGTCCCAAAGGTATACTCTTCTTTCTTATTTTCGAAGTTGAGATTACGGCCAAAGAAACCAAGGACACTTTCTTTTCCATAGGACCTTATCGCGGACATGACTTCTGCAGAAAAATCATCATCCAACACAATATCATCATCACTGAATACAAAATAGTCATACATATTCAAGTTCGCTGCGATCTCATGTCGAATAATAGATCCGAGATTTTTTTTCGAAAAAATATTTTTACAGCCGGGAATATAAAGCCATGATGGATGATTGTGAAAGATAATGATATCGTCTATATAGGATTGTTTTTTGAGACCAAAAACTACTCGCGGGATATTTTCTATTCGTTTCCAGCTCAAGACAATGGCTACAATCCGCTCATTGCGATGTTTTCCCTTGTGCTGCTGAAGAAAGAAAAGAAGTATATAATATCAGAAACTCTTCAAAAAGTACCCTATATAACGATACAATATATATATTTTACTCAATTTAATCCGGGATAAAATGGCTCATGAAGGTGTCACTAAATCTCAATCGTCTGATGAATCCGATTGATTCCTTATCTCAGCAATACTACCACAAATCACACTACGCCATCAATTCTTTGTCATTTTCTTCACACATAAAATAGAGAAAAAAGTATAAGCATTTTTTCTTGAAAACAAATAAAGCCGTGTATTGCATTTTCTCTTTTTTAGATAGACTAAAGGCACTTTTAATCCCCAGTTATGAATCCTCTTCTTCTCAAAATCGCCAAATTTATGTCCCAGAGACCAAAAAATACTACGATACGTCTTTTTCATATCTTTTCTGGACTTATAATTCTCGGACTTCTCTGGATAGCACAGGACCGTTCTATAATTGATATTCCTTTTGTTGGTGCACAGACCCCAGAAATAGAAGAAAATATCGAATATGGGCTCCTGTTACTCTGACTCTTACCACTCATAAAAGGTGTTCTTCCTTTCTGTCTTATGAAACATAAGACACTTCATATTGCTCAAGCCGCTCTCGGACTTCTCCTCATCATCATCGGAGGACCAGTGATGGACCCTATCGTGACAACTGTTTCTGCACCTTCAGAAAAACCAGCTGATGAATTTCAGATTGATTTTGGTACCAGAGAAGAAACCTCGAGCCACCCTGGTATTTTTCTCATATTTCTTGGAATATTTTGGATGCTCGTATGAGCCACTGGCAAAGGTACCACTGAAAAATGCCTCCGTTACAAGGAGGTGGTAAAAAAGATCAGAGTGTAAGTATTCTTATTTTGGCTGGCCAGAAAAAATTCTCAATATACGGTTTCAAACTTTTACAAATAAATCGGTAAGTATAGGAGGAATGAGGTATGCTCATTAAAATTACGATTAAACTCTGCAATTACTCGTGCCATTTCTGGGTCAACTGGAAGAACTTCTGGTGATAAATCGGTAGTTGACATAGAGGAAAATATACTATTAAAAACTTTTTATCAAGACTTTTATTCTATTCACTGGAATTTAGATTCCCAAAAGAGAGCGCACTCGAGCAAAAATCGTCTGTTGTGCTCTAGATACTGCTCTCTGAAAATGAATAGAACATTTGTCTCTAAATTTGTCTGGTAGTGCCGCCATGATTTCCAGCCGTATTTTACCTTGAATTGCTGGATGAAAATTTCATTCTACCATAAACGCAATATTACCATTTCCCGGATAAATAATATAACTTACTTGGATTCCTTCTTGAGAAAATTTATCACAAATATCCTGGCACATCTTTGCTCCCCCTTCTGTGTCCTGCGAAATACAACTAATATCCCGTGCTGTACAGGTATACCCTGCGGGTAAATGATGCAAGAGATCACTTTGTATGATTGCAAGTATTTCTTGAGACCTTCTTAATGCCTCTGGTTCATCAATTTCTTTTTCAAAAGTAATACTGCACGTAAACCGTTTTTCTCCTTCAAGCACTTTTTCTTGTATCCTGCGAGCATCTGGATACAATGCAAATATGCGATTGAAAAATGGCATCATGATTGCATGTGGTATGGTGACTTCTTGTGCTGGTATTTCATTCATAAATTGTATTATATCTTTATAAATTATTTGTCAAATTATGAAAAAACTTCGTGTTATATTCTTTGGGACACCGCAACTCTCAGCGGATATCCTCACCTATCTTATCAAAGATGATTCTTTTGAAATCGTCGGGGTCGTCTCAAATCCTGATACGACTGGTGGACGTGGACACGTAACTATCCAATCACCCGTGACACTCGTA
>Ga0247840_10010331_pt1 | contig 11695 bp, 10 predicted proteins | sample LaCruzMarch2015__FD_192404 | JGI IMG/M metagenome (GOLD analysis project Ga0247840, IMG submission 192404) | Freshwater microbial communities from meromictic Lake La Cruz, Castile-La Mancha, Spain - LaCruzMarch2015_17m | ecosystem: Environmental > Aquatic > Freshwater > Lake | place: Spain...
TTTCCCCGGCCCCGATCCAGGCCTCGCATATTATCACTTTCCTCAATGGCAAGGGAGGCCCGAACCCGCAAATCCGCCACCAGGAAAACTTTGAGGCGGTCCGGCTGGCGCGATCGCTCGCCGACAAGAAGGGGGAGATGTTATCGGAATGCATCTGTTCGCTGGTGATTGTTCACCATGATCGCCATGTCTGTCGGCGGTTCTGCCTGATTGATCACTATCCCCGGAGATGTATTTTATAGGCCTGACCCCTTCTGGCTTTTCATGAGCTGGTGCCGACGTAGATGTTGCGCTCGGCGAGCCCCGTAACCGCTTCACCCACCTCTGCCCGGTCGAAGTTCATATGTCCTCGATACCACCCCCGCTGATAGATTGCATCCGGGAAAGTCTGGCTCCTGACGCTGCGCTGTGAATCTGAGCCCAGGTTATCCCTGCTGGCGTCGGCAGTTCCGACGACGGGCACTTGGCTGAGTTGAAAACAAGGCTCTCCTCCGAATCGGATAAACACCAGCAGGCCGCGCGGCAGACGTGCTAAAAACCTAGTCAGGATTTTGCGCTTCTGCTACCAGAGGACAGTGAATTCTTCGATCGACCTTTTCAACGGACACCGTGGACTTGCGGAGGTGATCGCACTCGAATACACGAATATTCCAGGCGCGCTTCCCTCAGAATCACTTTCAGAAGCACACCAAGCACTTCTGCGCGCTTCAAATACGTTCGACCAATCCCGCGGCGATTTCAGCCATTACGCGGCCAGGTCCGTAAGGAATGCGTTGAATTCATTCTACGCAAAAAGCCTCAGGCGAGCAAAAATCTTCCCGAAATCATTGGATGATGCTCCCGCCTGGGACCGGCGGGAGGATGGCGTTGCCCACAGTTCGTTCGGTGCCGGAATTGAGGATTCCCGCGAGAACGTTCTGGTTCAAGTGCGGCGGAGAGAGAGCGCCACGATTCTGGAAGAAGTCCTCAGATTTCTCACACCACGGGAGCGAGTGGTAGTAGAGGGGCTCCGATCTGGACAGAGCTTTTCAGAAATCGGGGATGGAATGGGGATATCCAAACAGGCCGCGCATAAAGTTTCCACATCAGCACTCCAAAAGCTTCGGGATCGGATGTCCCTCCTGGGGTATCAAGGGCTGGACTCCCAGGGATTGCTGAAAAGTCTATCCTCAAACGCCAAGGGGGTCGGTTGACGATTTCACTGCCCGTTCGTAATGCCTTGTATGGCCCGAATTGCTCCAAAATATGATGCAACACAAGCAGAACCCGAAATGAAGACGATGTCAGATGAGAATCAGCAACCCTGACGCCCACGATTTATGAAGAATGACGGTGTTGCTCGGCGTCAGAATGTCTGCGCGCTCCCTCTCAAAGGGCACTGACCCGGAAACTACGGATGGCTGCAATTCTCAACTTGTCGTGTGTCTCGATTTCCAACCCACCCACCGCGCCCATGTGGGTTGGAGTGGAGCATGCACCACCCCGTTCCGTTAATTTCCCATGGCACTTTTAGAGGAGTCACAGATAATCCGAGACACTTACGAGGTTGAGAGATTTCTCGGACAAGGCGCATTTGCCGAAGTCTATCGGGTAAAGCACCGCTTCTTAGGCCGACAAGCTATGAAAGTGTTCAAGAGGGCAGGAATGACCGTCGCCGAAATTGAGGAAATGCTCGGCGAAGCAATTATGCTTTCCAAAATTGGTCATCCAAACATCGTACGGGTTTACGATGCGAACGTATTGGAATCCCCCCGCGGGCTCTGCGGGTTTTTTACAATGGAAAATGTATCCGGCGGAAGCCTGGAAAAGTTCTGGCATTCACATGGGACGGATTTCGTGCCGATCGAGACAACCGTTGACCTGTTGAAACAAGTCTGCCGCGGCTTGTCCGTTGCGCACAGTCAGACACCACCAATTATCCACCGCGATATCAAACCCCAGAATATTCTGGTCGGATACGAGGCAGAGGGTCTGCGTGCCCGAGTGGGCGACTTCGGGCTGGCAAAGAAGGTTAATCCCCTCACGCTACTTGCGACAGCGGCCGGCACTCCGCACTTTAAACCTCCGGAAGCATTTTCAGATACAAAAGGTGATTCCTGCTCGGCGGATGTTTGGGCGATCGGGACGACAATGTATCTGCTGCTAACCGACCAATTGCCTTTCCAATTCCCCAATGATCTTGGATGGGGCACGAAAAATCTTTTCAAGGAACCAATACGTCCGCCGTCCGCCTTTAACGCTGATGTAAATGCGGCGTTGGATGCGATAATTCTAAAAACACTTGAATTTAAACCCGCCGCCCGCTTCCAAAACGCCCACGAGTTGCTTGAAGCACTGTCGTCATGGCGGCCCAATTTAAAGGCAAGTAACCCGAAGTCAGTTAGAATTGAAGTGTCTAAAACCGCACTCGGGAGAAATCTTTCCTCCCCGAATGAGCAGGAGGCGGAGGAAATGGCAAGAATGGCGCTCTTACTGAAAAGGAAGGGCAAACTGGCAGATGCTGCGGATATTATGGAGGAGGCGTTCAATAAATGGCCCGATCTAAGGAGCAAATACGAACGCCACGTTAAATTGTGGAGATGCGGAATAAGCATGTAAATGTATGCCAACCATTGACCCAGAAATCCAGGCGAGCCCCAACCATGGCATCCAATCAGAGTGCGCGCCGTTGATGGAAACCGCTAGTTTGCACCTCTATTGCGAAAATACGTTTCGTATTACGGGGCTCCCGGTTGATGCGTCAGCAAAGGAGATCAAGAAACATGCAGACCGATTGAAAATGATGGAGGAACTTGGCTGCGGCGATGGAGCCAATCCGGCAGCTTTCACGCTGAACCCTCCACCCACCGTTGATCAGATTAGGGGTGCCATACAGCGGCTCAATGAGCCGGAACACCGACTTGTTGATGAGTTTTTTTGGTTCTGGCCCCAGGAGTTCGGGAATAGTGCGGCTGATCCAGCTATTGTGGCAATGTTATCCGGCGATTCCGATACTGCATTTCATATTTGGAGCGGCTACGAGAACCACCCCGAACTTGATTTTGTTGCCTCCCATAATATCGCAGTAATGTTTCACCTTATTGCGCTTGATTGGACAATCTACCACCTCGCCGCTGATGTTGATTCTGAAAGGGAAACCAAGATTTTGAGTTACTGGGAACAGTCGTTTAGCCGTTGGGAGAAGGTTGTCGCTGATGATCGTATTTGGGATACGGTGAAGGAGCGCATCAGATCAATGAACGATGCGCGTCTAACCACAGGCTTCGCACGTCGCATGCGCGAGGCACTCCCAGCGGCGCTCGACAAAATCAACGCCCAAGCAGCATTAAAATTTGCATCAGATCGTGGCCGCCTTGATATCGCAAAGCGGCATGTGCGCTTTATGCGACAGACGCACAACGGCCTTGACGATGTGGACAAGACATCTGACTTGGTTCTTCGACCAATCGTGACCAGGGTCAAGCACCTTATCAATTCGGCTCGCAAAGCAAACTCTATAAACGCAAATCAGGGGGCTACGGAGGCGCAAAATCTCTTGGAGCATTGCCTTCCGCTCCTTGAAATCTATGAGCTATTTCATGGTAAAACTGCCCACCAAAAGACAGAACTTTTCGATGAGGTCGCGGACGTGGCGGCGGACTGCCTCATTTCCTATCAGAAAAAAACCGGGAACAATCGCCGTTTTGTCGAACTGATGCGGCACGCGAAGGGATTCGCCACATCTATCCACCTCCAAAAGCGGATTGACGAGGGCATAGATGCAGGTGAACAAAACATCCTTTACGAGTCGCTTGAACCGATATTGAAGCGCCTGAAAGAGATTGAGGACCGCCAAGCGTCGTGCCCCTCGCAGCTAGCAAGTATTAAAACCGACATTGTTCCATACCTCGAAACGCTGCGGGGAGAATCCTCGGCCACACCGGACATTATTCGGGAATTGTCAAACGCCATCGCAATCGCTCTTCGTAGAATATCAATCCGGGCTCACAATGACGATCGCGATTATACTACCGCTTTAAAAGCCGTGCGCTTGGCTGGCACAATTGCAAAAGAATCAACGCTGCGCACCAGACTCTCAGAGGACGAAGCAACCTTGGTCGAGAACCTTGCCCAATACAAGTCTACGCTGGTAGACATGCAGATTAAAGGTGATCGAGTGATTGTTAATGAGAAGACCTTTGCGTTCAATCAGACAAGCATCCCGGCATCCAAGGTAACCGCGATTCGATTCGGAATATTTATTCAATATCGCAATGGGGTCAAGTCATCTGTTTCATACCTAATAGAGGCAATTAGTGGCCCAACTGGGATTTCAATTGAATGCAAAAGGTTCTGGCGAAGCGAGGAGCAAGCCGCAGCTGACTATAAGACAATTCTTAACGGGGTTTTCCAGCACATTATTCCCGGCCTGTCGGCCAGGATTGCCACTTCAATCCGGGGCGGAGCTTCATACCCAATGGGGCGAGCAAAGCTTACAAAAGATGGAATCCACATCACTATTGGGAGGCTCATGTGGGAAAAGGAGCATTTTCTACCATGGAAAGATGTTCGATATGCCACGAATCAAGGCGTTCTAACGATTCGATCAAATGAAAACCCTAAAATCACCGCTGAAATGTCGATTCGTGAGACGTGGAATGCGGTATTGTTCAGTCTGATAGTAGATAAACTCTGAAAGGAAAATGCACATTTCCCACAATCATAATATTATGGACATACCAAAAGACATCCACCTGCCACGCCCCGAATACCCGACCGTGATTGACATTGCTCGCGACTTGCTCCAACAAGCTCACGTATTACAGGCCCAAAGGGTTCCCGTACAAACACAGGTTGTAGAGAAGCTCCCGGACAGCTTTGTGAAGGCTATGACCACGATCGCAACAAATGTTTGGCGCATACGCTCGAAGGTTATTGGGTTAGATGGCAGTGTCGCTGATGATATCTCCAAAGAGGATTTACGGAAGGTCGCCAGATACATTGATACGATGTTCGAGTCACTTGGCTCCATTGGAATAGAAATCAAAGACAGAACAGGAGAGCATTTTGATTATGGCATGCCAGAAAAGGTCGTCATGACCTTACCCCAGCCAGGCATAAACAAGGAGCGCATCGTTGAAACACTTCGCCCGACAATTTATTGGCGCTCTCAAATTGCCCAACTCGGAGAAGTAGTCATTGCCAGCCCGACGGAGGTCGAAGAGACCCCGGAGAAGCAAACTCCCAATTCATCGAATATTTCAGACCCCAAACCGCCTAACATTGATACTATACTTCCGACTTTGCCAGAGAAAACCGACGCCCCATCTCCTAAGGCCGCAGCAGCAACAGAAGGCGCATCTTCCATTAAACCAGAAACCAAATAATGAAACGGACCACGATTGACTTTGGTATTGATCTCGGGACAACGAATAGCGGCATCGCAGTATTGAACGGCATTACGCCTGAGATTATCAAGAACGCAGACGATCAGGATGTAACACCATCCGCTGTCAGCTTTGGAAAAAGCGGCCAGCAGTTCGTCGGTACGAGGGCAAAAAGCAGCATAATTGCAAAGCCCGAAGACGCATACGTTGAGTTTAAGCGGCGAATGGGCACTGATTATCTCTATAACTTTAAATCCAGCGGTCTTTCAAAAAAGCCCGAGGAACTGTCGGCAGAAGTATTAAAAGCACTTCGGGCTGATGTCGTGAGCAGACTGGATGAGGAAATTCAGTCAGCGGTGATTACAGTACCGGCTGCATTTGAACTTCATCAATGCGACGCAACACGAAAAGCTGCTGAACTCGCAGGCTTGAAAGGTAGCTCTCTCTTGCAGGAGCCTGTTGCAGCTGCTTTGGCGTATGGGTTTCAAATCGATTCCGAAAAGGCATATTGGCTTGTCTACGATTTCGGTGGAGGAACATTCGATGCCGCCGTTATTAAAGCGGAGGAAGGATTAATCAATGTTGTCCATCATGGCGGGGACAATTTTCTCGGTGGATCAGATATTGATTGGGCTATCTTGGAAAAACTAGTGATTCCCAAGCTGATTCAAAACTATAATCTTCCCGATTTAAAGCGAGGGAATCTCAGGTGGAAAAATGCAATCGCACTATTGAAGCGGTCCATTGAATTAGCCAAGATTGAGCTTACCACAAAAGACCGGACTACATTGATCGACTGCTCTTTCGAAGATGCGGACGGAGAGACTGTTGATTGCGAGGATATATCGCTTTCACAGGGAGAGATTATCTCGGTGTCTGAACCCATTATAAGAAAATCAACGGACATCTGCTTGAAGGTTTTGTCGGAACGCAACCTGACATCATCGGCGGTGCAAAAAATCATCCTTGTCGGAGGGCCAACCAAGGCTCCGTATTTTCGTGACATTCTGAGGGACCGGATCGGTATTCCGATCGATACAACCATGGACCCACTTACAGTCGTGGCGCGCGGCGCATCCGTTTTTGCAGGAACCCAGAAGCTCGATTCCAAACATCAACGCCGCGCCCAAGTCGGGGAATATCAGATTGAAATGCTGCGTTCTAACAAATCCGTCGGTCACGAATATGACCCGCTGGTAGGAGGGAAAGTCATCTCGCCCACCGGGGTGGACGGTTATACTATCGAATTCATCAACATCAAGACGCAGTGGCGAAGCGGAAAGATTCGTTTACGTTCCGATGGAGTATTTTTGCTGAATCTTTTGGCAGAAAAGGGAGACCGCAATACCTTTACCATCGAACTTTCCGATCAAACCGGCACTCGCCAGAAGTGTGTTCCCGACACTCATGTCTACACAGTCGGTTCAACCATTGAGGAGCAACCCCTGATCAACTCTATGGGTATCGCCCTGGCTAGCAACGAGGTGGAGTGGTTTTTTAGGAAAGGCGTAGGTCTCCCGCAGAAGAGAAAGTCCCCTGTGCTGTTTCGAACCATCCACGCACTTAAAGTCGGAGAGCCGGACATTGGAATCCGAGTCCCTGTTGTCGAAGGCGAAAATGAAGTTGCTGACAGAAATAGGCAAATTGGAGCCCTGGAAATCTCTTCCGCGAACATCAAGCACGATCTTGCGTCAGGAAGTGAAATCGAGGTTACCTTGCATATCGATCAGTCCAGAGATATCCGGGTTATGGTTTATGTTCCCGTCCTCGACGAGGAATTCGAGACGAAACTGAATCTATTGAAGCAAAATAATCCGAACTTAGATGGCGACTTTTCCGCGGAGTTGAGTCGAATTGAGACATTGATTAAGCACGCTGACTCCGCAAGCGACGGCGATGGAGCGGCGAAACTGGAAAGCATTAAGACCTCGCATCTCGTTCAGGAAATTCGGGATTGTGTATCAGCGGCGAAAGGGGACGCTGATGCCGCCCAGAAAGCTGAAAAGCGTCTTTTGGACCTCAAAATTGCTCTTGATGAAGTCGAAAGCGCTATTAAATGGCCAAAGTCGGTTGCCGAGGCAACAAACTGGCTGGATGACTTGGGAAGAATTATCGCTCAGCATGGCACGCCGGAGCAAACTGGACGTTTCGAAGAGCTTAGACATGAAGTGGCCGGAATCATTTCCAAAAAGGAGGTCGATAGGCTTCTGCGGAAGCAAAAAGAGATTGAGGAGTTGTATTTTCAGGTTTTGGTCTCGATCCCAGCGTTTTGGGTGAGTCAATTCCAACGCGCGGTGGACCAGAGGTTGAAAATGAACAATCCCGCTCAGGCCGAAAAATTGATTAATATGGGCCAGGGATACCTTGACCAAGACAACCTTGAAGGGATCAGGGATGTAGTCCCAAAATTGTGGGAACTTCTTCCAAAGTCAGTTGTCGAGGAGGCTCGTCGTGGTTTCGACGCAGGAATTATGCGGTAGTCACATGAACACTGCGCCAACGCATATTGAAGCCGATCTCGCAGGGATTGTTGATAAGTATACCTCCCAGCTGCGCCTGGCGCGAGCTGCGGAACTTGCGCAGTCTGGCCGCCTTCTTGAAGCGGAATCGCTTCTTTCCTACGATGCCGGCTCACTAACCTGTAATGAACTCGATTTGCTGGCACGCATTCATGTCAAGCAAGGTCGGCTCGCCGATGCTCTTCGCCGGTGGCGCGAAGCTCAACAACTTTCTCGGCACGGGGAGTATAAGACCCAAATTCTCTCATTGTGCGATTTTGCTGAGCGACAGGATTGTTTCCGGCGCAGGGTCTTCGCGCTTTTTCTGGGGCTCTGGACGTTGCTTTTGGTCGCAGGTGTAATATTGGCCATGTTCCTACCTTACAAATGAAATTTGAACTGCCGCCGAAGTTGCCCGATGCGCCGCTCCGTCCGCAAGTGGAACTTCGCCGATCCCTGCCAGAACTTCCCTCACCAGAAGTTCGGGTAGCCCCCCAGAAAGAAAGTAAGCCAGATAAGCCCTCCACAGTTCCGCCGCGCCTCCCTGCTACATCCCCGCTGGCCTCCCCTCCCGCGGCAAAACCAGCACCACCTCCTGCTGTCAAATCACCTCCCGCTTCTGATAATCTTTTTATTTTTGGAATCCTTTTTGTAGCGCTCCTCGTCGGCATTCTGATGATGTTTCTAGCAAGCCTTTCGTCTTCTTCTTCCCACCAGCCAACTCGCCCTTCGCCTAGCTCCAAGCCCAACTCCATCCCGTTCGTCCCGGAACCAAGCCCAACTGCGACCCCCGACAATCAGCCGACGCCCCGCCCGACGCCAGTAGCCCCGCCCGCCCCGACGCCATTTTTTACCTCCCTGCCGACTCCTACCCCATATGAATCCTCTTCCGCCAATTATCGAGTCATTGGAATTTCTGGGAAAGATAGGCTCAATGTGCGTAGCGGCCCGGGTACCAGCTATCCGAAGGTGGCACAATGGGAAAATGGGACTACCGCAATCAGTGTTCTCGGTGGTCCCGAGTATGCAGACAGCGCCCATTGGTATAAGGTGGCGCGCAATGGAGTTCAGGGCTGGGTAAATGGGCAATTTATATCCGATTCTGCTTACCAGCCGGAACCACAGCGGCCGCCACCGCCCTCTCGAAAAGCAGTATTTATTCCCAGAGGTGTGCACATGGAGCTACGATACTCTCCTGAGTTCAGTTCGCGGGTAGCTGCCAACATCCCATCAGGCAGCTACACTGTGCATGTTGATGATTCTTTAACCTACACTGACAGGAATGGCCTTACTTGGCTGAACATAAGCATTTTTGGCTATCAGGGCTGGGTTACCCAGCGAGGGCTCAATGGAATCACCCGCTGATCGCCAGATATGGTTCACCACTCGGAATCTCTTCTTTTCACTTGGAAAGTAGCTGAATTTGAGGCGCGTCATTTGGGGGCACATACAATCGAACCAGTCCATCTTTTTCTTGGGCTTTTGAAGTCAGTTGATATCGATTTAAATGCTCTTGAAATGGTTCAAACGAAAGATCCGGCGACTGTCGCTGGAATCGCTAGCGACTTGGCGGACATCCGGGTTGCACTGCATCGCTCCGAAATACAATCAACGTTGGCACGTCGGCGGCTAAGGCGACTTCTTGGCAAGATTGGCCCTCCAACCGACTCGCCCCTTCGCCGGAGCAGTAGCTCACGCATGATATTCAGTATCGCAGAGGCATTCGTTGGCTCAGGACTGGTGCGGCCAATCCACCTTCTTTCGATTCTTGCCGAGGTGAGATTCCCATACCTTCTCGAACTCTTCGAGGACTCGCTCGCCAGCCGCGACCTCCTTCTAGAAGTCTCCACTCTCATCGCTTTGTCGCGTTTAAGGGCAGTCGACGACATCGAAACGGGGGTGCCTGCCCGTAACTGGATGAAGCGGGTTGAATCGTTCAGACAACAAGGCTGGACCGTTTCGTGGTCCCGTAAACTCCGAAACAAGATTCTTTTCTGGCATGTCGAAATATCCCGCGAAGAAATCCGCCGCATTGTGCAGGCCGAGGACATCTCGGCGGCGCTGCTTGAACTCGAAAGGGCGCTCTCGCTCCAATAACTGTGTAGCGACAGCTGAAACTGACTCCGCGAGCCCCGCGAGTCGCTATCTCCCCGCGGCCTTTTTAATGGTGGGCAGGAGCTGCTTCTCGCAGAAGGCAATGTTGTCGGCCGGTTTTGGAAGCGGGCCACCGGAGGCGGCACCCAAATTGTTAAAGACGATGATGTTGTCCTTCGCTTTGATATATGGGAAGTCCTTCGGGGCACTTGGCGAGCGAAACCGCTTCTCCCATGACGCTTGGTCCACCAGACCCGCCGCTTGTTCGGTAATGTAGTCCGGCCCGAACTTTACTCCGGGCACTTCCGCGACGACCACCTTCTTGGCATCCAGCGCGGCCTTCAAGATTGCCAGTTCATCCGGCGAGAGGCGGCCGTTCTGGTGGGAGCCAAAAACGATGATCCGGTAGTCCGTGACGTTCACCTTGCCGTTCAGGACATCAACGGTGAGCCCGCTGGGGTAGGTGGTTTTGGTGAGCGAATGGAGCGTGGTGGCGAATGGCAGGGCGGTTAAATCTTTACCGCTGGCGGTTTTCACTGTGTAGCCAGCTTTCCGCAGGGCGGCGATGGTGAAGGTTTCGCCCTCTCGGAACCTCATCGGGTTGAGGACATAGAGAATGTCGCCCCTGCAATCCACGGTCGCGGGCGTCTCCGCTGGCTTCGTCGCGTCATTGGCCGTCGCGTCATTGGCCGTCGCGTCATTGGCCGTCGCGTCATTGGCCGTCGCGGGATTGTCTGTCGCGGGATTGTCTGTCGACTGGGCCTGGGCGGTGAGGCCGATAAATGCAGCGAGGAGCGGTGCGAGCAGGTGTTTCATAGGGAGAGCAGGGTCAGAGTCCCACCGCGATTTTCGGGACAAGAATGTTTCGGACGAAAGCTTTCATGGTCTCGTCCGTCGGGACTTTGGTGCTCTTATTCGTTGAGTGCTTGTAGATGCGGTAATAGATGCGGTGCGGCTCCGCGACGCAGGTGAGCGGTTGAACCTTTTCCCATACATGCCCCTGTTTTAGCGCGTCTTCGCGTTTCTTGAATAGTGCCTTCTCCTGGGTTTTGGAAAGTTTCCCGCCCTCGATGCCGAGCATGCAGTCAACCGCCTGCTTGCGTTCTTCCTCGGCTTTGGTTTCAGCGGGCGTCAAACTCTCCCCGCACACAACGAGCTTCCCGCTTTGGCTCACGAGGTCGGCAATTCCGTAATTCTGTTTCGCAAAATCGGCAAACACGAACCCGTCGTAGTCGGCGACCATGGCGTCATTCCATAAAACGGTGCCGGGTTTCATTTGATACCCTGGCGCTGGGTTGCCGATACAGACCCCGATGTCGAGAGGTGGCCGTTCGCGGTCAATCGCATCCCCTCCCGGTTTGACCTGGCCGTTCACGACGCTCATCTCGGAGTAGGTCGCTGGCGAAATGGCGCGGCCGGTCTGCCCCGCCACTACGACGTCGTAGCCTTTCGCTTTGAGTTCATCAAATAATGCCTGCTGGGCCTGGTCCATCCGCCCCGTGGGGACAAACAGTATTTTCTTTGGCGTTTGCCCGAATGCGAGGCAGGACGATGCGAGAATGGCGAAGATGAGTTTTTTCATGGGGAGTCGATATGTCGCACGCATTTAACCCAAGTTTCTTATGGAAGTCGTGGAAGCCGCATAAAACCAAGGGGGTCTCTGCAAAGGCACTACAAAGTCGTCAGGGTTTTGAGAAGGATTTGATGGGGAGGAAGGCGGATTTCCAATCGATGCGC
>Ga0247840_10010332_pt1 | contig 11695 bp, 11 predicted proteins | sample LaCruzMarch2015__FD_192404 | JGI IMG/M metagenome (GOLD analysis project Ga0247840, IMG submission 192404) | Freshwater microbial communities from meromictic Lake La Cruz, Castile-La Mancha, Spain - LaCruzMarch2015_17m | ecosystem: Environmental > Aquatic > Freshwater > Lake | place: Spain...
GGGTCAGCGTCACCTGGAGCATCGAGGTGATCGCCCCCCCGAGAAATCCCTGCGAATTCAACGCAAAGGCCTGGATGGCCCAGTGCGGCATCACTTGCCAAATCGAAGTTGCCACAAACGGGGATCTCTCGATCGACCGGAAGGCCCCCGCATATTCGCTCATCAGCATGGCCAACCGGTCGCGGCAGTGGATGGAACAAACGTTGAGGACCGGGATCTCGGACGACCCCGTGGTTTGTGATTTTCTGGCCGGGATGGTCCTCGGAGTGACGGCCTCCATTCCAGATACGCTCCAGCAGGAGTTCCGGAACACGGGCACTTTTCATCTTTTTTCCGTCAGCGGGCTCCACGTCGGAATGATCGGCCTGATCCTCTGGCAGGCTCTCAAAATTGCCGGCCTCAGCAGGCGGCGGGCAGTCGTTGCGATCATCCCGGCGCTGTTTTTCTACGCTCTGATTACCGGTTGGAAACCCTCCAGTTTGAGGTCGGCCGTGATGTCGGCGATATTTCTGATCGGGATGACGTCCTCGCGCCAGCCAATCCCGATCAACTCGCTGTGCGCCGCTGCGTTTCTGATCATCGTGCAATGGACGAACGAGATTTTCAGCCCGGGGTTCCAGTTGTCGTTTCTCGTGGTGGCGGCGATCCTGCTGCTGGCCCTTCCGCTTCACGATTTGATCCGGAGGCATTGCCACCCGGATCCGTTCGTTCCCCGCCAGCTTTGGTCGGACTGGCAGAAGCGGGCCTGGGAGGCCGTCGAAAACCTCGGCGTCCTGGCCTCGGTGTCGCTTGCGGCGTGGGTTGGGTCACTGCCCCTGACGCTCCTGTATTTTCACCTCGTCTCCTTCTCGGCGCTGCCCGCAAACCTGCTGATCGTGCCCCTGGCATTTGTCATCATGGTGACCGCTGTGCTCGCGCTTGTCGGAGGGCTCTTCTGGGAAACGCTCGCCGCCATTTTCAACAATGCGAACTGGGTTTTTTCCAAGCTTCTTCTCGGAATTGTCCACCTCATGTCCTGCCTCCCCGCATCGTTTCTCTATGTGGGAAGCCCGGCTCCCGCACCCGTGACCGTGACGGTCTTCGATTTCGGGGCGGGCGGGGCCGCAGGAATTGAATCGGATGGAAAAGTCTGGCTGCTCGACTGCGGGCCGAAGTGGCAGTTTGAGGGGGTGGTCATGCCCTGGCTGCACAGCCGCGGAAAATCGACCCCGGACGGTTTGGTTTTGACGCACGGCGATGCGCGCCACATCGGCGGGGCGGCGGAGCTCATCGAGACCGATCCTCCCGGAGTCGTCGTCGAGTCGGTGCTCGATGATCGGTCCTCGCAGCGGCACCAGATCAAAAAGCGGCTGGAGGAACTCCGGATCCCGAAGTCGCTCCACCGGGCGGGGGATTCCGTCCGCATTTCCAAGGATGCCACCTTGAAGGTCTTGTATCCACCCGCCGGAATTCTGCGCGATGTGGCCGACGACAAGACTTTCGTCGTAAGGCTGGACACGGCTGGCGGGCGGATCCTTTTCCTGTCCGATGCCGGGCCTCCGACGCTCGAGTGGTTGCTGAATAACGCGGCCCCCGAGCTGATTGCGGATATCCTCGTCAAGGGGGCCCACCGGTCGGGCATTCCGATGGATACGGCCTTCGCCGATGCCGTCCAACCCAGGCTGATCGTTTCAACAGCGGCCCCCTTTCCCGAGAGCGAACACCTGGATGACCGTTGGATCTCGCTGATCGAGAGTCGAGGGATCCGGGTTTTCCGCCAGAATGTCACCGGGGCCGTTCGGATCGATCTCCGCCAATCGGGATTTCAGGCGAGCGGATTTTTTGACGGTTCGCGGTTTTCCGCACCACTCAAAGCGAATGGAGGTCAGCCAGCGCCAAATAAGGGGTCAGGCCTATAATTTAAATGTAAAATGGCACCGTTCGGGACTGCCTATTTGCAACTTTCGACCCACAAGATATTTAAATTATAGGCCTGACCCCTTCTGCCAATCTCGTCACCCGCAAGGTGACCGGCGGTCAGCTCACCACTGGATCACGGAACTGGCGAAGGTGAGGCCTCCGCCGAAGACGACGAGGAGGATGTAATCCCCGATCTGGAAGCGTCCGGTCCGGTTGGCCTCATCCAGGGCGATCGCGACGGCGGCCGCTGAGGTGTTGCCGTAGCGGTCGAGGTTGATGTGAAATTTGCTCATCGGCACATTGAGGCGGGAGGCCATCGCCTCGATGATCCGGATGTTCGCCTGGTGGGGGATGATGCACTTCAGGTCGTCGGTCGTGAGCCCGCTTTGCTCGAGCGCCTTCTGTGCTGCTTTCATCATCGAGGTGACCGCCTGTTTGAACGTCTCGCGCCCGTTCATGTGGAGGGTGTTGAATTTTTGGTCCGCGTTCTCCTTGGTGATCGGCAGGGCGCACCCTCCACCCGGCATGTAGAGGATCTCCCCGAAATTTCCATCGCTGCCCATGTAGGTTGTGATCACCCCGTGCGAGCCCTCGCGGTTGCGCAGCACGGCGGCTCCCGCGCCGTCGCCGAAAAGCACGCAGGTGTTCCGGTCCTGCCAGTTGACGATCGAGCTGAGCTTGTCGGCCCCGATGACAAGGACGGTGCTGTAGGTATGGTTCGCGATGAACTGCTGCGCGATTTCCACGGAATACAGAAATCCGGAGCAGGCCGCATTGACATCGAAACACGCGGCGTTTTTTGCGCCGATCAAGCTTTGCACACGGCAGGACGTCGAGGGAAAAAATGTGTCGGGCGTAATCGTGGCGACCAGGATCAGATCGATCTCGTCCACTGTCACCCCGGCATTTTGTATCGCCCGCCTGGCGGCCTCGGCCGCAAGGTGGCTTGTGAACTCGCCCTCCTTCGCGATCCGGCGTTCGCGGATCCCGGTCCGGTCCATGATCCACTGGTCGGTGGTCTCGACGATGGCTTCGAGGTCGGCGTTGCTCAGGATCCGCTCCGGAACGTAGCTGCCGGTGCCGATGATCGAAACGGTGCGGCTAGGCAGGGAAAGTTTAGGCTTCGGAGACTTTTTCATGTTGGGATTGGATCGCTTCGACGATGCGCTGGTTGACCTTCTGGGCGACCGCCGCCCGCGCCACGCGGATCGCGTTGCGGAGGGCCCGCGCCGAGGAGTTGCCGTGGGCTTTGATGCAGATCCCGTTGACTCCAAGAAGCGGCGTGCCGCCGTATTCGTCCGTGCTCGTGCGGTTCTTGATCGAGCGGAACGCCCCGCGGCAGAGGAGGGCGCCCAGCATCCGGACCGGGGTTTTTTTCAGCTCGTCACGGAACCAGCCGAAAAAGGATTTCGCCAGGCCCTCGATGGTTTTCAGAACGAGATTGCCCACGAAGCCGTCACAAACCACGACTTCGACCGGCTTGTGAAAGATGGCGTGCCCCTCGACATTTCCGGCGAAGTGGATCGGGGCTTTCGAGAGCAGCGCGTGGCACGCCTTGGAAAATTCGGTCCCCTTGGAGGCCTCGGTGCCGATATTGAAAAGCCCGACCTTCGGTTCCGGGCAGCCAAGGATTTCCCGGAAATAGATGCTGCCCATGACGGCGAAGCCGACGATGTGCTCCGGATCCGGATCGAGGTTCGCCCCGCCGTCGATGAGGAGAAAGGCCCCTTCGTCCGCGGGAATCAAGACGGCCAAACCTGCGCGGTCGATGCCCGGAAGGGTTCTGAGCTTGATGGTTGCCGCAGCCACGAGCGCTCCGGTATGCCCAGCGGAGACGATCGCGTCCGCCGCGCCATCCTTCACAAGGTCCACGGCCCGGCTCACGGAGGAATCCTTTTTCCTCCTGACGCTGTCGAGCCCGCTGTCGCCCATGTCCACGACCTGGGAGGCATGGTGGACGGAGATCCGATCCGTCAAGCCTCCGGTGTCGTGGCGCAACAGCTCGTCGCGCACTTTTTTTTCGTCGCCGACAAAGATGATGGAAACATCGGGAAAGTCCCGGAGCGCGGCCACGGCACCTTCGACGGGATTCGCCGGAGCAAAATCCCCGCCCATCGCGTCAAGGGCAATTTTCATGCGGGAGAAACCCGGCCCGCCGGATTATTCGGCCCCAATGGTCAGGACCTGCCGCTTGTTGTAATATCCGCAGGATGGGCAGGCGATGTGAGAAAGCACGCTGGCCCCGCACTGCGGACATTTTCCGAGTTTTGGTGCGCGCCAGCGGTTCGCTGCTTTGCGCGTGCGAAGCCGCATCTTAGAGGTTTTACGTTTGGGGACTCCCATAAATTTATTGTGATTAGGTTTTTAGCTTGTCTAGCGCATCCCATGCCGACGCACCCATTTCCGGTTGCTGCGGGCTGGTGCGCAGGGCACCGGCTGGACACGTTGCCCCCGAATCGCATCTGGGATGCGGGGGCAGAAGGAGATGAATATCCTCCCGCACGAACGGGGTCAAGTCTAACTGTTCGCGTCCCGTGACTTCTGTTTGAAACGAAAATGGATCCGCCACGATGTCCTTTTCGCAATCCGCGAGGCATGCGACGCACTGCATGCGGACGCGCACAGAGATCCATCCCGTCCCGAAGAGCCCCCCTTCGCTCAGCCCCACATCCAAAGAATACGACAGCGGGGATACGGGCACGGCACCCGCCTCCTGCAAGTCGAGGCGTGCGGGATCCTCCTCTCCCTCCAAATGGAGAGTCTCCCCGTGCGGGATCTGGCGAATATGAACTTTCATGGTCTGTTCCGAAATGCGGCCTTTCTTACCCCCTGTCAAGGGCCTTGGATAAATGGAGCAACCTCCGTCTTGAAAAAGAGCCTGAGCCGGTCGTGCAGGGCCGGACCCAAAGGAGGCATGTCGGCCGCAATGGCATTTGAAGCGGCTTGGGCGGGCTTGCTCGCCCCGGGGATCATCACCGAAACCGCCTTCTGGTCGAGCACGAAACGCAAGGCCATCTGCGGAAGGGTCATGCCATGGGGGACCAGGCTTTGAACCTCCGCAGAAAGCTGCAGGCCCCGGTCGAGAGGGAGTCCGCAAAAAGTCACAGCGTCTTTCGGGGACGGAACCGCAGGGCCTGGGCTCCCGGTGTAGCCGGACGGCATGGGTTGGGGCCCTGAGAGGCGCCCACCGAGCAGCCCATCCGCGAGCGGCAGCCGGACGATGATCGCCACCTTCTTCTGGATGGCGAGAGGGAAGACTTCTTTCTCAGGTTCCAGGTGAAAAAGATTATAAACCAGCTGGAGAGAGGCGAGCCCCGGTTGCTCGAGGCAGATCATCGCCTCCCCGACCGTTTCGACGCTGGCACCAAAACCGCGGATTTTTCCCTCGGCTTTCAGGCGGCGAAGCCAATCGAAAATTTCTCCGTTCCGCAACACATCCACCGGCACACAGTGCAGTTGGGTGAGGTGGATGGCGGGGATCCCCAGGCGCTTGAGAGAGGATTCTGTGGCGGTTCGAATGGCGTCCCATGTGTAGCCGGAAGGATAAATCCCGCGGGCTCTCCCGAATTTCGTGGCGACCAGAAAATCTCCTCCGCGATCTTTCAGGAAGTGGCCGAGAACCTGCTCGCTGCGGCCGTTTCCGTAAACATCGGCCGTGTCAAAAAAATTGATGCCCGAGTCGGCGGCCTCGATGAGGAGGCTGCGCGCGCGCAAGTCGCTGATCCCGCTCCAGTCCGTGCCGCCGAGCTGCCAGCATCCCAAGCCGATTTCCCCGACTGTTTGACCGGTCCCGCCGAAGTTTCGAGCGTTCATAACCTCCGTAGAATGGGGCTTTGGGAGCAGATTTTCAAAGAGATTCTTCAAGTTCCCGAGGATGGGATTTTTGCATTTTATGATCGCCAGAACGGCCTTCCAGGTGCAGCGATAATGGCATGTCCACTCTGCAAAATACGATTGCGATCATCTACGACTACGACCAGACGCTCTCGCCGACCTACATGCAGGACGAGGCCCTGTTTCCGGTTTTCGGGATCAACCCCCCGCATTTCTGGCAGCGGTGCGGCGAGCTGGTGCACGACCAGGGATTCGACAACGAACTCGCCTACATGAAAGTTCTTCTGGACTGCCTGGAGATGGACCGGCCGACGAACGCCAAGCTCCGGGAGCTCGGCTCCCGGCTGAATTTCTACAAGGGGCTGCCCGAGATGTTCGAGGATTTCCGCAGCGGGCTTCTCAGCGGCGAACACGAGGCGCACGGGATCAATGTCGAGCACTACATCGTCTCCTCCGGGCTGAAAACCCTGATCGAAGGCAGCCGCCTTGCCCCCTATATCCGCAAGATATTCGGATGCGAATTCGCCGTGGACGAGCGCGACAGGATCACGTTCCCGAAGCGGGTCATCAGCCACACCCAGAAGACCCAGTTTCTTTTCCGCATCAACAAGGGGATGCTGGAAATGGACGAGGACGTGAACGACCACATGGCCCCGGAGCTGCGCCCGATCCCCTTCCAGAACATGATCTATGTCGGGGACGGCCCGACCGATGTCCCCTGCTTCACCGTCATGCGCAGGAACGGAGGGCAGGCGATCGCGGTTTACAACCCGGACGACCCGAGCCGCTCGAGCTTCAAAAAATGCTACCAGCTCTGCACGCACGCGGACCGGGTGAAGAATATCGCGCCATCCGACTTCCGCCAGGGAAGCCACCTCCGGCTCCTGCTCGAGGAGATGGTCCAGGAAATTGCGGAGCGGATCGTCCAGCGCCGGCGGGATGACATCGAGGCGGGCACGGTCAAGGCCCCGAAATACTGACATGAAAATCCAAAGGCATCTTGATTCCCGGGGCGCCACCGGGTTTTCCCGCCTACTCCCCGACGGGACTTCGGAAATGCTGGCCGGCGATCTGCGGAACGGATTTGTCCCGACCGGCGAGCCGGCGGATATCGCAAAGCTTCTCGCCCCGGTGCACCCGGCTGTGGTTTTTTGCGCGGGCTTGAATTACCGGAAGCACGCGGAGGAAACCGGCGCGCGCATCCCGCAGTTTCCCGTGCTCTTCATGAAATCCCCGTCGGCCGTCCAGAACCCCGGGGATCCGATCCTCATCCCCTCTCGGCTCGCGAGCCATGAGGTCGATTACGAATGCGAGCTGGCCGTGGTGATCGGGAAGCCCGCCAAAAATGTTTCCAGGGCGGAGGCGCTCGATTACGTCGCCGGCTACACCTGCGCCAACGACGTGAGCGCCCGCGACTGGCAGATCCGTTTCGGGGGAAGCCAGTGGTGCCGGGGAAAAACCTTCGACACGTTTCTGCCACTGGGCCCCTGCCTCGTGACTCCCGACGAGATCCCGGATCCCAACTCTCTCGCGATCCGCACCGTCCTCAACGGCGCGACGATGCAGGAGGAAAACACGGCGGATATGCTTTTTTCCGTGGCCTCTCTGATCGAGTTTTTCAGCGGCAGCACCACTCTTCTTCCGGGAACTGTCATCCTGACCGGAACTCCCAGCGGGGTCGGCATGGCGAGAAAACCTCCCGTCTGGCTGAAACCCGGCGATTCGGTCACCATCGAGATCGAGAAAATCGGCAGCCTCACGAACCCGGTGGCGATCGAGGCTTGAGCGTTCGGCGGGGATAGCCGAAACGCGCCCGCATTTTCCAGAACATCAAATTTGCTTGCCCGCAGCGTTGTCCGGGACATATTAGGTTCCGTCCAATATATCGGGCCGTGGCTCAGCTTGGTAGAGCGCCTGCCTCGGGTGCAGGAGGTCGCGGGTTCGAATCCCGCCGGCCCGATTTTTCTTATTCATGGAGACAACTCTTTTGGTTTTGGCGGCGGGCATGGGGAGCCGGTATGGCGGGTTGAAGCAGATGGACCCGGTCGGACCGTCAGGCGAAACCCTGCTGGACTATTCGGTCTTCGACGCGGTCCGGTCCGGATTTTCGCGGGTGGTTTTCGTTATCCGCAGGGAATTCGAGGAGGACTTCCGCGAAAAAATCGGGAGCCGGTTCGAGGACCGGATCGATGTGGGATATGTTTTCCAGCAACTCAACGACCTGCCCGACGGGTTCAGCGTTCCAGAAGGCAGGCAAAAGCCATGGGGCACAGGCCACGCGATTTGGTGTGCGAGGTCGGCGGTCGATTCGGCGTTCCTTGCGATCAACGCGGATGATTTTTACGGGTCCGGCGCGATCGCGGATGTCAGACATTTTCTTTCGGCGCAGGCGTTGGAGAGCGCCCGCTATTGCATGGCCGGATACCCCCTCGCAGCGACCCTTTCCCCGAGCGGCCATGTCTCGCGCGGGGTTTGCGAGGTTTCCGGCCAGGGCGAGCTCGTCCACATCAAGGAATTCACGCAGATCGAGAGCACGCCGCTCGAAATTGTGAACCAGGAAGACGGCACGCGCTTCAGCGGGCAGGAACGGGTTTCCTTGAATTGCTGGGGGTTCACCCCGGCGGTTTTCGCGGGGCTCGAAGAATTGTTCTCCGCCTTCCTGGCGAAGCACGGCACCGGGGAAAAATCCGAGTTCTACATTCCGGATGCCGTCGCAAGCCTCATCCAAACAGGAAAGGCAAACGTCTGCGTTCTTCCTGTCGCGAGCCAGTGGTTCGGCGTCACCTACCGGGAGGATCGCCCGCTCGTTGTCTCGGCGCTTTCCGCCCTCGTGAAGTCCGGCGAATACCCCTCCCCGCTCTGGTCCTGAATCACTCCGTGGCCACGGCCTTCATCCCCTCGACTCCCCTGCCCTCCTCGTAAACATCGAGCTCAGAGATCCGGCGCGCGTGGCGTCCGCCCTCAAACGGGGTCTTGAGCCAGATGTCCAGAATCTGAAGAGCGATCTCGATCGAGACCATCCGCTGGCCGATGGAGAGGACATTCGCGTTGTTGTGGCGGCGGGAAAGTTCGGCCGTTTCGTCATTCCAGCAAAGCGCGCAGCGGATCCCGCTGACCTTGTTGGCGGCGATGGCCTCGCCGTTTCCGGATCCGCCGAGAACGATCCCCCGCTCCGCCTCCCCGCGCGCCACCGCCTGCGCGGCAGGGATAATGAAAAGCGGATAGTCCGTGCTCTCCGCCGAATGGGTCCCGTGGTCGGCCACCTCGTGGCCTGCGGCTTTCAGGTGCGCGATGAACCGCCCCTTGTATTCAAAGCCCGCGTGATCGCTGCCGATGCTGATTTTCAATGGGAGTGGGCGGGTTCGGGTTGGTCGGAATACGGGGCCTGGGCTTCGAGGCCGAGGGCGCTAAGAAGCTCCCGGTCCTCATCCACGCACGGGTTGCCGGCAGTCAAAAGCTTCTCGCCGTAAAAAATCGAATTCGCGCCCGCGAAGAAACACATCGCCTGAGCCTCGCGCGACAGCCGCGAGCGGCCGGCCGAGAGGCGGATCTTCGCCTTCGGCAGCACGATGCGCGAGGTGGCGATCAGGCGCACCAGTTCGAAGACATCAATCGCCGGGGCATCGGCCAGCGGCGTTCCGGGCACCGGCATCAGGCAGTTGATCGGCACGCTCTCCGGGGTCGGGTCGAAGTTGCAAAGCACCTCGAGCATCCGCAGCCGGTCCTGCACGCTCTCCCCCATGCCGATGATGCCGCCGCAGCAGACGCTGATGCCCGCGCGCTGGACCGAGCCGATCGTGTTGAGCCGGTCCTCGAACGTATGGGTTGTCACGATCTGGGAATAATGCTCGGGCGAGGTGTCGATGTTGTGGTTGTAAGCGGTCAGTCCGGCCTTCTTGAGTTCGATCGCCTCCTCGTCTCCGAGCTGGCCGAGCGTGACGCAGACCTCCATTCCGAGGCGGCTGACCGCCCGGACCGTCCCGATCATCTGCTCGAACTTTTTGTCGCCCTTACGCACGCCTTTCCACGCGGCCCCCATGCAGAAGCGCGTCGAACCGTTCGCCTTCGCCATCTGGGCGATCGGCAGCACCTCGTCGGTCGTCATCAGGGTCTCCCTCTCCAGGCCGGTGTCGTATCGGGAGCTTTGCGCGCAATACCCGCAGTCCTCGCTGCACCCGCCGGTCTTCACGCTGAGCAAGGTGCAGAGCTGGACCTCGTTCCGGTTCCAAAATTCCAAATGCACCCGGCGGCTTTCGTGGATCAGATCAAAAAGCGGCCGGCGGTAGATTTGCTCGAGTTTTTCAAGTGTCGGTATCACAACGCCCGCATATCTACCCGCAGGAAGCCGCCGAGTCAACCGGGAGCCCCCCAACCCTCAGTGACTGCCCTTGCAGGATGGCGGCTGCCGCCGATCTTCCCAACCGCCGAAAATCGAATCTCAGCCGGTTTGCAGGCAAGGCGAGCAGTCCGGTGCCTTGGGTGGCGAACAGTGAAATCGTCTTCTCGACCGATGGTGTGCCCTGCATTTCCTCGAAGAGCGCTTTTGCCGTATTGTCCTCCGGGCAGACGAGGCAGATCCGCTGTTTCCCCGATCGGGCTCCCAGCTTTTTCAAGTGTCCAGTGAGCGCCTCAAATGCCACTTCCTCGGGGTCATGTTCAACGAGAGCGGCTTTGAGAAGCTCGACGCTTGCATCGATGGCGGGGTCGCCTTTGAAGGGAGATACGATGAGGGGCCGGCCGGTTTTTCTGGAGTCCACGAACTCTTTCGCGCAACCGGCAGCATCCTCATAGTCAGGGGCGGCAACAGGCATCAACCTTCCCGAACCGTAAAATAGTTGAATCTTTGGAGCGGATGGCAACCCGGGAAGTGAGAGCGCCGCATCTTTCCAAAGGTGGTCAAAGAGAAGGCCCCCGCAGTTTCGCGGGATCGATGGCAGCAGCATCTCCAGCTCCTTCTTCTGCGTTTTTGCGGAAGCAAACTTGGGGGGCTTGGTTGGATCGGCCTGGTGGACGAGGGTGGGCGCGGAAAGCAAGACCAGCGGGCTTGCGTTGGCGGAGCAGACTTCGGAAACACCTTCCAGAATCTCATGGTAGAGTCGGCTCCAGTGCCACATTTCGCGGCCAATAAAGAATACGGGGAGCCCCCTCACCTGCTTCGAGCGCGAGGCAGCCGGGTAATATCTCCCATTGGGGCTCTGCCAGACAACGCCTTCGGTGCCGAGGTCGCGCAGGATCCGGAATACCGTCGAGGGGTGAAGCTGAAACTGTTTGCCGAGAATCTCCAGCGTGGGCAGGCAATCCCCGGACGGCAACCCGGCAACCATTTCGACCAGGCGGGCGCGGGCGTGTCGGGCGTGTAGGGTCGGCTTGCGCGGCATGCGAGCCTCAACTAGCAGGCAGCTATTCTATTTGCAATAATATTTTTATTTGCACAACCCCCTGACACGTGTGTAATTGGCTGATATGAGCCTGACATCGCTGGCCTCGGCTGCTCAAGCAGGGCTTCTATAAAACCCCGCTTTGGAGCCGCACCTCATGAACGCAAATCTCTCTGCCGTATTTCAGAATTTCCGGATCCACGGATCCCTCCTGGAAAGCGCTCCCTACGGCAACGGGCATATCAACGATACGTTGGTTGCCTCCTTCAGCCAGGCAGGAACGCGGGTGCGGTATATTTTCCAGCGCATCAACGGCCGGATTTTTAAGGGTCCGGAAGCGCTGATGGATAATATCCTCCGCGTGACCAGCGAGGCCCAGCATCAGTTGGTCAAGGAGGGCGTGCCGGATGCCTCGCGGCGTTCGCTGAGCGTGATTCCCGCAACGGACGGGAGGCCCTTCCACAAAGACGGGGGAGGCCGATATTGGAGGTGCTATCCGTTCATCGAAGGCGCCCGGACCTACGACATTATCCAGAACCCCCGCCAGGCCTATGAGGCGGCACGGGCCTTTGGGGAGTTTCAAA
>Ga0247840_10010335_pt1 | contig 11694 bp, 14 predicted proteins | sample LaCruzMarch2015__FD_192404 | JGI IMG/M metagenome (GOLD analysis project Ga0247840, IMG submission 192404) | Freshwater microbial communities from meromictic Lake La Cruz, Castile-La Mancha, Spain - LaCruzMarch2015_17m | ecosystem: Environmental > Aquatic > Freshwater > Lake | place: Spain...
CATCTTGCATGGTGGCCCCTGCTGGGTGCGCAAAACCGCAACAGGCACACCCGCCCCCAGTGCCCCCTCGCCCGGTTAACCGATAACCTGCGAAGCCGCCCGCGCAAAGATTGCCGCAGCTATCACCAACAACCAGCCTCCACGATTCTGGCCGGCATTGCCTCGCGCCCGCACCCGCAGAGTGTGTCGGATAAATCTCGGTGAACACGGAGCAACCAGCTAACGCAGCTATGTCGTGTATCGCAGCGCCAGCTCTTATCCGGGTTGATACACGCGCGCCTTAATACGACACGCAAGCCACCCCGCCAACGCGGACTCCTGGTCATGACCACGGTTGTAGCGATACGTAATCTCGAAGCAAGACGGCTTGTCTTCGTGGAATTTCAAGCGCCAATCATTCCCCAAGTCAAGCACCCAAAATCCATCATCCCCATCATTGGGCATATACGGAACCTCGCTGCTGCCCTCCCCCTCGATTGTGGCTGAGAGCAAAGCCGCCAAGGCCCGTCGCGCCTCAGAGGTAGAGTAGTCATTGTTGTTTGTCAGAATCATACGTTTGTTGGTTTTGGGTTAATGCGAGTGCGAAACATAGGGAGGTTATTCTGCATGCCGGCGAATGAGGATATCCCGTGGCGCGTAAGAGGGCTTTTTCGGTCCAACAAATCCGCGCTGCTCAAGAACATCCATAACATTCTCGGTCCGTGTATAACCGACGCGAAATCGCCTTTGAATCAGAGAGGTCGAGGCGAGTTTTTCTTGTTGTATAACCTCCCAGCACCTTTGCACAAAATCATCGCCATCGACATCAAGAGTCCCCGGTGCGCGTTCAGAATATTTAACACCCGGTTCCGGCACCTTAATAAACCTTTCGGAGCCGGCATACAAAGGTGGAACGGATTCCGGAGAGAGCCAACGGAAATTATTGATTTTGTGAGGCTCGCACTCCTGCAACTGGCCACCAACCACGCGGCAATAGAAAAGAAGCGTTACAAAGTGCGTGTCCTCATCAAGCCAAATATCGTCATTGAACCCAGCGAATCCAGATATCTCGACAACGAGCCCACACTCCTCCTCAACCTCGCGGCGCAAGGCGTCTTCGACAGTCTCATTCCAATCAACCTTGCCGCCAGGGAGACAGGGAATGCTCCCTGCAACCCTATCGCCAATCAGAACCTTACCGGAGTCCTCGATAATCGCCGCCACACACGTAACAGGGTGGCGAGCCGTTGGCATTCCCGGTAAAATTTCGAACACCCACTTTCGCGTATCACCGTAAAAAAACCGAAATGGTGCCCCCTGCGAAATAAGTTGCAAAAGCGCCAGCCTGGTTTTCTTGGGGAGATTTCCCGCCGCCAAAAAACTTGGCACCCCGGAGCCGTCAGTAATATACTGGCTAAACACTAAAGTCACCCCAGTTAAACCCTCGAGGGCCTTTTTCAGTGTTGCAGTATGGTTGTTGAGTTTCATGTGTGCTCGTGAGCGGTGCGTAGAACAGTATACAGAAATGGCGTGCACCATGTAGCGGAAAACTTCTGGCTCAGGACCTCTTAAAACCCGGAAAGTTTTTCCAAATGTATGCGAGGTCTTCGTTTGTTTCGTTAATAAAACAGGTGAAAACGTCGGTGACCTCGACTCTCCCAATTTTCTGTTTCTCTTCACGAGCCCGCTTTCTAGCCACCCGCCCGGACAGCATAAATATCTTCCTCACAATTGGAGCCATGTTCGGCTTGTTTTTAGGCAGAAAACGCGTTTGTTTTTGAATGACATCCCGCACGGCAGAAAGAGGAACTCCATGATATGCAAATAATGCCTGGACCTCGGATGTATCCAAAAGTAGCAACCCAAGATCTGCTGAACAGCAACAGTGAGGGAGGCCACTGGCATTATCGAGCAACAATTTAACGCCGGCTGACAGAATAATTTCATCAGGGTCCTTTAGCACCTCCTTAGGAAGCGGCGGGGGAGCCACCGGCGGCGCAGAAACAACCTTTGCTGGAATCGTTGGTGCCTCCGCCGAAGAGGTGGAGCCCTCTAATTTATCAACAAAGGCGTTGATAAGGAGTTGAAAAGGGAAAAAAATGATTTTGCAGACGATGTATAGCAAAGGGTTTCTATACATAACCAGGCCTTCGTAGACCTTCAACGGAATGTTCTCGTCTTCGTCTTTTCTCATAAAACCGCGCTATGATTCAGTATGCACTAACAACAAAATTTAAGCAAGCAATTTAGGGCATTTGCCCCGAATGCTCATCGTCGCCGCAAAATTCAGCCTCCCACTCCGGCACGAGTTTTTTAAGGCCGCCCAGCGTGCAATTCTCCCCATCTGCCAACCCGGCGTTTTCGGTTAAAACGGCCTTAATGCCATTTTTCAGTCTGGCAACCTCCTGCTCAAGTGCGCGGTAGACTGTTATATGAACGACTTCGTGCTGCGTCTCGTTACCGTCCCTATCGCGGAGTTTAAAAGATTTCATGGGTTTATCGCCGGTCAGTTAGCACATCAAGCTCTAGGCGCATAGCGCCACGGTCGGCTTGCGCATATTTTTCGGGCAGGAATCGTTTATCGGAGCACGCCAAAACAGCAGCAAGCTCTTGGAGTCTCAATAGGGCGGGGTCAAGCGGGTCAATGAAACTGAGAATAGCCTCTTCAATGTCCTCGCGGGTAGGAATCGAACCCCCCTTCAGCTCTGCTGATTCTTGCGCCCGCACAAGCATGGACTCAGCATCGCTGCCCGTAATAGGGTGCCCGGAAAATGCCTGGCACGCGACATCCATCACCTCGCCAGGCAGTTCAAGTTTGCAAGTTTTAGCAACAACCTCAAACAAGTCTCGGGTTTCACTGTCGTTCTGCGAAGGAAACAGCGGAACGCATAAGCCAAACCGGCCCTGTCGTTTCATGTCGATAGCAAGAAGGTCGGGGCGTGACGTCATGGCAATCCAGATTTCCCGTCCGCGCATTTTGTCATCACCAATATGGTTTGCCAATTTGGCGAAAACTCGGTTTCCAACTCCGCTATCACCGTTATTGCCATCTCTCGAGTTTCCAAGCACCGCGTCCGCCTCGTCAACAACAACAACGACAGGCCCAAGAGCCCGGATAACAAGCAAGATTTTCGAGAGCTGCTTCTCGGTTTCGCCAACCCACTGTGAGCGGAAATTGCCAAGTTCAAGCATGGGCATGCCGCACTCGCTGGCAAAACATGCAACAAGATAGCTTTTCCCAACTCCGATCCGGCCAGGCAGCAGGATACCTTTTTCAATGACATGAAGTTTTCCGTCTCGAACAAGCTGTGCAATCTGCCGAAGTTTTTTCTTGGCGGCTACATGTGTAGCAACCGCATCAAGCGTTTTCCGCTTGTCCACCTCTTTGAATGTAACAAGACCCTGGCAAAACTCTTCGATTAGGCGCTTTTTGCCTTGTGCGATATAGGCAAGGTCAAAAGGAACCTTAGATTGATACGCCCACGCGACCAAATTCTGTAACCGCCGCAAGTTTAAGCCAGCCGTTCGCTTGGCGACATCATCAGGCATCATTTGGCACCAACTGTTCAAATCAGCACCACCAATAATTGTTTTGATGGTGCTGGAAGACAGGAATTGTGCACGGGCGACCTCATCGGGCATATCAATCTGAATTTGCGCCACATAAGGATTGCCTGTTAAGGTTTCACTGATGCTGGCAGGGGTCTCCGTAAGGAGAAAAATCCCAGCATCTTCCTGAGCGTGACTTGCAGCGAATTTCAGTAAAGCGACTTCGGCCATCCGCTCAGCCTCACTCATTGAGTTGCTTGGCGCCGGAACAATTTTTTCCGCAAAGTCTACGACCATCGTAGTTCCGGAATTGCTGTCTTTGTCCGAGCGATGCTGCGCGGTATATGCCCGCACCGCGCGAAGAGCGTCTATGAATTTAGTAGGTGCCTTGCAGGGGACACCGGCCGCCTCGCAATAGACCTCCATCCACTTCATAAAGTCGGCCTGCATGTCTTTCGTGGCAAATGTTAACCCGTCCGCAATATCAAAGAAGAGCAGCATTTTGCGGTTAGGGAAAATGCGCTGCGCCAGCAATGTCTTCAAATTGACAAAGCTCGCATCGTCCTTATTCTCGGATGTCGGGAAAAGGTCAAAAATGTTGCCATGGAGAATAAAAACGCCATGTGTGCCTGCGTTCCACGCCCTAGCAAGGTCTTTGGTCCAAGAAGATGACGTCATTTGTTTGAGTTTCTTGTTTGAGTTCCTTCCACTAATGCGCGAAAAACATCGTCAACGGGAGACTTCTCGCCATCCCCACGAAGCCCGGAAACAGGAATCCAAGTCGTGCGCCCATTGCGCATTTTAATCAGGGCCTTCTGCTCGTTGGGTTGAGAAAACTGAACAATTTTGCCTGTGCGAGTCGAGAACGACATGCGGGAAGAACTCCCTGAGGAGTGCATAAACTGAACAGTGTCACCAATGGCGAATTTATTCATAAATCAATTGCGTGCTCTACGTTTCCTTGGAGCAGGCTCCTCCTGGGCTTCCTCGTCTTGCGCGACATGAAACCCCAACGAATAGGCCTGTGAAGGCAAATCGAAGGCCATGTCATCAACGTTGCTCATAGTCCGCAAGATGGTTTTACCCTCCTGGAGGCTTTCAACGCTAGCATTGATTTTTGCCGACAAAACGTCACTGTTGCGATTCGCAATGGCATCGACACGGAGAAGCTGAATTTCGTGTTCAAGGCGACTAAGCTCGCTGTTAAGAACAAGAAGGTTTTCCTGAGCATCGCCCAGAGATTTTTTGTGTTGAGTCAGCGTATTCCGCAAGCTCTCCTTCGATGTTTTGAGACGGGTCTGCTCCGCGCCCATTGCCTGGATTTCGCGTTCAACGGCCGCCAGATTTTTATCAATAGCTGCCGCATCTGTTTCGGCGAGATAGGTTTCAATGCCCTGCTGCATGAGAAGCATTTTAAGGTAAGTCCAAAGCAGCTCCTGAAGTTTGCCGTTAATTAGCATGTTGGCAGATTCATTGCCCGCAACCTCGGCGCATGTTTCAGACAGCGCGTTATACCGCTTATAATTAGCCACGCTGAGCCGGCTAATCAACGAGTCCCGCTTTTGAATGAACTCACCAAGCTGGTCTTCTTTCGCCAATTCTTCTGCCAACTTGAGTCGGTCGAGAACACGCTTCACAAAAAGGTGGGATGTCGGGAAGTAGATCCAAGTGACGGCATAAGCCGCCGCTGCAACCATCATCACAAGTGGGCTCGCAGTAGCGGCAGCGGCAAGCACACCAACACCAATCAAGGCGTGGGCTTGCGATTTGGCGAATTCTTTATAGTAGTTAGGGTCTTTCACGGTTTTTCGAGTTTTTCGCGGACGTGGTCGCAAAGTTCGCGAAACGCGGGTTCTTTGCGCATGACAGCCAGCGGTCGGTCCGGCCTGGGGGTAGAAATAATTTCGGCAATCGTGCCAGGGTTGGCGCGCATTCGCATTACGCGGTCACCTAAATAAACAGCCTCCTCGGCGGAGTGTGTAACAAAAAACACCGTTGATTCCTGTTTCTCCCACAACGAAATCAAAAGCGTCTGCATTTGAATGCGAATCTTAGGGTCAATAGCGCCAAAGGGCTCGTCCATGATGACAATCCGAGGGTGCAAAATCAGCGTCGCAGCTATCGCAACACGCTGCTGCATTCCGCCAGACAACTCAAACGGGTATTTGTCTTCCGAGCCAGCGAGTTCGACATTCTTAATCCACTCCCGCGCCTGGGCCTCCCGTTCTTTTCGGGGGACACCTTTGAGTTTTAAACCAAACGCAACATTCCCAAGAACCGTAAGATGGGGAAGGAGCGAATACCGCTGGTCAACCACGCCTCGGTCCGAAGATGGCCCAGTGACAGGCACACCAAAAGACAAGACCTCGCCCTTCGTGGCAGGAAAATGCGGTTCAAGCCCGGCAATTAGCTTACAGAGAGTTGACTTGCCACACCCTGACTGACCGACGACAGCCACCAACTCGCCACGGTTCGGGATATCTTGCACGGAAAACGAAATGTCGTCAAGCACAACCTTGCCATCGAACGCCTTGGTGACGCCCTTAAACTCCACAACGTTAGGTGCTGTTGTATAAACGAGGGCATTCATCGTTTGAAAGATACGGGTTTTTGATTGAAACGTGCGAAAAACATCCACCGCGCGGCAACACAAACCCACATCCCGGCCAACCCGATTCCGGTTGTCTGCCAAATAAGGGCAATATACGGGAAAGGCTGTCCGCCCATCCAAGCGCCTCGCTCTTCCACGATGATGCAAAAGGAAAGGAAAGCTGCCAAAGCTAAAACCAAAGCCGTTACACCATAAAAGAGTGCAAATTTAGGACGCGCCTTTGGTTTGTTTGGTGACATAAGGAAAAATTTTGCGACCGACCCTTAACCAGATTTGGTCACAGATAACCGCCATGAAAATAATAACCAGAATGATAGCGTAAATCGAGGCCGTATGCCCTCGGCGCTCCGATATGGAAATAAGGAAGCCAATTCCTTTGTCGCCATTAACAATCTCGGCAAGGATAATCCATCCCCACCCAACACCATAGACAACCCGCAAGCTGTTCCAAATAGCCGGTGCCGCCACCGGAATTAAGACCTGCGTAACAATCTGCCACTGTGACGCTCCTTTGGTTGTGGCAAGGTTAACGTAATCGTTGGGCACATCGGCAACAGCACGAATAACGGCAGGAAGAAGGGCCACAAAACACCCAATGAAAAGAAAACCAACCTTTTGAGTTTCTCCGATTCCAAACCATGCCAGAGAAAGCGGAATAAAAACCACGATAGGAACATATCCGGCAACCACGGAGAGAGGCTTAAAAAACGCGGCAACGCGCGAGTAGGAGGCCATGAAAATGCCAAGGGGAACCGCAACAATGGCAGCAAGTAAAAAACCGGAAGCAATGCGGCCAAATGAAATCACAACTCCGCGCACGAGCCCCTGGTGAAAATGCAGCTTAGGAAATGCGGATAGAACCTCGCCCGGGCTAGGCAAGATTAAAGGAGCAAGCAAGCGGTTCTCCACTGAACTTCCTGCGGTAAAAAAAATCCAGGCCGCAAGCACAAGAGCGACAAATGAGGCCGTCAGAAGAACCCCGCTGAAATAGGGGATTGGTCGCCGAACAGGCATTTTCCCAAACTTGCCCAGACAAAACAAAGCAGCGGCAAATACGAGAGCAGCGATGTAAAAATAAAACATGACTCAAACTTAGGAATAGCGATTACGGATTCCCGGCAAGGTGGGCTTTTCGCCCAACCGCCGCCGTAAGTTCTGGGGTGGAAATAAGGTTTTGGAGAAGCGGACCATCAAGCGTCACAGACTCGCCAGGCACCCTCGCCCACGCCGTCTTTCCAAGGACTTCGATATCCATAAAGCGAGTGGGCGCGGCGAGAACCAGTTTAACCACTTCGCCGCCCTCCATAACCGCCTCGATAACATCCCACTCCGGCTCTGCCATAATTCGCTGAACCAAGTCTGCCCGCTCTTGGTTTCTGAATACCGCTTGCACGCAATTTCCACCTAAAACAACCCCCGAAATCGTTAGCAGTAAACCATAAAACATCCACTCTGCGAATCCAGTCTTAAACGACCTGTAAAGCGCCATCCCGGCAAAAACAGGAAGTATCACCGAAGCGATAAGGCCGCCGCCAAGCATCGAGTTGAACGGGTTTGTGAAGTTATCAAGCGATTGTTCAATAGCGAGGTTCATATGTTTAAATTATCAAAACACACTGGTGTCAATGAAGGACTCGCTACTTAATTGGCCGCGCCAATAGACCGACAACCATACCAAGCAGCGAAGCCGGAATCCGCTCAGCCTCCGGACGCGCCAACTCATCTCGAATTGTTTCGCAAACAGATTCGTGCTTTGTTATCGCACCGAGCCCATCAAACTCCGCCTCGGACAGTTCTCGCCCACTCAAACGCATTCCTGATTTAGCCATAAGATTTAAGATACTAGCGCTCCACAACGGTAAGCGTGCTGCCTTGCAGAACTGCCGAAAGTTCGGGATTGGAAAGGAGGGGTTTAAGAACAGCCCCTTTTAGCGTTACAATCTCCCCGGGAACCTGCGCAAGAGTGGTTTTCCCGAGTATCGTAATAGGCGCGAATTGCTCCGGGGAGCGAAGCGTAATCTCTGTAACTTGGTTGTCACGCATAACAGCCCCATCCAAAGTCCAAGCAGGAGTGCTAAGGATTCGCTTTGTGCGGTCAACCAAGTCTTTGCGCCACTGAATTTCGCTAACGCTGCCAACGAACCCAATGCCAGCGAAAAGCAATAGGCAAAAGAGCGCCACTGCCGAGCCGGTCATATCCTGCCTCGGCACGCGTCGGGTCACAAGAAAAACCCTCCTAGCGACGACAATTGCAAAAAGCACCAACACACAAACAGCGACAAGACCATAGCCGCCAATCGAGTTGAACGGCGCGGAAAAACTATTGAGTGATTGTTCGAGAGATGGGGTCATAATATTGGTTTGGCCGGTTCACAATCTGTGTCACCCTTTCCGTTGTGCTGAACTGAAAAGGCAATGTTGTGAGAGTCAAAGAGTGCTTTAAGCGAAGCTAGCTTGTCTGCGGGAACCGAAACCTCTGTTACAGTCGCGATATTTTTGTCAAGAAACGTCTCGCCGGTGTTGATGCGGATTTTGAACCGGATTTTTTCGGCGGTGGCAATGTAGTCAGCGGACACAATCTCGCCAGAACCATCAGCAACCTTAACCAGCGCAGCAGCCGCTGTGTTGGCCGAGGCCTTAAGGTCGTAGTTCATTAGCGCAAAAAGAAGCCCGCTGACACCCACGGCACTAACAGCCCCAAAGGCAACAGATGCCCGCCAGGAATTCCGGTCAGAAAAACGCGAAACCAGCATGATACCCACGCCCACCAGAATCGTAGCTGCCACCCAAAAAATCAAGTTTGGTTGGGTCAGGTTGACGCGGATTGTTTGGAAGATAAGTTCTTGTGTAAGCATGGCTAGGTTTTATTAAGGGTTGGCCGGCGGAATTTTCACTTTCCGCCGGCCGAAAAAACTAATCGCTCTCAAACGGGAACACCTTGACCTCAACACGCCGGTTGGCCTTGTTGTGGTCTGGGTTGGTCGGGTCGGTAGAGTTCGGCATCGGATTCTTCCACCCGTTGCCAATCACCTTAAATTGGTCAGGCGGAAAGCTGAATTTAGAAAGAATGGCCTTTTTAACAGCATCCGCGCGGTCATAGGAGAACTTCACAACAAGGTCCTCAGGCACCACCCCTCGGCGTGAGGCGTCCGTGTTGCCCTCAATCACGATATAAGCATTGCCGAAGCCACCTGCCAGCTTCCCAATCTCATCCAGATACTTGTTGATGTTCGAGTCATACTCGCTATCCAACTCCGCACTATTTGGCTTGAAGGTGAACTGCACCGAACGACTGAGAATTTGGTTCGTCGGGGCCTCCAATGAAGTGAAGGCCATTCCAGGCTTAAACATCGGCTGTGAAACATCACGCGAGTCTTTGAAGGTCTCCCGCAGGTTCTCGAGGGCAGTCGTATATTTAACCTGCGATGCCGGAACAATCGTGTCAATAGCACCGAGGGCCTTGAAGATGCCAGCCGCAGACGAGTAGATAATCTCGAAGTTGGCAGGATTCATAGGCTCGAAGAAGAAGTTCGAGTTTTCGCGATAATTGGTCAGGTGAGCATCACCGGTGGCAATCCCACCGTCGGCACCAACCATGCTCTTACAATCTTCGATAGGAATGCCATACGCGGCGCTGAGTTGCTCCGCAGCAAGCGCAGGGTCTTTCCTCACAAGGTCGATGCCCTCAAGAATTCCCTGAACGAGCCCCTGAACAATCTCGGGGTGGTCTTTAACGAAATCATTGCGAACAGCAAACACGTCGGCAATTCGGCGATTGGCTGAGGCGGTCGAAAGAACGATGTGGGTCGTTGGGTCCATGTCCGAAATCGTATAAATATCCGGAGCAAATCCCACAAAGGCGTCCGCAGTCTTATCCTGCACAAAAATCTTCGCCGCAGAAGGCGCATCGCTGGCCCACACGAAATCAATGTCGTCGGGGTCGATTTTGGCGTCCAGCAAAAGACTCATAATGAAATAATGACTCGGGCTGTTCTGAGCAACAATCACCCGCTTTTTCACACCATCAACCTTTTTCAGGTCATTAATCGAGCGAATGTCACCGCCCGCCACCACGCCATCACCGCCGGCTGAAAAATCAACCTGCATAGGAACATTCGGGATAGTGCGAGAATCCTTCGCCAGTTCCGGCGCAAAAAGCGCGACCATATCCAGAGTCGCCCACATAATAGGCGTCTGACCGCTTGCATAAAGGTCGCGATTTTTGATAGGGTCATCGACAATGATAAGCTTGACATAGAAGCCGAGCTTCGTGAAGAGACTCTGGTCGTTCGGCTCCAAACCATTGTTAGCCACAATAATCGGCGCCCATCCCGGCCAAACATTGATCGGGAAGACAACCAGCGGCTTGCCATTGAATTTGTCGAGCTTGTAGGCACTGACCCCCTTAACAGGCGGAATAGCCGAGGCCCCGATAGCTGCGGCCTCCTTATCAGCAGCCAGCAGCTTACTGATAATCTCCTGCGCATTATCAATCTTGTTGGCCACCGTCTGGGCGGGTGCGACAGCAGCAGCAGCTTGCCCAGGCGCAGGCGGCGCGCTTGGCGGTGCCTGAGTCACAACAGACGGCGCAGGAAACAGCGCATTGCGCCATTGATAAGCGCCAAACCCGCAAATGGCGAGAACGAGAATGGTCAGTAGGAGTTTGAATTTAGGTGTCATGGTTTTGTTGGTTTGAAATAGTAAGATACGGATATTGTATCAGTTTGCGGAAAAGATTAAAAGTTTTTAGGGCTCAGGTGGACTCTCGGCATCGGAGGGGTATTCGGAATTCAGTTTTTCGAGGTCGCGAACCCGCAACAGCCGCCTCGATTCAGCCTCTGCGAGTTCGGCGCGAAGCCGGAGAATGATGTCATCAGTAAGGCCAATTGCAGAAGCCGCATTTCGCTTTGCCCAGCTCACAACTACCGAAATATCCGGTGAAAACAAGTTTTCATACATCAACTCCCCGTCATGCGTGACATTCGGGTATCCAAGCGCCTCACAATGCTTCAAGAGGATACCCCAATTCTGACGATCTTTTTCTTGACAAACCCGGAGCGCAAGGATTGGCGGGCCTCTCCGGACGATTTGCCTCGTGAGAAAAATACACCATATGGTGTATTTAATTTTGCGCTATTTTTCAGCGCAACTTGTTGGCGTTGAACAGTTTACGCTGAATCTCACCTGAACGATAATCAGAATTGGGGGAGGATATCGAGATTGAGAGGAAATAAGGAAGAGGAAAAGCTTTGCCATTGTGAGATTGTCATGCGGCGGGGCGAGAATCAACCCTGAAGTTATGAAGCGCGCATCCGATTAGCATTACTTTGTCGGGAATGCCGGGTTTTCTGGTTCGCAGAATGTCCGAGCAAATGCGTGAGCGTTTGACCCCGGCGATGGCATGTTCGACAACGATTCGTTTGCGCGCAAGGCGCTTATTAAAGGGCTTGTTTCGCGATTTTTTACCATGGGGCCGCCGTTCGGGTGTTCTCACCATGGCATGAGGTTGCGTGTAGCCAGCAAATCCCCTGTCACCGAGAATAGTCGAGCCACGG
>Ga0247840_10010337_pt1 | contig 11692 bp, 12 predicted proteins | sample LaCruzMarch2015__FD_192404 | JGI IMG/M metagenome (GOLD analysis project Ga0247840, IMG submission 192404) | Freshwater microbial communities from meromictic Lake La Cruz, Castile-La Mancha, Spain - LaCruzMarch2015_17m | ecosystem: Environmental > Aquatic > Freshwater > Lake | place: Spain...
GAGCGCTATCTGACAATGTAGTGAGTCAATGCACCCAACTCTACAAAGAGTTTTCTAATATTGCATCATTCACCATGATGCAATCTATCTCCACCATCTCCGGGAAGCCCCCGCCATTCCGAATGTCACCCCACAGACTTCAGACCAACGTTTTTCAAAATTTTCTAACTCACTTCCAAGTATGTACCAACCAGAGTCAAGAACACGTTGAACTGCATCAGCCATTGCCTGACGTAACTCAGCTGGCTCGGATTTGAAATCATTCATTAAAATCATAGAATTACTCGGCTTTTCTAATTAATTGAATTGCATACGAACATCCCTACCAATAGTACTGATTATGGGTTTTATAAAATTGAATAGTCTTCATTAATCCGACACGTAAATCAATCTTAGGCTTCCACCCTAATTCATTGGCTATAAACGAATAATCACTATAGTAATCACCAATATCAATAGCCTTGCGTTCTGGTGGAAATGGGATAAGTTGATAACTACCGCTGCAATTAAGTGCGTTACCAAGGTCAATCATGATTTCTGCGAGGCTCTGCAAATTGATAACCTCAGAACTTCCTAAGTTATAAATTTTTCCATTCGAATTTTCGCTAGCGCCTGCAAGCAAAATAGCCTGAACACAGTCATCTACATAGTTAAAGTCTCGCAACTGCATACCATCACCGAATATTTTAATTGGAATACCCTCAACTAAAGATCGCACCCAAATTCCAAGGAAGGTTTGCTTCGCATCCTTAACACGCATACCAGGCCCATAAGTATTTGTGAGACGCAATGCGCATGCTCTGACACCATAAACATTGTTATAAAGTAAGTGATACCACTCACCGGCCAGCTTATTTATACCATTTACATCTACCGGTCTAACTGGGTGATCCTCATTTACAGGCAAATATTGTGGCTTTCCGTACAATTGACGTGTACTAGCGAAAACAATTTTAATTGTCGGATTGACCTTACGACATGCCTCCAGTATTGATAGCTGAGCTACAGTATTAATATCTAAATCTGTTCTGGGATCAGTCATAGAATCTATGTGGCTCGTCTGTCCCGCAAGGTTAAATAGAAAATCTTTGTCCTTTAGCAGGTATTCCATAACGTACGGATCACGCACATCGCTTATATTTACTGTTAACTTATCCCGAACATCTTCAATATTAAATAAATTACCTCCATATAGTGGAATTAAACTATCCACAAGAGTAACGTGAGCGCCCTGATTGACCAAGTTACGAGCAAGATTGGAGCCGATAAATCCCAATCCGCCCGTAATTAATATTTGTTTATTCTTATATAAGCTCATCTTATTTTCTCCGCTAAGATGACTTGATCAAGAAATAAATCTGGATTTTTCGGTAATAATTTTCCTAAAATTAGTCCGCAAATATTAAAAAATCCTATCACGGTTAATGTAAAAATTAGGCGAAAAGATTTATGCCAATTCTTTGTTATTTTAAATAAATATGCATTTATAAGCTGGAAGATGACAGTTACATCACAACCCAACTTTTCCTGCTTAAGAATTTTAAAACCATTCCTACTTAAAAGCGTTGACAAACCAAAACTTGAATATCTTGCATAATCATGCGGCTGCTCATGCTCATCCCATACAAATGGCACTGTTAGTAACAACCTTCCATTGGGCTTAAGCACTCGAAACATTTCCATTAAGAATAGATCTGGTTCAAATACATGCTCCAGCACTTGATTACATAAAAGAGAATCAAAGACTTCATTCCTATAAGGAAATTTATTTCCGTCATAAAGATCATCGGCAATATCATTTTCACGAGTAGCGGCTGAATCAATATCAAGCCCCCTATATGAATCAACATTAAATAATCTTTCATAAGGCTTTTTCCCGCAACCAACATCTAAAAGCGATCCATGCAAAGAGCTAGAAAAATTAATCATTGCATTGCACAACCCTTTTCGCGCAAAATAAAATGGATTAATAAATAGTGCAATTGACGTCGGAAAAAAAAGTTGTTCATGTAAAAAATCACCAATTACTCTCTTCATTGATTCCTCTCAAGAAGCATACCTCTAAAATAAAATTTTCTATTTAGACTAGTAATCTGCCATCCCTCGGGACTTAAATCTGAAGCGATAATATTCCAATTGTGCGATATCTCCCTCTCAAAGCGGTCCATAGGGAAAATATGCATTGGATAACTTGCGGAGTAAATGCTTTTGGGTACCTCTTGAACAACAACGAGGCCAATCTCACCGTCAATAAATGGAGTTCTATCAATCACCATAATACTAGCGTTAAGATTATTAAGCTCTCTCATCACAACCTCAGGGTGCGGTAAGTACTGTAAAACACTAGAGAGTAAAATAATATTTGGCGTGGTTTCATTTAAACAATCCTCAATAGAGGGATAAAAATAAACTCTTCCGTCCTCAATAAATTTTTTACCTGCAGAAACATAATGAGTTTGTTCTATTACATTCCATCGAACGCTTGGTAATGTATCGATAAATATTTTATTTTGAAAATAGCTGCTTCCTAAGGCACCGCCAAAATCCAATACGTTAAGCTCACCTCTATTGGAGGCGGCCGCCCACATCAATCCTATAGAAACTTGCCAAGAGTACTGAACTCGATCAAAAGTAACTGAATCTCTCTCAAATGCAGATTGTCCACTCCTAACTCTAAGAGTCGATTCTAAAACTGTATCTAGAATGTTAGCAGCATCGTATCCGGTTGCAATTAAATTAGCATCATCCCAGCCGGATATTCCATCGCGGTACTGAGAGGTGCGCCGTATTAGCATTCTCTTTAAAAACCTTTTCACTAACGGTGGCAGCCAATCATTAGAAATTCTCTGGATCTGACTCAATGCAAACCCCTTTGCATGCAAAAGTATGCCCATCGAATAAAAGATTGGACTAAAGGCCCAAAACCAGAATTAGATCTCGAAGATCGAAAAAAGTTATTAAAAGATTTGAAAGCCCGGGCTGAATGCTTTACCTCAAGCTTACTTAAGTCAATTGGGCACATTGTTAAATCCGGATGGTAAACCTCCGTGGCGCCGCAATGTGTTCCGCTTGAATCATTGCCAATATTATTTATGAGACTTTTTCCAGGGTATAGCGTTAACTTATTCAATAAGAAAGCAGATGCATACCACCTAATAGCCCAAGAGTCATTTTTACCTTTTATTTGGTCCTTAAGCATTTTGCTATAGGGGTATGCGCCATCAAAATCAAATTTTCTCAAAAGACCTTTACTTTTAAGACTTGCAAATAACTCTCTTCCATCTGGATTAAATAAATCCCATCCTCGACGCCAAGTTGCCCAACCCCAGCAGTCTGACCCTCGCAAAAAAAAGGCATTAGGCAGTTTATCTCTCACGGGATAAACGTAGCCATGTATGCTTATTATTCTTTCATCATCGCTGAAGCGACACAGGGCTTCATTCATATATTTTAAAAAATATGGTGAAGTCACCATATCGTCTTCCAAGACAATCACTTTATCGAAACTTGCCAAAACTTTACCAACCCCATCTATGATGGAACGTGCTAAACCTAAGTTAGCATTACTGGAATGAATAGTGATAGATTGGAACCCCTGAATTGTTCCCAAATAATCTCGTACATGCCCAACATCCGAAGCATCATCCAACCCTTTAGCACCATCACTAAATATAATAAGGTCAGTCTCATTGGCTTCTTCATTAGCTAAAAGAGCCTCAATAGTTTTCTGGGTATGCCCCACTCGTGAATACACAAATAAACATACTGGTGCAAATAAATTGTGATAATTTGCTGATCTAATCACAATCTATTCCAAGCCGCAAACTGAGTTTAATCTTACGTAGATGAATGTCGGGCCGCATACACTTTGCAAGGCATACCCAAATGATTTCATGTGCTTATGGCAATCAGAGTTTAAGTGATCATGAAATTTTTTCATGGGATCGCCAGAGAAGCTTTCGAATAAAACTATATTGAATTGATAAGCCTCAAAATCGATACTCATTATGACTTCTTGATCATGACCTTCGATATCCAAACTTAACACCGACCAGCTTGCGCACTTTAGCTCCTGGAGGTGATCCGATAGAAGCTCGGAAATCTTTAGGGTTGAAACCTTGACAAGAGAGTTGTCACAACCCCCATCCATATCCTCAATAATGCAATCTGTTTTTTTTCCATACCCCGATAATCTAAAAGTCAACTCCTTTTTCTCGCAAAGATCAGGAACGATTGCTGCATTTACAAAATGATCTCGAGACCTAAATATTTTGAATAAAGTCTTTTTTGATGCTCCGACGTCAACAACTACTCCGCGAGATCCCAATCTATATAGGGCATAGGTGTTAGAACCATCAATCGGATGAAAGGCGCCGATATCAATAAAAAAACCATTAGGATTTAATGTTTTTCCCAGCCATTCAAGATGATTCATTAGGACCAAATCTTCACCCAACTGAGAATAAGATCGAGACTTCGTTTGATAAAAAAGTCCCTTTGCAATCTGCTTAAGAAGATCTAACATTCCACTCTCTATTCTCTATTGTTTAAATTAACACCACTGACTACAAAATAGTAAAGTTAAATCAAGGAAAATCTTTAGTCTGCCAACTATTTTTATAAATAATTTTTAGAGAATTGGGTAATGAATAATGCGTATTGTGACGATATCCGAAATCCATTTTTTCTAATATTCTTGGCCTAAATAAACCCAAAAGCATCGCCTGTATTGTTGTATCTTGCCAATGAAGCTTGATAATTCCATCAATATCCTCTACAGTCTTCAGATAGTCCAATACATCGGGTCTTCTCCAAAATTCTAATTTTGACATATGAAGCTATTATATGGTGAGCGCCCATTGTAGTTACCATGCCTATCAAGCATTTTCAATTCTTTAAAGCCATCCAATGATAAATTATTAATTTCAGCATAATTTTTTGTAAACTCCCAAAGAGCTTTAATTTCTTTCTTATCAAACCATATGCTGCGATATAGATAATCAAAGTCATGCTCATTTATAACTTGATTTAAATTCATTAAATCTGGAGCCATAAAAAATGAATCATGATCAAGGCGAATGTAGTATTCAAAATCTTTTAGTTCGGGCATGCCTTGAAGCACCCCCGAGAAAAATCGGCACATCATTCGATACCCACCAGGACGCCCTGGAACCGAATCGGTCATTCTCAAAATACTATCAATATCGACGCCTTCCTTATACTTTTTGAAGTCAACCTTAATAAAGGTCATATCCTTAGTGGACGTTTCATTTTTAATTCGAATCTCATCCTCAGTTGTATAGTCCTCATTAAAAACTAAGATTGGATAGCGAGGTAAAAACTGTCTCGCCTGTTTTACGCTTTCAATAAAAATATCCATCTTTGATGCACGAAAAATTTTAGAAAAATTATCCGAATGAGTTGATTCTCTTGGAGAAACCAGGTAAACAATACAGACTTTTGAATTTCGTTCAGGTGTTATATGGTGGCTTTTATTACAAAAAATTTCTCTTTCACCATCCTTAAATGAATTAATAAAATTGGTAAATTTTTCTAAAAATAATTTGATGTAAAGTTTCATAAATTTTCTTGTGCAATTCGTAAAATTAATAATAAGACACTATCAATATGCGAGATCATGCTATCTCTTCTTATCAAAATTCTTTTTCATTTAATTGGCCATTAATAAAATTTTTTATTTTTTCTCTAATAAATATTGAGGTGTTTGTTAATCTGATAGCCAAGCCAACTGTAAACCCATAACTTATAAAAATAATTAATGGCTTTGCCTGTCCTTGACAGTGGATAAAGGGCATTTTTCTTAAAAGGTTTTTTGGGCCACTAACTGGAGGGATAAATGCGAAGCTACCATCAGGCAAGGATCTCATAGACCTTACCCCTCGCCCCAGGTGATGATTGACCTGATCATTAAATTCCCACTCCCGGTTCAAGATTGTTGAGATATTTTGAACCGGTGACTTAGATGCACTACCAGATGACTCAAACCATAAATATTGAAGCGTCATATCACATACCCCACCGCTTATGCCTTGCTCTTGATGATACTTCCACTTAGCAGAAAGCCTAGGATCCCTTCCTTTGTAGGATAAAACCATGAAATCTAGAAATGATTTCAGATCATCAACAGTCCAAAGGGATGCGTGAGCGGAGACAGTCATTTGATGTGGGTGCAGCTCAACCGGCTTGTATAAAGCGGAGCCACCACACACCTCCTCCATCTGCTTTTTATACAGTCTAAAACTTTTTAACAAGGCAATATCGCTATCAAGATGCCAAAATCTTTTATATCCTCTTGACTCCAGCTCCCTATGAATAACAAACCACCTCATATATGAAAGCAGCTGAATTCGACTAGACTGATCGGTATGCAAGTGCGCATAGTTATGAATAAATTCTTGCCAATCATCACTGATGAAATTATCCCCTTCAGAAAATTTAATAAAACAAATACCCTTTTCTGAAAATATATTTGAATCGCCGATGACGATCGGCCTAAAACCCAATCTAGTAATTAAACTTACAGCGCGCTTAAAATAGAGATGTTTTCCCATATGAAATAAAACAATTGGGGTTTCATCTATTTTATTGTTAAGGTTAGACATGGTATTACCTATCCCCTATGACAGAAGAAAAGCTTCCAGTGCTCTTGATAACTCCATTTTCAATCTGAATAATTGAATTACAAATTTTTAAAGTACTTAAACGATGAGCGACAATCAGAAGAGTTAGCCCCTCCGGTAAATTTCTAATTGAATCCATAACCGATGACTCTGTTTCGCCATCTAATGAACTAGTTGCCTCATCTAGCACTAGGACATTTGACTTCTTATAAAGGGCTCGCGCTATCCCAATTCTTTGACGCTGCCCACCAGAAAGTCTTACACCCTTTTCACCAATCTGAGTTAAAAAGCCATCACCCCAACTCTCAATATCATCATATATATTTGCTTGCTTTGCCGCTAATCTAACCAAATTTCGATCTATTTTTTCCAGCGGAACACCAAATGCAATATTTTCCTCGACTGTACTATCGGCTAGAAATATCAATTGAGGGACATGGGCGATATTTCGCTGCCATTCATGCGCATTTTCCTTGGATAGGAGCAATCCATCAATCAGCACCTCTCCCTCGGTTGGAAATAGCAAGGCCATAATCAAATCAAGTAGCGTACTTTTACCGCTACCAGTACTTCCAATTATTCCGACTCGATCCCCTTTTTTTATTGAGAAGCTAATATCCCTCAATACCAGTGGTGTACCAGGCAAATATCTAAATGAAACTTTTTTTAGAGATATTAAATTCTCAAATGATAATTTCTTTAAAGTAATTTTTGTTGCGCACTCAGGAAGACTCTGATCCAGAAGGATTAGCGTGTCCCGCAAGGATGCATCGCCACTTCGAATAAGCGTCCAACTCTGATACGTGTTCTGTAGCATCGGTAGCATTCTTTGAGCCCCTAAGGCCAAAACGCCAAGCGTCGGTATTGCGCTTGCTAAGCCACCGTTACCATCGGCAAGAGCTGCGGCCAAAATTGCAATCAAGACCATGCCAAAAGCCTCAATAATTAAACGTGGCGCGCCCCCAATAATCTGCACAGAGACCTGTGATTTTCGCAATCGCATATCCGCCTGCTGATATATATTGCAATGCATATCTTGAGAGCCATCAATCAATACATCTCTTATGCCTCCAAGCCCCTCTTGCAGCGCCTTAAGTATCGCCGTTACCTCTCGACTTACACTTTTACTATCATTGCTCAGCCGCCCCTTAGTTGCGATAACAACTAATACGTATATTAATCCAAGTCCAAAAAATGCTATCGCAGTACTTATGGGCTCAATCATCACCATGATGATGATGATGCCAACCATCATCATGGTGGAACTTAAAACAGTGATTGCTGGAAACAAGGTATTGTGTACTACATTGTTAGCCTTAGTCCATATCCCTGAAATTACTTCGCTGGTATTACGCATTACATGAACAGCGTAAGGTTGAAATAATGTACGTCGATAAATATCAACACTTAAATCGGCGCCAACACCATATGCAATTTTAGTTTGGTAAAAAAGTAATAATAATCTCATTAATCCCGCGAATAAGGTAGCTAGAATAAATGCTGTCACAAGAACTGGTAGTAATTGCTTAGAATCTGTTAATTGAAAAAATCGTACGATTGGCTGTATAGACGAGAGGGCAAAAAGTTTTTCTGGGGCCGATAATGCGCCAAGAAATGGCCCCAGTAATCCAATGCTTATTACCTCTGCAAAGGATACAAAAATCATGAGGATAAATAAAAGATAAAACTGTACGTGGCGCCGATGACTAAGATGACGCCATAAATGTTTTAAATTTTTGATTTTGTGATTTCTGATGATTAATTAATTCCAATAGTTATAAAATAAAAAACCCCTTGTACATCTTATTTTTGAGGTGACACTAAAGTCTTTAAATATTCTTGAGATGCCAAAACATCTCGACAAACCTCCTCTAGGGTTCGCTTTGCATACCAACCGAGTAGATTTTCAGCTTTCTCGACTTTGGCATAATAAGTAGGCAGATCACCCATACGTCTTGGCGAATATATTTTTGCAATTTGTTGCCCGAAAACCGTCTCGAAAACTGTCAATAATTCTAGAACGCTTATGGGTTTACCATTCCCTAAATTTATTGGGTGCCAGCCTTTTTGGTTTACGAGAAACAATAGCGCTGCCACATGTCCTTCAGCTAAATCCATGACATGTATGTAGTCACGCTCTCCAGTACCATCTTTCGTATCGTAATCATTGCCAAAGATACTTAAATAAGGAAGTTCACCAGCGGCAACCTTCGCAATATAGGGCATCAAATTATTCGGTACGCCGTTAGGATTTTCACCAATAAATCCGGATTCGTGAGCCCCCACTGGATTGAAATATCTCAAGCTAACAATTTTCCAATTTTCATCCGACTTGGTTAAATCTCTAAGAATTTCTTCAACCTGTAACTTAGTTTGTCCGTATGGATTCATCGGATTTGTAGGGTGATTCTCATCGTACGGCAAATACTGCGGCTCACCATATACAGTGGCGCTCGAACTAAAGACCAAAGTTTTAATGCCAACCCTTTGCATTGCCTGCAGAAGACTGATCGAGCCTTGAACATTATTGGCGTAGTACAAAACAGGGTCAGCTACAGATTCAGCCACCGCCTTTAATCCAGCAAAGTGAATTACTGCATCAATCTTGTATTCGCGTAATACTTTCTCAACAACATCGGTATCACGCACATCGGCATCAATATAAGGTAGCGCTTTACCCAAGATTTTCTGAAGGCGCTCTAAAGCACTGGGATTGCTATTACAAAAGTTATCTAACAACGCTACTTTGTGACCAGCCTGCGATAGCACTACTGCAGTATGACTACCAATATACCCAGCCCCACCGGTCAATAGAATGTTCACAAAGATTACTTTTAAATTAATTAATGAAAATTACTCATTCTTTGCCCTTATTCGGTAATTCCCGGGCAAATGTCACATTAAACAATGATGTTTTTGACATGATCTCAGTCATCTGTATTCATCTGACTTTCAACTAACTTAGTGACTAATTCAGAACCCTTAATTTTCGGCTCCCATGATAAATATTGAATTGCTCGAGTAGGTTGCCCTTTAATTTCTAATGGATCTGATGGCCTTATTAACCCTTGATCAATAACTGTGTACTGCTGCCAATCCAAATCAACCGTCTCAAATGCAGTTTTCAAAAAATCTTTTAGGCTTTGAGTCTTCCCTGTTGCAATAATGAAATCCTTTGGCTCATCAATCGCAAGCATCCTCCACATTGCATCAACGTATTCTGGAGCCCAACCCCAATCACGCCGTATATCAATATTTCCGAGCTCTAGCTTTTCATCGCTTCCATTGGCAATACGGCAAACTGTGGCCACTATCTTCTTGGTTACAAAACGCTCTGGTCGCAAAGGCGATTCATGATTAAATAAAATCCCTGTCGCCGCATGCAGTCCATAAGCCTTCCGGTACAGACTTACTTGCCAGGTAGCCGCTGCTTTTGCAATGGCATATGGACTCGTTGGACGAAAGGCAGTATTTTCATCTGCAAAGTTTTCACCAGTATCTCCAAAGCACTCACTAGAGCCGGCATTATAAAAACGAATTTTTGGATTAATAAAGCGAATGGACTCTAACAAATTAATTGTCCTTAGGGTAATACTCTCAAATGTATCTACTGGCTGATCAAATGAAAGTCCTACGGAAGATTGTCCAGCCAAGTTATATATCTCATCTGGCTGAACTTTTGAAATCACCTGTAAAACACTTCGAAAGTCAGTCAAGGACATTGAAAGCGTTTTGACTTGATCTGCAATTTTTAATTGATGAAGTGATGCAAATGAAGACATCTGGGCATCACGGGAGGTACCCCAAACCTCATACCCTTTACTTAGCAGTAATTGAGAAAGATAAGCGCCATCTTGGCCAGAAACGCCACAGATTAGAGCTCTTCTTTTTACATTACATTCCATCAAACATTCTTCACTATTATTTACTTGCGCCCGCTAATGCCCGATCTCGTGCCGCATGGTGGGCAATCCTCGTGCACCGATCCCGCGCCGCTATTTTTGCCCGGGACCTCACTTGAGACCGCCGCTTTTCCCGCTGACCTTAAGGCTCGCCCATACTTGCCGACCCAAGAGCACCAATAACATTAAGAAGAATGCGCCACCTAGCCCCCCTGCGGCAGACTTGATCATGCCCTTTTTACTTGCTGTTGGTGCGGTATTGCCCTCCAAGCCCTTGGTAAAACGTGCTTGCACCGAGAGCAAGTGGCCACGCAGTTGATCTAGGGCCTCTTGCTGCTTGATATCGTCCTTTGCCAGCTTGGCTCTCATGGCACCCTCTACCTCTAATAGCTGCGCATCCAGAATAAGCCCGTCATAGGTTTTTTCTGCTAGCGGGATTGCCTGCTCCACGAAGGTCTTCATGAGCGCAATTTGGGCCAGGCGATCACGCAGGCGCTGCAAACCCTCTTTAGACTGGTTGATGTCGTTATTAACTGCAATAATTTGGGTGGAAAGTGGGAGGTACTTGGCTCCCGAGTCCTTGGGGTCGACCACCTGGTTACCCCCGCTAGTGCCGCCAGGGAAGCGCTTGTGCAGGTCCTCCAGACTCTTGGCACGCTGTACTTGGTAGCCCATCTCAATCTCGGTGGAGGTGATCCGTTTTTGTAAGTCGGCCACCGTGGAGATGGTCTCACTCTCGTAGCTGTTGAGGAGATTGCGTAGTTGCAGGTAGGCGCTACCGGTGCGTAAAAATTTGGCTGCTGCCCTGACGTTTGCTATGGACCCCTCTTTTGAGGGGGCGTCCGCCTTGAGGGTCAAGCTCAGGATGGTGGTCGAGGCTAGGTCTAGGTCCTTACTAATAGACGCTAGGTCTTTGGTGTCCGCCTTGGAGATGGCGTAGCTTGGCACCACATTTTTTTGCCACCACTGATCATTTGCCAGGGACCTATAGAGCTGGGCCTGGCCTTCTGGGGCCTTGCCCTCATCCTCAATTTGCGCCGCTAGGTTTGGCAAGCTCTTTTGGATGGTCTTCCAGGATACGAGGTCGAGGGCGTAGCTGTTGGTATTGGTATTGGTATTGGTATTGGTATTGGTATTGGTATTGGTATT
>Ga0247840_10010338_pt1 | contig 11690 bp, 11 predicted proteins | sample LaCruzMarch2015__FD_192404 | JGI IMG/M metagenome (GOLD analysis project Ga0247840, IMG submission 192404) | Freshwater microbial communities from meromictic Lake La Cruz, Castile-La Mancha, Spain - LaCruzMarch2015_17m | ecosystem: Environmental > Aquatic > Freshwater > Lake | place: Spain...
CCGAGATCAGCGATCTCATCAAACAGAAGATCGAACAGTTCGAGCTGAAGACGGAGGCCCGTACCGAAGGCACCATCGTCAGCCTGACGGACGGTATCGTGCGCGTGCATGGCCTGTCCGACGCCCGCTATTACGAAATGCTGGAGTTTCCCGGGGATACCTTCGGGCTCGCCCTCAACCTCGAGCGCGACTCGGTCGGCGCTGTCGTATTGGGCCCTTACACCCATCTGACTGAAGGCGACTGGGTCCGTTGTACCGGTCGCGTGCTGGAAGTCCCGGTGGGTCCCGGTCTGCTTGGCCGTGTGGTCGATGCACTGGGCAACCCGATCGACGGCAAGGGCCCGATCGATGCCGTCGGCACCTCCCCGATCGAAAAAGTGGCGCCGGGCGTTATTGCCCGCCAGTCGGTCGACCAGCCGGTGCAGACCGGCATCAAAGCCATCGACACCATGGTGCCGATCGGTCGCGGCCAGCGCGAGTTGATCATTGGTGACCGCCAGACCGGCAAGACCGCGGTCGCGGTCGACACCATCATCAACCAGAAAGGCACCGGCGTTAAGTGCATCTACGTTGCGATAGGCCAGAAAAACTCGTCTATTGCCAACCTGGTGCGCAAGCTCGAAGAGTTCGGCGCGATGGATCACACCATCATCGTCGCTGCCGCCGCCGCCGACTCCGCCGCCATGCAGTTCATCGCGCCCTATGCCGGCTGCACCATGGGCGAGTATTTCCGCGATCTTGGCCAGGATGCCCTGATCATCTATGACGATCTGACCAAGCAGGCATGGGCCTATCGTCAGGTTTCTCTGCTCCTGCGTCGGCCGCCGGGCCGCGAGGCGTACCCCGGCGACGTCTTCTATCTCCATTCCCGTCTGCTGGAGCGTGCCGCGCGCGTCAATGCGCATTATGTCGAAGAGATCACCGGCGGCGCGGTGAAAGGCCAGACCGGCTCCTTGACGGCCCTGCCGATCATCGAAACGCAGGCCGGTGACGTGTCGGCCTTCGTACCGACCAACGTCATCTCCATCACGGATGGCCAGATCTTCCTCGAGACCGACCTTTTCAATGCAGGTATCCGCCCGGCCATCAACGCGGGTCTGTCGGTGTCCCGTGTCGGCGGCGCCGCGCAAACCAAGATCATCAAGAAACTCGGCGGCGGTATCCGTCTGGCACTGGCCCAGTACCGTGAGTTGGCGGCTTTCTCCCAGTTCGCGTCCGATCTGGACGAGGCGACCCGCAAGCAGTTGCAACGCGGCGAGCGTGTCACCGAGCTGATGAAGCAGGTGCAATACTCCCCGATGAGTGTCGCCCAGATGGCGATGTCGCTCTTCGCGGCCAACGAAGGCTATCTGGACGACGTGGATGTCAAAAAAGTCGTGGACTTTGAGCACGCACTTCAGTCCTACATGAAGTCTGCCCAAGCGGCCCTGCTCGAGCGAATCAACACCACCGGTGATTTCAACGACGAGATCCAGGTGGCGATGCACGCGGCGATCAAGGAATTCAAGGCCAACAACACCTGGTAATGAGACGCCAGCCTCACACCGCCATCCGCCAGCCGGGGGTGGTCGCGCGAGGCTTCCGCGTTTCATCATTGCGATTCACCCTGCCGTCTCCGCCATCCACGTTGGCGGTTGACGGCTGGAAGCTGGGAGCTTGAGCAAATGGCCGGCGCCAAAGAAGTCCGAACCAAGATCGCGAGCATCAAAAGCACGCAGAAGATCACCAAAGCCATGCAAATGGTCGCGGCGTCCAAGATGCGCCGTGCCCAGGAGCGGATGGCCGCGTCCAAGCCCTATGCGCAGAAGATGCTCGACGTGATCAGCCACCTAGCCCGCGCGACGCCCGAGTATCGTCACTCGTTCATGGCTGTGGAACGCAGCCGCAAGCGGGTCGGTTATATCGTCGTCTCGTCCGATCGCGGGCTGTGCGGCGGTCTCAACAGCAACCTGTTCCGGCGACTGATTGCCGAAATCAAGGAGCAGCGTGCCCTCGGGGTCGATCCCGCATTCTGCACCATCGGCACCAAGGCACTGGGATTCTTCAAACGCTTCGGCGGCAGCGTGCTGGCCCAAGCCACTCACCTCGGCGACAAGCCACACGTCGAGGAACTGATCGGCACGGTCAGGGTGATGCTGGACGCCTTCGAAGAGAAGAAGATCGACGCGATCTATATCGCCAGCAACGAGTTCGTCAACACCATGACGCAAAAGCCGGTGATTCGCCAACTGGTGCCGCTGGTGCCGGGTGAGCGACAGTCCATGCCGCTGCACTGGGACTATATCTACGAGCCTGATGCGCATACCGTGCTCGATTCGCTGCTGACGCGCTATATCGAGTCATTGGTCTATCAGTCGGTAGTCGAGAACGGCGCCTGCGAACAGGCCGCGCGTATGGTCGCGATGAAATCCGCTTCCGACAATGCCGGCAACCTGATCAGCGAGTTGCAGCTCGTCTACAACAAGGCGCGGCAGGCCGCGATTACCCAAGAGATCTCCGAGATCGTGAGCGGCGCGGCGGCTGTTTAGCCGGCTTCGGTGAAAACGCCCAGCGCGATCACGGCTTCAAGGTTACAACAGCATCCGCAGACGCCTGCCCAGGCGACGAATGAGGAAGAGACTATGAGTTCCGGTAACGTCACCCAGATCATCGGCGCCGTCGTCGACGTGCAGTTTGCCCGCGGCGAGATGCCGAAGGTCTACGAGGCGCTGCATATCGATTCCGTCGGTCTGACCCTCGAGGTTCAGCAGCAACTCGGTGACGGTATCGCGCGTACCATCGCCATGGGTTCCACCGACGGCCTGCAGCGCGGTACAGCGGTCACGGCGACCGGTTCGCCGATCAGCGTACCGGTTGGTCAGGCGACCCTGGGGCGCATTATGGACGTGCTCGGTCAGCCGATCGACGAACTTGGCGCTATCGGTACCGACGAGCGCTGGGCCATCCATCGCGAGGCTCCCAAGCTCGAAGACCAGGCGGCCTCCACCGAGATCCTAGAAACCGGAATCAAGGTCATCGACCTCATCATGCCGATCGTCAAGGGCGGCAAGGTGGGCCTCTTCGGCGGCGCCGGCGTGGGCAAGACCGTCACACTGATGGAGCTCATCAACAACATCGCCAAGGCCCACGGCGGCTTCTCGGTATTCGCCGGCGTTGGCGAGCGGACCCGCGAGGGCAATGACTTCTATCATGAGATGAAGGACTCGGGCGTTCTCGACAAGGTCGCCCTGGTCTACGGTCAGATGAACGAGCCGCCGGGCAACCGTCTGCGCGTCGCCCTGACCGGCCTGACCATGGCCGAGTATTTCCGTGAAGAAGGCCGCGACGTGCTGCTCTTCGTGGACAATATCTACCGTTACACCCTGGCCGGCACCGAAGTGTCCGCGCTGCTCGGCCGGATGCCGTCCGCGGTAGGCTATCAGCCGACGCTGGCTTCCGAGATGGGCGCGCTGCAAGAGCGCATCACCTCGACCCGCACCGGATCCATCACCTCCTTCCAGGCGGTCTACGTGCCCGCGGACGACCTCACCGACCCGTCCCCGGCCACCACCTTCGCTCATTTGGACGCGACCCTGGTACTTTCCCGCCAGATTGCCGAACTCGGTATCTACCCGGCCGTGGACCCGCTCGACTCGACCAGCCGCATCCTCGACCCCAACGTGGTCGGTGCCGAACACTACGAGACGGCGCGTGCGGTTCAGGGCACGCTCCAGCGCTACAAGGAGCTCAAGGACATCATCGCCATCCTCGGCATGGATGAACTCTCCGAGGTCGACAAACTCACCGTGGCCCGCGCCCGTAAGCTCCAGCGCTTCCTGTCGCAGCCCTTCACGGTGGCTGAGGTTTTCACCGGCGCACCCGGCGCCTTCGTCCACGTGGCTGACACCATCAAGGACTTCAAGGCCATCGTCAACGGCGACTACGACCACCTTCCCGAGCAGGCCTTCTATATGGTCGGCGGTATCCAGGAGGCCGTGGCCAAAGCCGAGAAGATGGCCGGCTAAGGGGAGAGACCCATGGCAACGATCCAAGTCGACATCGTCAGCGCCGAGGGGGCCATCCACTCCGGAATCGCCTCCATGGTCTACGCCTCTGCCGAGTTAGGAGAGGTCGGGATCGCGCCCCGTCACACGGCCTTCATCAGTCGGCTGCGTCCCGGTGACGTCCGGGTGGAGAATGCAGCGGGCGAGCAGGAGCATTTCTACGTGTCCGGCGGCGTGCTGGAAGTCCAGCCCATGGCCGTGACCGTCCTGGCCGACACCGCGATTCGCGCCCATGACCTCGACGAGGCGGCCGCCTTGGAGGCCAAGCGCCGCGCCGAGGACGCACTCGCCGGTCAAACGGCCGAGTTCGAGTACGCCAAGGCGCAATCCGAACTGGCCGAGGCGATCGCTCAATTGCGTGCCATCGAGAAGATGCGCAAGATGCGACGCGGCTAACCGGATGGGGGTGGCCGCCGCTCGCGTGCCGTCCTTCCGGGCAACGCCCCCGTCGCCACGCGCCGGGGGCGTTTTACTATGGTTCGGAATCATGGTTAGACGCCTTGCGGCACCCGCGTTCGCAATAGGAGTGAATTTTTGCTTGAACTGATGCAAGCGGGCGGTTGGCTCATGTGGCCGATCGCCGCCTGTTCCGTCATAGCGACCGCGCTGGTTATCGACCGTGCCTGGACATTACGCCGGGCGCGGATCATGCCCGAGGACCTGGTCACCCGCATTTGGCAATTGCACCGCCAGGGGCAGCTCAGCGAGGAAAAGATCGAAGCGATCCGTGCCGGCTCCCCGTTGGGCCGGATGTTGGCGGCTGGACTGGTCAACCGTAATCATTCCCGTGAGGTGATGAAAGAGGCCATTGCCGATACCGGCCGCCATGTCGTGGCCCGGCTCGAACGTCATCTCGACACCCTCAGCACCATCGCCTCAGTCGCGCCCCTGCTCGGACTGCTCGGCACCGTCTTCGGCATGATCGACATCTTTGGTGTCATCATGAACGCCGGAACAGGCAACGCCGGGATTCTCTCGGGCGGCATTGCCAAAGCGCTCATCACCACCGCGGCCGGTCTCTCGGTCGCCATCCCGACCTTGCTCTGCCATCGTTTCTTCGACAGCCGGGTGGGACGATTCGCTATCGACATGGAAATGCAGGCCCTGCGCCTGGTCGAGGTCATGAAGGGCGAACGCGAAGAGGGCAGCGAGTCCTGATGAATCTGCGCACCCGCCGCTCCCAGCCGCCCGAGATCAACCTGACGTCGCTCCTGGACGTCGTCTTTCTGCTCCTGATCTTTTTCATGGTCTCCACCACCTTCAAGGACGAATCCGGCCAGGAGCAGACGCGCCTGCGGGTCACCTTGCCTCAGGCCCAGGGTCAGGACCAGCCAGCCAAAGAAGCCGAGTCGATCCGGATCATCATTGACCAGAGCGGGACCTTTTATGTCAATGACCGCTTGGTCGTCGACCAACAGGCGATGACCCTGGTGCGCGCACTCACCGGCGCCATCAACCAACGCAAGGGCATGCCCGTGCTGATCCAGGCCGACGCCAACACGCCTCATCAGGCCGTCATGACAGCCCTGGATGCCGCCGCGGAAGTGGGATTGAATAAAGTCTCCTTCGCGACCGCGCGCCCGACCCCGCCGGCCGCACCGCAATGACGCAAGAGCTACCCCAACTGGCGGCCCGTCAGGTGTATGGCCGCTTGCTCGGCTACGCCAAGCCCTATTGGCGTATGTTTGCCGTCTCGATCTTCGGCATGTTGATCTATGCCGCGACCGAGCCGCTCTTTGCTGCAATGATGAAACCGCTGATCGACGGCAGCTTCGTGCACAAGGATGAATCCATCGTTCGCCTGATGCCGCTGGCCCTGATCCTCATCTTTCTGGTGCGCGGCATCGCCGGGTTCATCAATGACTATTTTCTGAGCTGGGTCGGACGACGCGTGGTGGCGGATCTGCGCCAGGCCATGTTCGAGCACCTGCTGCGCGCCCCCACCCGCTATTACGATCAACACGGATCCGGCCATATTCTGGCCAAGCTCACCTATAACGTCGAAAACGTGGCGAGCGCGGCCACCTCGGCCGTCACCACCCTGGTGCGCGACGGCGCCTCGGTCATCGGCCTGATGGCCTACATGCTCTATATCAACGCCACCCTGTCGGCCATTTTCCTGATCATTGGTCCGGTCATGGTCGGTGCCGTCAAGTACGCCACCAAGCGGTTCAGACGCTACAGTCGACGCATTCAGGACCGGGTCGGCGAACTCACGCACGTGGCCCAGGAGGCGATCGACGCGCATCGCGTCGTCAAGTCCTTCGGCGGGCAAGCGCAGGAAACCGCCGAGTTCGGCTATATCAATGAGAAGACCCGCTCATTGCAGATGAAGATGATCGCTACCGAATCGGCAAGTGTGCCCCTGGTGCAATTGATTTCGGCTCTGGCCATTGCTTTGATCGTCTATCTCTCCACCATGCAGGGGCTGCGCGCGGACATCACGGTCGGCACCTTCATGTCCTTTGTGGTCGCCATGGGTCTGCTGCTTCCCCCGGTCAAGCGTCTCACCGGTGTCAATGCGCACCTGCAGCGCGGCATCATCGCGGCCGAGAGCCTGTTCGAGCTGCTGGATTCGGAGACCGAGGACGATCAGGGCACCCGCACCCTCGGCCGCGCCCAAGGCCGCATCGAGTACCGTGATGTCACGCACCAATATGCGCCCGACAAGGCGCCGGCGATCCGCAATCTCGACCTCATCATCGCTCCGGGGGAGAAGGTGGCGCTGGTCGGCCGCTCGGGCAGCGGCAAGACCACCATCGCGAGCCTGTTGCCGCGCTTCTACGACCCCACCGGCGGTGAGATCCTGATCGACGGGGTCCCGATCCGGGACTTGTCGCTGGCTGAACTGCGCAATCAAATCGCCTTGGTCAGTCAGGATGTCGTCTTGTTCAATGACAGCATCGCCAACAACATCGCCTATGGCCGGCCCGTGCCGCCCACGCAGGACGCGTTGGAGCACGTGGCCGAAGCTGCCCATGCACTGGAGTTCATCCGCGCCCTGCCCCAAGGGTTCGGCACCATGATCGGCGACCGCGGTGTCCTGCTCTCGGGCGGCCAGCGCCAGCGTCTGGCCATCGCGCGGGCCATGCTCAAAGACGCCCCCATCCTGATCCTGGACGAGGCCACCTCCGCCCTCGACACCGAGGCCGAGCGCCACATCCAGGCCGCGCTGCAACTGTTGATGGCGCAGCGTACCACCCTGGTCATCGCCCACCGGCTGTCCACCATCGAGAACGCCGACCGCATTCTGGTCCTGCTGGAGGGCCGTATCGTCGAGCAAGGCCGGCATGCCGACCTGATCAGCCTGGGCGGCTACTATGCCCGGCTGCATCGACTTCAGTTTCACGACGGACTCGCTGACGCCTAAACCGCGCCCAGTGCGGTATGCGATGGTGTGTTCTCGTTCCCACGCTCCAGCGTGGGAATGCCGTCCGGCCGCTCCAGCGGCCGGTAGCGCCACAAATCACGGCTTGTGGCCCGCGTCGTGCGGACGGCCACGAAGGTCTGCTGTGGGAGCGGCCTCCGGCCGCGATCGGGACCATCGTGAACTTTCCACACCGCGAGATCCCATGTGGCCCCATCGCGGCCGGAGGCCGCTCCCACGGACTCGCGGTGCGACTGATACGGTAACCATCCTTGGACCCAACGCCCATCTGGTACGGCCGACATCCGCTGGCCCTGGCTCTGGCACCGCTGGGCTGGCTGTACTGCACCATTGCCCGGTTGCGCCGCAGCGGCTATCGCAACGGATACTTCGCCGTCCGGCGGCTGCCGATTCCGGTGGTGATCGTCGGTAACCTCACCGTTGGCGGAACGGGCAAGACACCCCTGGTGCTCAAGCTCGCGCAACTCACCACGGCGCGCGGTTGGCGGCCCGGCATCATCACCCGCGGCTACGGCGCCCGGTCGGTTCATTGGCCGCGGACGGTGAGCCCCGCGGACGACCCCGATGTGGTCGGAGACGAACCACTCCTGCTTGCCCGGCGCGCGCCCTGTCCGGTGGTGGCGGGTCCGGATCGGTATGCGGATGGCGAACTGGCAATGCACCGTCTCGGCTGCAACCTGCTGCTCTGCGACGACGGACTTCAGCATTACCGCCTGGCCCGCGACCTCGAGATCGCCGTGGTCGACGGTGACCGCGGCCTGGGCAATGGCCGCTGCCTGCCCGCCGGTCCCCTGCGCGAACCGCGCGAGCGGCTGCAAACCGTGGACCTGGTGATCCACAACGGCGGCACCGCTCCTGGGCACCGGTTCAGTCTGGTTCCCGGCGCGGCCATCGACCTGCGCGACCCGACCCGCACCCGACCCCTGGACGCCTTTCGTGACCGGCAGGTCACCGCGGTGGCCGGCATCGGCAACCCCGCACGGTTCTTCGCCATGCTGCGTTCTCACGGCATCCAGGCGGCCGAACGGCCCTATCCGGACCACCATGCGTTCACCGCTGCCGATGCGCAGACCTGGCCGTCCGGACCCGTGCTGATGACCGAGAAGGACGCCGTCAAATGCGCCCGGTTCGCGCGCGCCGACCTGTGGGCTTGTCCGGTCGAGGCGGTCCCGGACGACGCTTTCGTCGCCGCCTTCTTCGCGCACTTGTCCGAACGTCATTTTCCTCGCCAACCATCCCGCGGATACGGCAAGATCCGGCGCTAACTGCCCCTTTGCATCCATCCGGAACCCGCCGGAGGTATTCAACCATTGAACACCCTGCAACGCCCTGCGCCCGCACCCGCCGTGCCCCCGGACTTCAAGGTCGTGATCCCGGCCCGGTTCGGCTCCACCCGACTTCCCGGCAAGCCGCTGCTGCTTATCCACGGCAAACCCATGATCCAGCATGTGGTTGAGCGCGCGCGGGCGAGCGCCGCCGGCGAGGTGATCGTCGCGACCGACGACCAACGCATCGTCACCGCTTGTGCCGCCTTTGGCGCCGAGGCCCAACTCACCGGGGCCGACCATCGCAGCGGCTCCGACCGGATCACCGAGGTCATCGAGCGCCGCGCCTGGCCCGATGACACCATCGTCGTCAACCTGCAGGGCGACGAGCCCTGCATGCCGCCCGCCCTGATCGACCAGGTTGCCCGCAACCTCAGCGCACACCCTGGAGCCAACATGGCGACCCTGGCCTTCGCGATTGCCGACGGCGAGAGCCTGTTCGACCCCCATGTAGTCAAGGTGGTCACCGACGCGGCCGGCTTCGCGTTGTACTTCTCGCGCGCCCCCCTGCCCTGGCACCGTGACGAATTCATGGGCAAACGCGGCCACCTGCCGACCTCGGTCACCTTCCTGCGCCACATCGGGCTCTATGCCTACCGCGCGGCTTTCCTGCGGCGCTATGTCACCTGGGAGCCCTCGCCGCTGGAAGTGGCCGAGGCCCTGGAACAATTGCGGGTCCTGTGGCACGGCGAGCGCATCCACGTCGGCCTGGCCGCGCAGCCGCCCGGACCTGGCGTCGACACCGCGCATGACCTGGCGGGAGTCGCCGCCTTGCTCGGCGGTTGAGGCTGCGGCCGGACTCCTGCCGAAATCCAATTTTGTAGGGTGGATGCGCTGCGCTTATCCACCCTACAAGACTTGAATAGCTTATGAGAGGGTGGATAAGGCGCGCCGCTCGGTGTCAGGGGCCCGGCACAGCGGTCGCGCGCGCCGCATCCACCAGGGATCGCGCGATGCCGCCCAAAATTGGAATTGCTGGGGAACTGCTGCCCCGAGTAGGCCGAGACGTCCGATTGCGAGTACTATCGCGCGAAGCGCAGAATGCCGTCACCGGCGAATCAACTCAGGAGCGGCCAACCGATTCGCCAACAGAAACAGCGACCGGAGGAATCATGTCCAAGCACGCGAGCAGCATCGCCGTCCTGGCGGCACTGATGGTCTGTGCCGACCCCGCCACTCAGGCGGCAGGCGGCGGACCCGATGGTTATCAGGTCCCGGCCTACGGCCAGCCGGCGCCTGGTGCCGGTGGTCAGATTCCCGCGTATTCCGGTCCGGCTTATGGTCAGCCCGTGCCCGGTCCCGGTGGTCAGATTCCCGGCTATTCCGGTCCCGCGTATGGTCAGTCGGCGCCCGCTCCAGGCGCTGGAGGTCAAGTCCCCGGTTATTCAGGCCCGGCTTACGGACAGCCGGCACCCCCTCCCGGTGCCGGTTACCAGATTCCCGCCTACTCCGGTCCGGCCTATGGCCAGCCGGCACCCGGGCCAGGCCGCGATGATCTGATCCCCGCTTACACCGGGCCGGCCTATGGCAGCCCCGCCGGAACACCCCAAGTTCCGGGGTACGGTCCTGCGGGTGGACCCGGGCGTCCGACCCAGGGCGGCGGTTACGGCGACGCTCCAGGTGGCCCCGTTCCCGGCTATAGCGGAGCCCCCTACGGCGCCGATCAAGGCCCCCCGCCCGAGCCCGGGCGGGCCGGCGGTAACAGCTTCAATCCCATGAAGATGATGCCGAACCCCATGAAAATGTTCGGCGGCAATAAGGACCAATGATCCTGGTCCGCCGCGGCATCGCGCGCGGATCGAACCGCTGACGGCCACTTTAGCCGTGGTCGTTTCGGCATCTGCCCAGACCTTGGAGTCTTCCCCATGGCAATGACGGAACACATCGAAGTCGACTTCCCCGGCGGCGCGCGTGTCGACGCGCGCATTCGCGAACACACCATTGCGACCGATCAACTGGTCGAACACGGCGGCACGGGCTCCGCACCCCAGCCGTTCGACCTGTTCCTGGCATCGATCGCCTCCTGTGCCGGCATCTTCGCCCTGAAATTCTGTCAGAGCCGTGACCTGCCCACCGTGGGCATGCGCCTGAGCATGGACTGGCAAGGCCATAAGACCGATCCCAGTGCCGCCTCCGCGGTCCTTCGCCTCACCCTCCCGGAAGGCTTCCCGGACAAATACCGCGACGGCATCCTGAGATCCATGGACCTGTGCGCCGTCAAGCGGACCATCGAGCACGCGCCCCAGTTCCGAACCGAGATCGTTGCCGCGGGTGCAGCTCCGTAGGTCAGATCATCCTGGGCCAGCGGCGCTGGAAAGCGGAGGTAAAACAGCAACGTAGCCCATGGCTTGAAACCGAGATGACGAGCCGATCACTAAAAGAGACGATCCGGCGTGAACTGCCGGAAATCGTCCGCACAGATCCGGATTTTCTCCGGTATATTCTGGATTTGACCCGCCGGGAGTATGCCGGGCGGGCGGCGACCGAAGACCGGTTCTACGAGATCCTGGCTGAACTGCGCCGCGACCGGGAGGAGAGCGCCCGCAAGTGGGACGAATATAAAGAAGAGCAGAACCGCAAATGGGACGCGCATCAGCTTGATCGTGATCTCGCCGATGATCGATGCCCGGGCGCGCCAGGTGGCGGAGCGCCTGGGGATCGAGACCTACGGCGACTCGCTGGAGGTGGCAACGTTATGAGGGGCCTTGATGAGCGTGTGACCTCGGCCATGCCCGCCACTGACAGGGTAGGGCGGTAGCGTGTCCAAACCCGTTTGACTGCCCACGCCTGCAAGATCCACAGTGTTCCCCCACGTGTCCAACAGACCGCCAGCCGCAAACCCCCGACATGGACCAGAGCACCGCCACTCCTACACTCGCGCACCTGAACGCGCCAGACTGCCCCCTGGCCATCATCGGCCTCGGCTACGTCGGC
>Ga0247840_10010340_pt1 | contig 11688 bp, 6 predicted proteins | sample LaCruzMarch2015__FD_192404 | JGI IMG/M metagenome (GOLD analysis project Ga0247840, IMG submission 192404) | Freshwater microbial communities from meromictic Lake La Cruz, Castile-La Mancha, Spain - LaCruzMarch2015_17m | ecosystem: Environmental > Aquatic > Freshwater > Lake | place: Spain...
AATATTCAAAAGTGATTTTGCAATTAATTTTATTTATATAAATTAATTGCAATATTAATGTTTTTTTAATAAATGAATAAACAATTTATAATATTGATTAACGTTTGAAGATATCATGTATTATCTTATTAAATTAAATATTTATATAAATAATTTAGTTAGAATATCTTCAAAAATATTTACTCACATAAATGAATTTTTACACCAATATTTTCATAGTAATTTGAATATATTTCATTTTGTTTATTATTATTTGCCCAATTATCTAATTTAATTCTTGTAATTTTTTCAATATATTCAAGAGCATCTGAGGTATCAAGTGAATACTTTGGTTCTCCATCCCACATAGCATTTACACTATCCCACGGATGTAATCCAGCTTCTTTTCTTGCTTTTTGAATACAAGTAGCAACCAATCTATAATAATAAACTTTATCATTTGAAGTATCCCAAGTTTTATCCATCAACAAAATTATTTTATCCTTATAAGAACCAAAATTAAATTCCTTATAAACCAAATTATCTGATGACAGATTTAAATCATTTGTTTCAATTTTATATGTGTAATTAAACATTGGAGAATCAAATACAAAATTATTAACTTCATCACCATGTTCTTCATTACCAATATATTGACTATAATTTCCACCACTATCAATAAAATTATCTAATTCAATTGAATTGAGTGAAGATAATTTATCATAAATTGGTTGAACTAACTTTCCATATTTCTTGAAAAATAATGCTTTAATAGGAACAATAGATTTTGAAATTTTAACTGTTTGCTTATTTATTAATACCAAATGTAATAAATTACATTCTTCAACAACCATACTTAAATATTCCTTAAATCTAGCGGAATATCTGTGTTCTAGCATATCATCCCATAATAATCCAATTGATTTTACTGGTTTTTTCATAGAGATATTATTCAAACTTCTCATTTGGTAAATTTGAATGATGATATTGTAAATAATATCAAAATCAATAGATTTAGAAATTTGTTCTTCATTTAATTGAATAAATTCTTGATTTTCAACCAAATGAATAGATTTATCAAAACTTGATGTATTATTTACTTGTGTAAGATAATAATCTTTTAATTCCAAATATTTTGATTCTGAAAAAAATGGAATTACTGATTTAAAATCATTTAACATAAATCCTATAATATAACTCATTGTGGACAAACTTTCTTTCCATTCTTCTTTAGATTCTTTACCTTTAATCAAATTTCTTCCCATTTTAATATAACCATTGTTTAAAATTTGAACTAATTTGTATAAAATATTTACAGCATTTTTTAATTCATAACTATCCATCCATTTAGAAAATTCGGTTCTTAACTCTGAATATTGTCTTATTACCCAAAGATTAATTGAATTTGTAATTTTACTTTTATTTACATTCAGTGAAAAGATGGGATTTGTTTTGTGAGTTTTCAAATATAAATTTATATATTCTTTCCAAAATACTATTGAATTTGTTAATGGAATTAAAATATCCTTCATTGTATCATGAACACCTGATTTTGTAAATTTTATTGGTTCTGCTTTAGTTGCTTGTGAACCCAACAAATATAATCTTAGGGCATCCGACCCATATTCCTTAACAATTTCCATTGGATCTTGATAATTTTTTAATCTTTTTGACATTTTTTTTCCATCCTCCGCTAAAACTAATCCATTTACAATCACATTTTTAAATGGTATCAAGTCAAATAAACTTGCAGATAATACTAGCAATGTATAAAACCATCCTCTTGTTTGGTCTAAACCTTCTGCAATAAAATCTGCTGGAAGAATTGAAAACCTTTCTCTTATTGGATTAATTTGATTATCATCATGAATATAATTATCCGTTTGAATATATGGTTTGTTCTCTGAATCAAACTTTAACCCTGAATCTGGTTTTTTACATTGTTTTTCCAATAATTCTACAATTCCTACTCTTCCTACTGTCGCATAAGGCATCGCTCCAGATTCAAGCCAACAATCCATTACATCCTTAATTCGTTTATATACCTTTCCTTCTTTGACAATTTCAATATGGTCAATGTTATGTGAGTGTAAGTCTGTGATTGAACATGATTCTAATCCTGCTAATCTTTCTAATTCATATGATGAAGAGACACAAATAATTTCACCTGTTACTGATTTCCAAATTGGAATTGGTGTTCCCCAATATCTATTCCTTGATACTCCCCAATCTCTCGCATTTCCTAACCAACTAGCAAATCTTGATTCACCTACAGATTTTGGAACCCAATTGATTTTTTCATTTAACCCTGTTAATTTTTCTCTTATGTCTTCTACTTTGATAAACCAAGAATTAATAGCACGATAAATTAATGGTGTATCGGAACGCCAACAAAATGGATAATTGTGTTTAAATGACCGTTTATCATAATAATATCCCTTCTTTTTCAATTCAATGACTACCCACGTATTTAAATCTTGTGTTGTCTTATCATTGTAATTTTTGTAAAACATACCTTTTAAACTAGGAATTGTATCAGAAACAAACCCATTCGAATCCAATGGTTGAAATAATTTTGTTTCTTTAGTAATCAATCCTTTATCTAAACATACTTGGTAGTCGTCTTGTCCAAATGTTGGTGCAATATGTACTATTCCTGTTCCATCTGTATCTGTCACAAAATTTCCTTCAATTATTTTATAATTTGAAATATATTCATTAAATTCAAATACTGGTTTGTATTCTAATCCTTCTAATTCAAATCCTTTAAATTTTTCTAAAATTACTGGGTTCTTCTTTCCAAAAATATTTACAATCAACTTTTCACCACAAATATATTTGATACCATCCAATTCAACTAACACATAATCAATATCCTCACCCACACATAACGCATAATTTGATGGCAGTGTCCATGCAGTTGTTGTCCATACTAAAATATTTGCTCCTACAATTTTTTCTATTTTGTCTGATTTATCTAAGTTTTCTAAATTAATTTTAAGAGGAATTTTGATAAACAAAGAATCATCTTGAACTTCTTGATAATTTTGTTGAATTTCAAAATTTGATAATGGTGTTGCGCATGTTGTTGAATATCCCATAATTCTCACACCTTCATATACTCGATTTTTCTTATATAATTCAGCAAATACCCACCAAACAGAATTCATAAAAGTTAAATCTATTGTTTTGTATTGATTTTTATAATCAAGCCATCTCCCAAATCTATCATTTTGCTCTTTCCATTTATCTGCACATCTCAAAACAATACCTCTACATGCTTCATTATAATTTCCAATACCAAAATCTAATACTTGTTGTGTTGTCTTGATTCCAAGTTCTTTTTCAATTTCATATTCAATAGGCAATCCATGGCAATTATGAACAACAATCCCATTTGCCAAAAAATTATGTGTATTTTCAACTGTGATATCATAAACTTTTTTAACTCCAACATTTTTAATGTCTGTAATTTTATTTTTAAAATATGGAATCAAAAGATTATTTTTTTCAACAGCATATTTTTTAAGCATTATTTCATATGAGTTTGTGTTTTTTAACCATTCTTCACAATCATTTTTTCTTTGAATTTTATTTTTGTTATAATTTAAATAACTTATGGCTATTCCAAATCTAATTGATTTATGTAAACAATATCTAAAACCAATTTTATTGCTAAAATCAACCATAGAATCTTTTGGAATAATTAATGTTAATTCAAAAGTTTTATCCTTTAATTCTGTTTTAGTTTTTGATATTGTTGTTTCATGAAGTTCATTATAATAAATATTTTTAATTTCAAGTTGATTCATTATAGTTATAATTTCATCAAAAATTATTTTAAGATATTCTTTTTTTTCATATGATTTACTTTGTGAAAATTTACATTGAGAAAAAGTATATCCGTGAGTATATTTTTTTAAATATATTGTATGTCCATCTCCACCAAACAATCCCCCTAAAAACTCTTGTTTAATGAAAATTGGGGTATCATTATTTTTAATGAAATTTGGTATTAATTTATCATGATTAATTCTTTTTCCAATAGGAACTCCCTCTAAAGATGCAAATGAATTTACAAGTTTTCTTGGTAAATCAAGTGTATATACATTTTTTGAATGTCTATAAGATGGTCTAAAACCACAAACTAATTCAATATCATATGCACAATTAATTGCATCATATTCATTACCAAAATAAATATATGATACAATTATTTTCTTTTTTTTACTTCCATTATAAAATAAACATCCATCAGCTAACATGTAACCCAAAATTCTAGAATAAGCCATTGATTTTCTTTTTTCATTTAAATCATTACAAGTTAATTTTATATCACCTGCTACAAATTCCCAATTATAATTATCTAACAAATTTAATGGTGTTGGATTAATACAATGTGATTTAATAATATTTGTTTTATTTATTTCTAATTTATTTGCTTCAATCCAACCATTTTCGGTATAAATTTTATGTTCTGGTGTACATGTTAATTTAGAACCATCTAAAAAACTTAATTCTATACATACTTTTTCACCCTTATTAAAAAAGTTTGTTTTATTTTCATATGTAATACCTTTTTTTTCAATTTCAAAACAATCTGTTCTAGCATTAAAATTTTCAAAATGTTCAATTGGAATACTTGTTCCATCAGCTAAATTTATTAATGTCCCTTCTGCTATACAGTCTGCACCACTATATCTTGGAATAGAATGTCCTTTATTATGAAAGTATCTTAACACTGTATCCTTAATCAAACCCGCTAAAATATGACCATAGTGCATTTTTGGACTATTCATAAATGGAGGACCGTCAAAAAAGACATATTCAGGTTTTGATTTATTAGCATCAATTGATTTTTGAAAAATATTATAATTAACCCAATATTCATATACTTGTTCCTCTGTCATCTTGTTAAATTCAGTCATTTTTATTATATTATCAAATATCATTCTTACAATTTATTAATTTTTCAACTTTTTCTTATTATAATATTTACTTTTAGTAGTTATACTTTATTGTTTATTATAAAGTATAACTACTAAAGGTAAATATTATAATAAATATAATATTTAACAAAAAATAAAATTGTAAAAGTACAAATTACAAATATTAAAGATTTGTGTTTAATTATTTTTTATAATACAGGTTTAATTGAATTTATTTTTAATTATTTATATGAAATTTATTTATAAAATTATTTCTTAATATTTATTTTTAGTGTTTATTTTAATATATTTTTTTATAACATAATTTAAAATAAATGTCAAATATTTTATTGATATTATTTCCATCACAATTATTTGGATCTCAATATATTAAAAAAATTTTTTCATATACAGAAGACAATATAAACCCAAAATCATTTCATATATGTTTATGGGAACATGAATATTTTTTTACTAAATTTAAATACCATAAAATGAAATTAATTTTTCATCGCGCAAGTATGCAAAAATATTTTGATTCAATTAAATCAACAGAATATTCAAAATTATATTTAGAAACAAATGACAATATAAATAAATTAGATAAATATATAAAAACAAATAATATAGTCCAAATAAAATTTTTTAATCCAATTGAAAAAGAAATAATTAAATTGATAATGGAAAATAAAATAATTAATCAAGTAGAAAAATTGGTTTTTCCAAGTCCATATTTTTTGAATTCAACAAATTGGGATAAAAATAAATTGATAAATGAAAAATTAGGTGGATTGAGACATGATTTATTTTATAAATCTCAGAGAATTGAATATAATATCATGGTTAAAAAATCAAATTCAAATTATATTCCAGATGGTGATAAATGGTCTTTTGATACTGAAAATCGTGATAGATTTGAAAAAACACAAACGGAACCATCAATTTTAAATTTTAAATCAAAAAAAAGGCAAGAATATTTAGACGAAGCATATAAATATGTAGAATCAAATTTCCCCACACATTATGGGATGTCTGATTTGACTAATTTTATTTATCCAATAGATAGGGAAGAAGCTTTAGAGTGGTTAAAATATTTTATTTCACATAAATTAGAAAAATTTGGTAAATATGAGGATGCAATGAGTTCTCGAATAAAATTTGGTTTTCATTCAGTGTTATCACCTCTAACAAATACCGGAATAATTACTCCTCAAGATATTATTGAACATGTGAAGGGATATAATAAAAATATTGCTTCAAAAGAGGGATTTATACGTCAAGTAATAGGATGGAGAGAATATTGTTATTTTACATATGATCTTTATGGTATTAATCTTGAATCTAATACTATATACTCAAAAAATAAATATTCAATTCCCAAATATATATGGGAAAATACAACACAAATTCCACCTATTGATAATATATTAAAAAATGTAAGTTCAAACGCATATTCACATCACATTGAAAGATTAATGGGCATCGGTAATTTTCTTATTTTAATTGAAACTAACCCTAAAGAAATATATAATTGGTTTCAAACAATGTATATTGATGCTTATGATGTTTTTATGGTTCCAAATGTTTATGGAATGTTATGTTATGGGAGTTTAAATGAAAAATCACATATGATGACTAGACCATATTTTGCTTCATCTAATTATATAATGAAAATGTCTGACTATAAATCTGAATCATGTGTTAAAATTAAAAATGTTGTTTATAAATGGGATGAAGTGTTTGATGCCTTATATTGGTATCATATCCACAACTATTCATCTGAATTTAAAAAAATTTATGCAACATCATCTGGTGTTAGTAGATGGGAAAAATTTGATTCAAATAAAAAAAAATCAATTATTAATTTGGCAAAAATATATATAGAATGGATACATAAAAAATAATTTAATTTATTTTAAACATATATACTTTTTGTATTATAAATTGGTTGGTATAATTAATTTTTATAAAAAAAAAAGTATATAGATATATTAAGATTCAAATAGATTTAAGACAATGTTGTCTAACTTTTTAATCCAAGACAAATTTTTAGAATTTGATTTTGAAACTATGGGAAATCATGTGATAAATAGAGAAAAAATGCTTTTAAACAAAATTAATTATTTATGTTCAACAAATGAATATTCAAATGAATTAATTGAAGAAATTGATGATTCAAATTATAACTTGTATGAGCATGAAATAAAATATAAAATTTTTGAAGATATAAGTTCAATCAGTAAAAAAAATAATATGATAGAATTAGTGCTGGATATACCAATTGGCGATAATATTATATCAATTAATAAAATAAAATTATCAAATACATTAAACACTTATATAACTGATATTTTTGTACATGTTGATGGTGAAAAAATTATTACTTATAAAGATTTTTTAAGTAAAATTGTTAATAATATTAAATCATCTACATTTACTAAACAAATTTCTACTGAAAAAGTTATTAAATGTCAGTATAACAAAAATATAACACTTCATATCTTGCTTAAAGATAATATTATTAATAAAATAATAAACAAAAATATTTTTGTAAATTATTCTTTTGTCATTTTTAAAAACAAACATAAATTTTTATAAATTAACTTAACTTAATTAAATTACAAAGAATATTTAATTTAGTCTTAAATATTTTTACGTTATTTTTAAATTATTATTATTAGGTTTACCATAAAAATTATACCATTGGACAGCTGTAATTGCTCCAACAATTTGAGCTCCTATATATCCTATTGATTCATCTCCAGATACTTTACCTTCTATATAAGCAATAAGGGTAACCGCAGGATTTAAATGTCCTTGTGATGCTATTGTAGCAATTAATATACCTACCAATAAACCAACAGCTATCATAACAGGTTCACCTTTTGTTAAAATTATAGCAAAGAAAATAAATGAACCAACCGCTTCAGCAATATATGTTTGAAACATAATATATATATATATATATTATATTCATATTATAAAAAAGATGAAAATAAATTATAATATTTAGTCCTATACTTAATATAAATGTTAAATAACACAAAAACAACATCATCAATAGTAAATAATTTTATTGAAAATAAAATTAAATATAATAAAATAATAAAACAAAATACATATGATACAACTAATTTTGATGATATAAATACTTTACATGATGAAATAGAAATTGAAAAATTAGAAAATGAATTATATACAAAATCACATTCTATTAATTGTCCAAAAAATTATGGGAATTTGTGGAATGATGAGGAAAGAAAAATTATTTTGAATTATTTGGAAAAAAATTCTAATTTTAATAATATAAGTTTATATGATGATGAAATTATATTCAAAATTGCTAAAAAAACAGATAGAAGTGAAGTAGGAGTTAAAGAAGAGATTAAAAAAATGATTTTTAATGATTATATTGATAAATTTTATTCATTAACACAAATATCTGATAAATATAATATTCCAGAACCCAATGTTAAAATATTAATTAAAAATTATTTGGAAAAATATGGTAAAAAATATCTATATCCTATTGAAATAGAAAATCGAATATTAAAATACAAGGTAGAAAATATTAAATTAAAAAAAGAATTAAATGAATTATTAAATAACAACAATTAAATATTGTCTATTATTAAATAATCATTATTTTTATTTAAATTTATAATATTTTCTAATTTATCCAAATGAGCAGATTTTAATAATTGAATATTTATTTGTTCTTTATTATTGGCTTTTGTATAATTAAACTGATTTATGTATTTATCATCAATTAACAATACATTATATTTTAATTTATTAAAATAAATTTCAATACCTTTGATTGAATCTTTATTCCCTGCTAAATTATATTTTAATGTTCTCACACTATTTGAATTAATTGAATAAACGGGTTTATTATTTTGATTATATATTGGTTTTGTATAATCTCGAACAAATAATAAAATACCTGATTTTATTTGTTTATTTCCCACATTTATATATTTGCTGAAACTAATTTTTTCAATATACCAGTTTAAACTTGGATAATATGTGCACGTTCTTAAATATTCATTAAATTCCTTATTTAATATATCCACAACTTGTTGTTTATCTTTAAATTCAACAAATTCTTGTGGTATATGTGATATTATATTTTGATCTATATATTTTCTTGAAATGTCTTTTTTTCCTATTTTCTTTTGAATAAATTTTTTTCCTATATCATCCCAATACATACAATTAAATAATCTATCATAATTATCTAAAGACAAAAAATAATTTGAATTAATGTATTGAGGGTTTTGTGGAAATATTATTTCTTCTAAAATATCTGCCATTAAATATCCTGCTGTCATTATATCTGATGCCCTCAATTTGTTATCACCTACTATATTTGAACCACTACCTATTGATGAAAAAATTTGTTCACTATAAGAATTTTTTGTATATTGTTCTAAATCATAATCTTCTAATCCTTCAAAATTGTATTTTTTAGGAACCATTGAAAAAAATAATGCTGCTTCTAAATCACTTGTTATTTCATCTTCTAATCTCATTTTATAATTTTTTCTAATATAATTTGCTAAATTATATTTTTCTTTTGTTATTTTACCTAAATATATATTTAATTGTTCTGTTATTAATTTTTTTATAATATTATGATATTCGGTTGATATAGTTCCAATTTTAAAATCTGTTATTGGATCAATTGTAATATATTTTCCATTTAAGGGATATCTTAATATGTCAATAGGAATACCTAACTTTAACATACATGGATAATTAGATGAATTTGTTAACCCATAATAAAATTCATTTACATGTTTATTAGCAAAAGAACCAAGGTTAAGATATAAAATATTTTCTGAATAAGAACCTTTAATTTTTTCAAAAATATTTGCTAATATAAATTCATCATTTAAAAATCCAATTTGTAAATTTGAAGCATTGAAACTAATAAATAAAATATATTTAAAAAATATTTCTTTTTTTAAAATTTTTAGATTACCCGATTCCTCTAATTCTTTAGATATTGTTATTGGTTTTTTATTTGAACCACCAAAACATCCTGCTAGATATGGATTAACATCAATTCTCCATTTAAGATATGGAAAGTAAAATTTATAAAATTGAAATACATAAAATGGCACATATTGATATTTTGGATTTGAAAATTTATTTATTATATTTATATCTGTTAAACTTAATCTAGAATCCAAATCTCTCACATGAAATTCACAATCTTCATTTAAGGGTAAAAACCTTAAGTTAACAGCAATATGTGTTGAAAACATTGAAAAACTTGATCTTTGAGTAGGGGTATTTAAATTTTTATATGTTATATCTAATCCAGAATCTATATTTATTATAATCTTTTCTTTTGTTCTAATTGATTCATCTGATATTGTTGATTTTTGTGTATTTTTTTTATTATCTATATCTTCCAATTTTATATTTAGTAAAGGTGATTTTATATCCGACAAATATGATAAATTGAGATTATCATTTACATTATAAAAAATATTATTATAATATTTTATCACATCTTCCACATCATATACTATTGGTTCATATATTGAACCAGGGATAGAATTTTCATCTTGTTCAGTATTTACTACTTGATAATATGGATTTAAAAAAAATAAAATCATTTGAATATTTTTATTAAATGTTGGGTCTATATCATCCAATATATCTATAAACATATTAAATAAATTGAATGATTCTGGAGAACCAAATACACTATGGAAATCTATATATAATCTCATTTTATATTCTATGAAATGTTTTCTCATAATCACATAGTTATAGACTAATCCTATTAAATATGATAAATTTTCAATATTTGAAATAAATAAAGTAAATGAAAATAATTTGTCTGTTTTAGGAATATCCCAATAATCTTGCATTTGTTCTATTTGATATGTTTTAGGGTCGAAAATAAAAAAATAATATAATTCAGATTTGTTTATAATTTGAATAAATTTATTTCTTATTGTATTCATCCAATCTAAATAACTTGATAACATTTTGTTTTTATAATTTGATGATGTATCAGTTCCTATTCCAAATGATTTACTAATATTATTTATATGCATTTCTAATTCTTTAATTTTTCTTTGTTGATAATCAGATATTTTACAATTGGATAGATTAAGATTATTACCAATTTGGTTTATTTGTGTTGGGTTTATAGTATTTATAATTTTATTGCTAACAAATTCTAAAGAAGGCATATTTTTTCCTGTTGTTTTATTATAATAATTAATTGGTTTAATTGGATTTATAGGATTTATTATGTCTTTTAGTAATAAATCAAATTGTCCTACCTTATAACCTATATTTGCCAAATCTGATATACTCATTATATTATTGAAATCTCCCATTTCAAGTTTATATAAATTTATATATATAAAATAAATTAATAATAAATAATAATACTTGTTGGTTTATATTTTATATATTCACAAAATAAAAATTTTCTTAATATGTATATATATACTTATAAATATTCATTATGTTTGATTGGTTTTTTCAAATTGATAAAAAATTTGAGGGAAAATGGAAAGGTAAAGGTACAATTATTAATAAAGATACTAATAATAAATTAACTAAAAAGTGCATTTTAACTAAACTTGTTATTAAAAAAATTAATGATTTTTCATATAAAGTTTATATTAGAAATTTGATTGATAAAAAATACACTAATTTAGAATTAATTGGATTTATAAATAAAGATACTGGGATTTTAGAATTTCAAAATTCTTCTGGAATTAGTCAATTTTATTTTTATGACGGATTT
>Ga0247840_10010342_pt1 | contig 11685 bp, 14 predicted proteins | sample LaCruzMarch2015__FD_192404 | JGI IMG/M metagenome (GOLD analysis project Ga0247840, IMG submission 192404) | Freshwater microbial communities from meromictic Lake La Cruz, Castile-La Mancha, Spain - LaCruzMarch2015_17m | ecosystem: Environmental > Aquatic > Freshwater > Lake | place: Spain...
CGAACTCCTGACCTCTTGAATGCCATTCAAGCGCTCTACCAACTGAGCTATACCCCCACAAAAGGTCGAAAGAAGCCGGGTTTATACGTGATGTTTTTTGGAGTGTCAACCACCATTGAGCCTGCTAACTTTTCACTAGTGAAAAAGTTTATGAAATTCATCATCGGGGTGTTTCTTCTGCCGCTATGCTGGGCGTTTTCACGGGTTCTTTTCTCTCTATTACAGGCTCTGCCGGCGGAAACTTCCGGCTTGATGACATGGGCGCTGCCAGCCGGTTTTGCCGTCTCTGTTCTCGGCTTTTTTCTCCTTCCCCGTCCGTTCCGCACCTACGTGCTGGCACATGAGCTGACTCATGCTGTCTGGGGGATGCTAATGGGTGCGAAGGTCGGTAAAATGAAGGTCGGTAAAACCGGCGGCCATGTGATGCTCTCGAAAAGCAATTTTATCATTTCACTGGCTCCGTATTTTTTCCCGTTCTACACAGGATTGGTCATCGTACTCTGGTATGGAGCCGGGTTCTTTTGGGATATAAGCCGCTATGAACCATGGTGGTTGGCGGCGATCGGGCTCACGTGGGGCTTCCATATCACTTTCACGGTTTATCTGCTGAGTCAGCGCCAGCCGGACGTTCAGGAAAACGGACGGCTTTTCTCTTATGTCATCATCTATCTTGCCAACCTGTTCTTTGTGGCGATCTGGATAATCGCAATTGGTACCCCGACGTTTCGCGGTGCGTGGGGTTTTATTTTTCCGGAAACACTTGCCGTTTACAGCGGCGTGTGGGGTGCCGTTTTAGTCGCAGCGGAAAGACTGCGTCCGTTATTATCAGGTGTCGTGAAATGAGTTTTACTGAAACACGAAGCCTGACGTTTGATAAAAAGGTGTCTGTGATACAATAAGTAACTCAATAACCCGTTATATGTCATGAAAACCGCCAACGGAGAAATAAGCCGGATGGATCAGGAAGATGCACAATTACTGGCAGCTTATCTTGAAGGTGATGCCGAAGCGCTCGGAGGGCTGGTTCAAAAGTATAAGCGGCCGCTTTTCGGATTCATCTTGCGGTTCTCTGATGGGCGAGAAGAGGCTGACGAGATTTTTCAGGAAGTGTGGGTGAGAGCCATTAAAAACATGAACAGATATTGTCATAAGAATCTGCTTAGCTGGCTGTTTCGCATTGCGCACAATCTGATGATTGACCGGGCGCGGCGGAGAAAGTCTGTTTTTTCCTTGGACACCTCGGTGAACGAAGATGGCATGCCGTTGAGTGAGCAGCTTCCGTCTGCGCGTCTGGGGCCTGATGATGAAACCGGCGGGCGCGATCTCGGACTCCGCATTGAGGCCGCTGCCGCCCTGTTGCCGATTGAACAGCGCGAGGTTTTCTGGTTGCGAATGCACGCCGACCTCAGTTTTAAGGAAATTGCTAAAATTCAGAAATGCTCTATCAACACTGCACTGGCCCGGATGCAATACGCGGTTTCCAAGCTCCGGAAAGAGCTGGCCTGTGAGTACCATGAACTGCGGGAGGCAGGGATATGAAAACAGGAAAACTTGAAAGATGGCTGTTACTCGAGCAGTCCGGCGAACTTTCGCCCAGACAGTCTCAACGGCTCAAACGCGAACTGGTCGCCTCAGAAGAATCCCGTAGATTACGCTCGGAGCTTAACCTCATGAGCAATTCCATTAATAAGCCGGAGGTAGAGTTGTCTCCGTGGATTGTTGCACGGATTGTCGCCCGTTTACGCGGGGAAAGTCGCTCGGCATTTAATTTTTACAAGCTTTTGAAGCCGGCGCTTGCACTTGCCGCCGGGTTGACTGTGACGGTTAGCCTTTTAAATTTCCATGGAGAGCAGACCTCTTCAGCTCCTGACGCTATTGTTGCGGCGACGGGAGTGGACGTGTGGGACGATCCGTTTGATAAGGATCTGTGTAAGTTGGAGAATCTGATAGCGTCTATATCGGGTGATCCAGTCGACATCATGGAAATGTAACCTGTAGGAGGAACTATGAAAAAATGGGTAGTATGTGGATTAATCAGTGCGTTCATGGTCAGTTTGGCCTTGGCGGAGAGTACGAATAACGTGCCGTGGTACAAAAAACTGTTTAACAAAAATGCAGACGAACAGACTCAAGTGATTCCTCCTGCGCCTCAGGCGGTTCCTTCTGTGACCCCTCCGGCAGCTGTTAAAGCTCCGGTCGCCGAGAAGTCGCGCCCACAACTCAGTCCTGAAAAACAGGCGAAGTTCGATAAAGTAAAAGGTCAGATGACTCCTGAGCAGATGGCAAAGATTGAAAAAATGAAGGGCCAGATGACGCCCGAGCAGCAGGCTAAAATCGAGAAAATGAAAGCCACACATGAAGAGCTCATGAAGCTCGGAGAAGCAGCCCGCAACGAAAGTGATCCGGTTAAAAAAGAAGCTTTGGTTGCGGATATCCGCGCTAAGTTGACCGAAATCGCCGACAAGATGCAGGCAGAAGCCAAAAAGCGGATAGCACAAGCAAGCGACGAAACCGGCAAGCTTCAGAAGAAAGTTGCCGATTATGAAAATAATAAAGCGGCACGCATTGAAGAGCAGGTGCAGAAAATTCTTGCCGGTCAGCCGCTATATTCTCCTGAAGGCAAACGTCCTGAGGGTGGATTCCAGAAGAAGGAATTCAAAAAAGGCGCTAAGGCTCCGGCTGTTCAATAACGAAGGACACCTGAATGCTGAAAAACCCCGCCGGTGGCGGGGTTTTCTTTTTCCCATAACGCGGGACAATTATTTCAGCTTCAGAGTGTTTAGAATGGCCTGAAAATCTTCCGGAACCGGTGCGCTGATTCGGAGGGCTGAACCGCCCTGGGGATCGGGCAGAATAAGCCTGCAGGCGTGAAGCATCTGTCGCGGCACGGAGCGGAAGATGGGATTTCCACGCTGCTCTCCGGCGTATTCTTTGTCGCCCAGCACCGGGTGGCGCATCGCGGCGAGGTGTTTACGGATCTGGTGCGTACGTCCGGTGTGGATGCGCAGTTCCAAATAGCTGGCGTCACGGTTGCGGTCGAGTACGCTCACTAACGTAGTTGCCGATTCGCCGTCGATATCTCTCGTGATCGTTTTGAGTGAATCGGATACCCGGCCGATGGCGATGGCGCGGTATATTTTTACAAGCCGCTCTTCTTTGAACAGCGGAATCATTGCCTCCTTGGCGGCGGCGTTAGCGGCGAACAGTACGCAGCCTGAAGTGTCGCGGTCGAGGCGGTGTACGGCGCAAAGCTGCGGATTACTCAGTTCATGCTGCAGGCGCACTTCCAGACTGCGTGCGCTACCATTAGTTACCAGACCGGACGGCTTGTTAACGACGATCAGGTCGCCGGCTTTTTTTAGGATTTCAATTTTATGAGACTTAGGCTCGGGTCGGACCGTTTCGATGACATCTTTGAGCTTGAGCGTATGTTTTGCCATCCAGACGCGCTTGCCGTTCACGAAAACCTGGCGGGCATCGAGCAGAACGCGCGCCTGCTTTTTGGAGCAGCGCAACCGGTCTGAAAGAACATCCACCAGCGGAAGCCCATCTTCACGGGGTGTAATTTGGAAGCTGGCACGACTCATTGTATTTTATCCAGTTCTGCGCAGGCTTCTGTAATGAGCGCGGCGGCTTTTTCGACTTCTTTAGCGGTGACATTAAGAGGCGGAAGCATTCGTAAAACCCGTACCGCTGTAGCAAGAGTCAGTAGACCCTTATCCTGTAAAAGTTTCTGGAGAGGACCGGCGTTGTCTTTTAGGACAAGACCGACCATCAGTCCGCAGCCCCGCGCGCCTTCAATCCAATTGTACTTCGCGGCAATCGCCTGAAGTTTTCCGAGCAGTAGCGCACCCATTTGTTTCGCGTTTTCGAGCAGGTGTTCTTTTTCAATGGTTTCAATAACGGCCAGCGCGGCGGCGCAAGCCAGTGGTGTTCCGCCGAAAGTCGTTGCGTGATTGCCGGGCTGGAAGATATCCGCCAGTTTTGGGGAAGCTACAATGGCCCCAATCGGGAATCCGTTACCGAGTCCTTTCGCGAGCGAGAAGGCGTCCGGCTGTACATTGTAGTTCTGGAAGCCGAACCATTTGCCGGTCCGGCCGACACCGGCCTGTACTTCGTCGAAAAACAGCAGGAGATCTTTTTCGTCACAGAGTTTCCGTAGGCCGCTGATAAAGGCCGGATCGGCGGGAATAATGCCGCCTTCGCCCTGAACGGCCTCGACGAGAATCGCGGCGGTTTTTTCCGTCACGGCGGCCCGGCACGATTCCAGGTTGTTGAATTCGGCGTATTTAAAACCTTCGGGCAGGGGATAAAAACCTTTCTGCACCTTCTCCTGGCCAGTGGCGGTCAGTGTGGCCAGTGTCCGGCCATGAAAAGAGTTCTTCATGGTAATGACTTCGTATTTACCTTTGGCCGAGCCCCACAGTCGCGCGAGCTTGATCAGTCCTTCATTGGCTTCCGCGCCGGAGTTGCAGAAAAAGCACTTGCCGCCCAGCGACCGCTCAGAGAGCGCCTGTGCGAGCCGTGGCTGGTTCTCGTTGTAATAAAGGTTGGAGACATGCACCAGCTTCGCCGCCTGCTCCTGGATGGCCTTTACGACTGCCGGATGGCAGTGACCGACGTTCAGCACGGCGATGCCCGCGAGGAAATCGAGATATTCCTTGCCGTCGGCATCCCAAACTTTGGAGCCCTGTCCTTTGACGAGAACGAGCCCCGGCGCGTAGGTCGGCATCACATACTTTTTGTGCAGTTCAATAATTTCTGCGCTTTTCATATCTATTTCACAATTTCGGTTCCGACGCCTTTGTCGGTGAAGAGTTCCAGTAACAGAGAGTGAGGCAACGCGGAGTCGATGATGTGCGTTTTGCTGACGCCCGCCTTGAGGGCATCAACCGCGCCGCCGATTTTCGGCAGCATGCCGCCGGAGATAATGCCTCGTTCAATCAGGTCTTCCACTTCTTTCAGGCTCAGTGTTGAAATCAGCGAAGTCGGATCGTTGATATCCCGCAGAAGCCCCGGCACATCGCTTAGGAAAACCAGTTTCCGCGCCTGCAGGGCGCAGGCGATGGCATTGGCGACGTCATCGGCGTTCACGTTGTAAAGATGTCCGTCTTCGCCGCGGCCGAGCGGCGTAATAACCGGAATGATGTCGGCTTTCAGAAACGCTTTGATCGGCTCGACATCCACATGAATCACCTTGCCGACGTAGCCCCAGTCGAGTTGTTCGCCGGTTTGCGGATCAACGCCGACGTGTTTTTTCACTTTGATGATATCTTCACCGTGGATGCCGTGCGCTTTGCTGCCGTAGTTCTTAATGATTTCCACCAGATGTGGATTCACTTCGTTATTGAGAACACTTTCAACCACGGTGATGGTTTTTTCGTCCGTGACCCGTAAGCCCTGAACAAAGTTCGGCTGGATGTGCGCTTCCCTCATTTTTTTGGAAACCGATTTGCCGCCGCCGTGTACGATCACCGGCTGAAGGCCGACGCATTCCATGAAGGCGACATCTTTCAGAATATTCCGGTAGCCGATTTCGCTCTCCATGATACTGCCGCCGAATTTAACGACAACGGTATCGCCCCGGAATTTCTGGATATAAGGCAGGGCTTCAATCAGCACCGCTGCTTTTTCAATCATTTGCTGCATGGTTCTTTCCCGTTCTATTCTACATTGATCCGCACATAATCTTCGGTGCAGTTACAGGTGTACACCACGGTCTGTCCCGTGCCGAGGTTCAGGTTGATGTGTATGGTAAACGCCTCTTTCGAAACCGCCGCGACCAGTTCTTCTTCCGGCGTTCCGGCGGCCACACCGTTCCGCACGGCGGGCACATCGTCGTAATTGATGTCGACTTTGTTTTCCTGCACTTGTGCATAGGAATAGCCGATGGCGTCCATAATCCGGCCCCAGTTCGGCCGCTTACCTGCCCATGCCGTTTTATTGAGCATTGAATTGGCGACGGCCCGCGCGGCCTCCTCGGCTTCGCCGTTGGATGCCGCGCCGGTAACCCTTACGGTGATAACCCGCGTCGCGCCTTCACCGTCCTTGACGATCATCATGGAGAGATCGAAAAGAACTTTCTCCAGTGCGTGGTAGAACGTTTTCCAATGTTTAGAATTTTGTGTGAGTACCTCATTACCAGCCTGTCCATTGGCGAGGCAGATAACGGTGTCGTTGGTGCTGCGGTCGCCGTCGACGGTAATCCGGTTAAAGCTCATGTCGGCGGCGGCCCGCAGCGCACATTGCAACGTATGTTTTTCAACCGCCGCATCGGTCAGAATAAACGCAAGCATCGTGGCCATGTTCGGCTCGATCATACCGGAGCCCTTGGCAAGACCGGTGATTCGTATCGGCTTGCCATCAAGATCAATTTCAACTGTGACCGTTTTGCTGACGAGGTCGGTAGTCATCATCGCTTCTGCCGCGTCCATGCCGCCATCGGGAGAAACTTCGTCAAACAGGAGTTCGATGCCGCCCGCGATTTTATCCATCGGTAATGGTTTTCCAATGGTTCCGGTGGAGCAAACAAAAACATCCAGCGGGGCTATTCCAAGTTTTCCCGCAACCAGCGCTGCGGTGGCTTCAGCGTCAGCCATGCCTTGTGCGCCCGTACAGGCATTGGCGTTGCCGCTATTCATCACAATAGCCTTCGCGCCGTTATGCTCAACGACCTTCATATCCCATTTGACGGGAGCTGCTTTGACTTGATTGGTGGTGAAGACGGCGGCGGTTTCTGCCATCACGTCCGAGACAATCAGTGCCATGTCCTTTTTTTTCTTCTTAATTCCTGCACCGATTCCGGCGGCGGAAAATCCCCTTGGTAATTGCAGTGATTTTTTCATGTTATCCAACTCCAGACGCCGGAGATTACACCTCCACGCGTGTTTGCGGAATAAAAAAAGTCCCGGACTCGCAGGAGCGCCGGGACTTCGTTCGCGAGCCTCGTACGGCTTAACGTTTCGAGAACTGGAAGCGTTTGCGTGCGCCCGGCTGACCCGGTTTCTTACGTTCCTTCATGCGCGCATCGCGGGTAAGGAAGCCGCCTTTTTTCAGGATAGCTTTCAGTTCTTCTTCCGCCTTAACCAAGGCGCGGGAAGCACCATGAGAAATTGCGCCGCACTGGCCGACTTTGCCGCCGCCCTTGACCGTAACGGTCATGTCGTACTGATCTGCGCGGCCGGTGAGTACCAGCGGACGTACGACGGTGTCCAGCATGTCTTTGGTGTCAAAATAATCTTTGGCTGTTTTGCCGTTTACTGTGATGACACCCGATCCCTTAACGAGACTGACGCGTGCTACTGATGTTTTGCGCCGTCCTGTTGCGGCAATCTGGTCGACTTTCTTCGCTGCTACCACGTTGTACTCCTTGCTTAGCCTTTAAATTCGAGCGTTTTTACTTTCTGCGCCGTATGCGGGTGATTAGGGCCGGTGTAAACTTTCAGACGAGTGATCGTTTTGCGCATCAGCCGGTTGCCGGGGAGCATCCCTTCGACAGCCTGTGTAATAATCCGCGTCGGATTTTTAGCGCGGATCACAGCGGCGCTGCGATTTTGCTGTCCACTTGGGAAGCCGCTGTAGTCCTGGTATATTTTATTTTCTTCCTTGTTGCCGGTCAGCTTCACCTTTTCGGCGTTGATGACGACCACGAAGGCGCCTGTGTCCACATGCGGGGGGTAGGTCGGTTTGTTGCGGCCGCGCAGAAGGTCGGCAATAAACACAGCCAGACGGCCTGTTGATTTATCCGCGGCGTCCACCACGAACCATTCCCGTTCGATATCGTTTTCGTTTGCTACAAATGTCTTCATTACAAATCTTTCCGGTTCAAATGCAAGGCGGGGAAAATATACGAGGGGGTACCCCGTGTCAACCCCTGTACCTAAAGTTTTATGTAAAAAGATAGGAATTGTTCTGAACCTATTGAAAGGCTATATCCTCCCGCATGAAACTTTTTATCAAAAAAGAGGTCTGGAGGCCCACTTGGCAGGGGTACATTGCATTTTTTTTGCTGGCCGGAGTCCTTTGCTGCGGCATCCTTCTTTATGCCTATTCCTTTCTGGCGCAGAACCATCCGCAGACGGAGGCTGAAATTGTCATCATTGAAGGATGGCTGCCTGACGCCGAATTACAGTCCCTTGCCGGACAAATTCCCTCTGGCAAACTTATAGTCACAACCGGAGGACCAGTGACCTTTGGCGGAAGTTTGCTGAAAGAGAAAACTTACGCCGAGGTGACTGCCGCACGGTTGCATCTACTAGGACTGACTCCTGAGAAAATACTTTGCGCTTCCGCACTCGATGTCCGATGCGATCGTACTTATGCCTCTGCGATGGCCGCGCGCGCCGCCCTTATGCAACGCGGCCTTTTCGGAAAACCCTGCAATATCTATAGCATGGGAGCGCATGGGCGCCGCTCCTTCTACCTTTATAAAATGGCTTTCGGTGCGGACTATCCAATCGGCATTGTCTCTCTCGAGAGTCAGGCGTACGATTTGCGGCACTGGTGGCGCAGCAGTCTGGCTTTCAAACAGGTTTTTGGTGAATTGACTTCATGGATATACACGCTGTTTTCTTCCTGTAAATATGTCTAATCAGCTTCAGCGCCGTCTCGCCGAAATCGGAGCGCCTGCCGATATATGCGAGCTTGCCGCGAAACTGGCTGAACAGGTCGTGCGCGATCCGCTGACCGGTTTGCACAACCGCCGGTTTTTTGATGAGGCCCTTACACAGAACATTGAAACCGCCCGCCGTTACGGACGGGAGCTCAGTCTTGTTATTTTTGATTTGGATGACTTCAAGGCCGTCAACGACAGCCGCGGGCATCAGGCCGGAGACGATGTGTTGAGAAATTTTGCGCGGCTTTTGCATAACACCGCGCGCAAAGCCGATATCGTTTGCCGCATCGGCGGTGACGAGTTTGCCGTTATACTGCCGGAAACCGGGCCTCTCAAAGTCCGGAAATTCACTGAGCGGTTTCTCCGAATATCAGGAGAAACAAAAGAGACTAAAGCCTCTGCGGGCACAGCATCTCTGCCGACAGACAATCTTTTTGCCGATGCGGATGCCGCGCTGCTTGCGGCCAAACAGGATTGATAGAGCGCGACGCCGGTTAGAAATCTTTATCCCAGAACCAGACCAGTTTCGTTTCACTGTTGGCTTTGCCCGTTGCGTTGTCACCTTTCAGTCCCGGCTCTTTGGTAGTGGTCCGGCTGACGCATGAGCTGCAGAGCAATAGAACGGTGATCAGGTAGAAAAAAATTCTAAACATAAAGATCTCCTTATTTTAGAACGAGACCGCACAGAAGTTGATGGCTTCTATTTTCCCAGCGACTTTAACGAGCACCTTCTCGGGAGCCGGCTGGCTTACTTTAAGGACGGCAATGGATTTCTGTCCGTCACGGCTGTGTGGATTGCGCACGTCATCAATATTGATGTTTTCTTTGGCCATGGCGCCGGCGATTTCGCTGAGGACGCCGGGGCGATCCATATAGGTAAAGAGCGCGATGTGGCCTTTCGGCTCAAAATAGAGCCGGTCGAAATCGCCGATTCGCGAGACCATCAAATGGCCTTCAGCCAGTGTGCCGCGAACGCTGATACGCCGCAGTTCGCCGCCGCCAACGCTGGCCAGCAGATCGATGGTGATGGAATTTCCGTACCCTTTGCTTTGATCCGTTTCGCGGGTCGAGTATTCAACGCCCATGTCTTTAAGGAAAGCGACGGCGGCTTTCGGATCCATGGAACGGTCGAACTCGGCGCTGAGGGCGCAGACGACGGGAACGGTAAGCCATTTTGAAAATCTCTGAAGGTCTCCGTAGAAGCTGGTTTCAATCTTGTTGAGCTTGGTGTCGCTGCCGATAACATTTCGGCAGAGAACCGTAAGCGTGTAGGCGAGTTCCGCATAGGCTTCATCGAGCCCTTCCGGAATATCCCGGTTGACGATATAGGAAGTGACCCCTTTGCTGTCGAAATCAATCAGCTGTTCCGCCGAGCGCTGGGCGGCGTTGAAATTGGCTTCTTTGGTGGACGCACCGAGGTGCGGCACCATGATGTCGGCGATATCAATGACGCTCTTCGGCCCTTCGGCGTCTTTGGCGTAGACATCGTTCAGGAAGCGCAGTCCTTTTTCCGCCTTAAGAGCTCGCAGATCGTTTTCGTTGACCACGCCGGAACGGGCGCAGTTGACGAGGGTCGCGCCTTTTTTCATTACGCTGAATAAATCCTTATTGATAAGGCCTTTGGTGTGTTCGTTTTCCGGAATGTGGAGTGTGACATAATCGCTCTGGGCAAAAAGGTCTTTCAGTGAAACCAGCTTGGCGCCGATCCGCGCGGCGGCTTCTTCGGAAAGAACCGGATCAAAGGCGAGGATTTTGCATTCGAACCCGCTAAGGCGTTTGGCGACCAGCTTGCCGATCGCACCGAGGCCGACGATCCCGACGGTTTTACCGGTGACTTCTCGGCCCATGAATTTGGTCTTTTCCCATTCACCGCGGCGGGTAGAGGCGTCGGCGGCAATCAGATGGCGGGCGTCGGCCAGCATGAGGGCGACGACTTCTTCGGCTACCGCGTTGGCGTTGGCGCCGGGCGTGTTCATCACGTCGATTTTTCTCTGCCGGGCATATTTGGTGTCGATGGTGTTGTAACCGGCGCCGGCGCGGATGACGACCTTGAGCGCGGGCAGGGCATCAATCAGTTTCTGATCTACTTTTTCACTGCGGACAATAAGAGCGTAAGCATCGGAATGCTGCGCCGCGAGAGCGCCGAGTTCGGTTTGGGCGTCCTGCACAACGGTGTAGTTTCCGTTGGCTTCAAGGAGTTCTTTGGCGATCGAATCGAGTTTGGTCGGGATCAGTACTTTTTTCATAGTTTTCTCCGCAGAATGGGGTGAATGGGTAACAAGGTAATCGGCGAACTTAATTGAATCAAGTTCAGACGGTTTTGTTTTTCGCTTCTTGACCCTGAACAGGGCGCTCTTCTATGGTGTCGGCATGAAATCCGCAAAATTCCTTTTGTTTTCTGTTCTGGCATTGCTTCTTTCCGGTTGTGCAGGTTACCGCGTCGGCAGCACACTTCCCAAATCGGTCAAGACGGTGTATCTGGCGATTGAGAACAAAACCGATGAGCCGTCGATTGAGGTGGCGGTGCAGAAAGCGTTGCGTGCTGAACTGCAGATGGATGGGCGACTCGAGGTGCGTCCGAAAGATGTGGCGGATGCCGTATTGAGCGTGACGCTCACCGGATTTACTTTAGATCCGCTCTCCTACGTCCGGAACCAGGGCGCTCTGGTTGCGGAATATCGCATGACGCTGACTGCGAAAGCGGTGCTCAGCGATGCTCAGACCGGTGAGGTTATTCTGGAAACTCCATCTGTACTGGGCGAAGCGGAATTTCCTTACACCGCTGATTTGACTTCGACCAAGCGGGCGGGCATGCCGAAAGCGGCGAACGATTTAGCCAATAAAGTGGTCAGCGCAACGGTTACCGCCTGGTAGATTCTTCTGCTTCTTTTACGAAAAAAGCCGTCCGGTTAAGGACGGCTTTCTTTGTTTCCCATGATCGGGAACCTATTTTGCCAGCTTGCGCAGAGCGGCAACGGCCCGCTTTTTACGGCGGATCGCGGTGTTTTTCTTGATCACGCCGCGTTTGACGGCTTTATCAAGCACCGAGCTGTACTCGCGTACAGCCTTCT
>Ga0247840_10010345_pt1 | contig 11683 bp, 8 predicted proteins | sample LaCruzMarch2015__FD_192404 | JGI IMG/M metagenome (GOLD analysis project Ga0247840, IMG submission 192404) | Freshwater microbial communities from meromictic Lake La Cruz, Castile-La Mancha, Spain - LaCruzMarch2015_17m | ecosystem: Environmental > Aquatic > Freshwater > Lake | place: Spain...
CACCTTGGATGACTACCAAGGTCAGGACTACATTGTCATTGAAGAAGGGAAGGAATGTAGGAATACCTATTTACCACGAAAAATATTTACTGGATATAGACACAAATGGTTGACTACGTTTACTTCCACCATGATATTTAACAACCCATCGATCCCTTATGAAAGGTTATTAATCGAAGTAAATAGGGTGAACAGGGATCACTGTTTACCAATATTAACCGAAAGTGAAGTCATATCCATTGTGAAGTGGACTTGGGACAGATATATCAACCATTCACTTAAAATCAAAACCAATAAAAAGAAGATATGGATTAACCCGGGAACAAACCTATCTACCAAAGAAAAACGATCCATCATTGGTAAGGAATCCGGGAAAATACGTACACAAAAAACCATCAATGAATTGGTTGAAATATATTCATCACTTCAAAAAACGGATCAGAAGATAACACAGAAATTACTTCAAACCCATTCAAACAAATCCATACGGACAATCAAAAGACACTGGAAGGAAGTCATGGAAAAGGTGTCATATATCAACAGATAAAGAAAAAAAAGAAAAAAGATATATATACGGACATATGACACCTTTTTGAAAGTTCAAGGGAACGATAGAAAAGTCATTTCGATCAACAATGACAAGGGTTTGGTTAAAATTGGATACGGATCATTGGAGTTTAAGGGTATACCAATATTATAATAACACCGGATACGTCCAGAATGGTTCCCTGTTTCACCGGTTGATTGATCATCCCAAGGTCAGTGGTAGATACCACCTAAAAACCGGATTCATCCTGTCGTCTGTAATCGAAAAAATATTTTTTCAGAATGATCAAACTTTTTCCAAACGGTGATATACATGGACATCGAATCCCCTCAAGGATTCTAAAAATTAATCAAATAAATATGGAAGAAACAACTTCAAAGAAAAGGAAGTCAGGTACCAAGGAATGGTCTGACAAGTCAATCAACTTCATCACAGGATGTCCACACGACTGTCTTTACTGTTATCAAAATTGTAGTGAAGTAAGATACAAGGGTAGGGATCCAAAGAATTGGAAAAACGAGGTGGTCAGGGAAAAGGATTTGATGAAAAGAATACCCAAACATAAGTCAATGGTTATGTTTCCATCATCCCACGACATAACACCCAATCATCTTTCGGACAGTATCAAAATGTTGGGAAACATACTGAAATCGGGTAATTCGGTGTTGGTGGTATCCAAACCACACAGCGAATGTATTTCAAAAATCTGTGAAGTCTTTACCGATTACAAGGATAAGATATTATTCAGATTTACCATCGGATCATTGGATTCATCTGTGTTGAAGTTTTGGGAACCGGGGAGTACATCTTTCGAAGAAAGATTGGAATGTCTGAAATTGTGTTACCAACAGGGATACCAAACAAGTGTTTCAATGGAACCCCTTTTGGATACCAACGTTGACGGATTGGTGGATATTTTGAGTCCGTGGGTGACGGAAACCATCTGGATCGGGAAACCAAATTATTTGTTATACAGGGTGAAGATGAATGGTCACGGGGATATCGAAACCCTTCATAAGTGTAACGAATTACTGGGTTGGTTAAACGATCCGAATTTCATCCAAGAACTGTATTCAAAATACAAGGATAACCCCATGATCAGGTTCAAGGAAAGTTTCCGACTGGATTTTGAAAAGTTGAATTAGTGGGGTTGAATGATGGAAGTCCTATTTTTTTCGAAATGGGACTTCCAACTTTTAATATATATCTATATCACGGTGTTATCGAACAGATATACACCTAAAAAACAACAACTTAAACATGGAAACAAAACTAAAAAGAGGAAAACTGAAAAATCAACTACTTATAAGAATGGATGATGAACTGACCGGTAGATTAATTTTCTACTCAGAGGTAAACGATATGAGTCTTTCATCCATCGTCAGAAGAAGTTTACGTCAATTCTTTGAAAGGGAAGAAAACGGTGAAAACGGTAAACCGGTTAGAAAAAAATCACCACAACGATGAAAAAGAGAGAAGTTATAGAGGACACCATCGACTATCAAATTAAACTGGATGAAGAAATATCACTGAAACTAATACTGTATTCAAAATATTTCCATATGTCGATACCTGATACCATCAGAATGTCTATCCGAAAGTTTTTCGGTATCGAAGAACCGACAGATGAAACCGTAAAATCGGTAAAAAAGAAGTCATCAAAGAAATGAAAATCAGAATAGACAAACTACAACCACATCCATTAAATCACAGGATTTACGGGTATGATGACAATTCTGATCTTATGGAAAAGATAAGACAGTCTGGGTATGTCAAACCAATACTCATCACCCCCAATTACACCATCATTTCCGGACACCGTAGGGTTGATTGTTGTAAAAAACTTGGTATTGAAGAAATCGAATATGAAATCGTGGAAGGTGATTACACCAGACTGTTAGAGATCATGATTTCCGAAAACCAGTACAGGGTGAAAACCAACACCCAATTATTGAAGGAATCGGAGATTTACTACGAAATCGAAAAGAAGAAGTCTTACCAAAGACAGATTGAAACCGGGAAACAGAATCTTGGACAGTCCCCAGATGAGTCAAAATTAACTTATTTGGGAGAAACAGGACGTACCACAGAAATTGTGTCGAAGAAAATCGGTATGAGTGAATCCACCTATAAAAAGGGAAGAAAAATAATGGAAAGGTTAAAAGAAGAACATGATCCAAGGATTTTATGGATTTTTGAAAACACAACCAACCACAGTGTTGATTCCGGATATAAACTAACGGAAAAACCTATTGGATTTGTTCAGGAGGTGATTGACAGAACAGGTGGTGACAAGTACAAGATACCATCTGTGATTCGAGAAGTGGAACAGGAGATGATGACACAAAAATCCAATCTTCCACCGGGGAAATACGGTATCATCCTTTTTGACTTAACCAACCGACACACACTAAATCTGTTACAAACTACCATTTCACCTATTTGTGAAGATGATAGTATTCTATTCATTTGGGTTAAGACTTCCCAACTGGAATCCGGTATAGAATTAGGTAAACACTGGGGTTTCCGATACGGTAATTGTCTGGTCTGGAACAGGGATGTAATGAATGAAGTGTCGGAATACGTTGAATTATTGTTGGTTTTCGTTAAGGGTAGTCCAAAGACAATCTTCAAAACCCATGAAGGATCCACCGAAAAACCACCCTCAGTCAAAGAAATCATTGAAATCGGGTATCCGGGGTGGTCAAGGGTGGAAATATTTGTCGGTGAAGAAATTGATGGATGGGAGATTTGGTAGGGGTTTCCGATTTTTTTCTTTTCTAGTACGATCCTAACTTTGTCAAATGGTACCAGTACAAGAAAAAGAACTCAACACCCTTTTAGACAATATCGACTTCATAACCCGTAAAGGACATCATTCCAAGTTTTCAGAAGTATTTCAAAAATCGGTGAGTAAACAATCCCAAGTCGTTTCAAATTATCTGGGTATCACTTCCGAACGTCAGTCCATTTGGTTTTCAATATTCTTAACCCTTTCACTTCAACGTACCAGTGTTGATTTGGAAGATTTGATACACTATTTGGATTGTTCCGTAATCAATGTGATGAAGTACCTTCCTGACATTGATGAACTGGTAAAAAGAAAATTGATTCGAAAGGACAGACACGACCGAAGGAGACGAAGGGTACCAGATAGGTTGAATTCACTACGAATCTATGTCCCGGAAGACATTGTTCAGTCTATTATTAAAGGTGATCCATCATTACCCAAGAGGACTAAACAAAACCTTACCAAATACGAAGTAATGGATATTTTTTCCAATCTATTACAAGAAAGGGATAACGAACTTCTGGAATACCGTGAGTTCACTGAAGAAGTGGAGAACCTTTTGGGTGAAAACTCGGATGTACTATTTGTCAAAAAGATAACCAGTTTTAAAAAACTACCCATCTATGATAAAATCATCTTACTTCATGTCTGTAGTCAATTCGTCCAAAACGAAACATCGGTTGATTTGATAGGATTGGTAAAAACCCTTTATCCCGATACCGAGACTCAATTGTGTAACCGAAGGGAGTTTATGGATGGGAAATCCAAACTTCAATTTTACAATTTGGTTGATTTGGAAACTGAGAACTTTCGATCTGACCGTAACATTCGTCTAACGGAAAATGGAATAAACGTGTTTTTCCAAGAAGATAGAGATATGTTTGTCGGGAGGGAAATGAAATCGAAAGACATCATCCTTCACAAAAATATTATCGAAAAACCGTTGTTTTTCAATGAAAAAGAAAGAAAAAGTCTAGATTTCATAACTGATCTACTACATCAGGAGAATTATTTATCAGTAGTTAATAGGATGAAAGATATGGGACTTCGTCCCGGGTTCACTATCCTATTTCATGGGTTTCCGGGGACAGGAAAAACGGAATCTGTTTATCAGATTTCTAAATCAACTGAAAGGGATATCAGAAAAATTGAGTGTTCGTCCACGAAGAGTAAGTGGTACGGTGAAAGTGAACGTCTGATCCATGATGTATTCGTTTCTTACCGAAAGATGGTGGAGACAAGTAGTGTCACCCCGATACTATTATTCAATGAAATCGATGGGGTATTCGGAACAAGAAAGACAGTGGGAACATCTTCGGTTGATCAGACGGAAAACAGTATTCAGACAATCATTTTGGATTCATTGGATAATTTTCAGGGGATCCTCATAGGGACCACGAATCTTCCAAAAAACCTCGACCCATCATTTGAGAGACGATTCCTTTATAAAATCTTCTTTGAAAAACCGGATTCCCAATCCAAGTCACTTATTTGGAAAAGTAAGATACCATCCCTTTCAGATGAAGAATGTATGATACTATCTGAAAGGTATGATTTATCTGGTGGACAGATTGATAATGTATCCAAGAAATATGTGATGAAAGAGATACTTACGGGATATAAATCCACCCTTTCCGAAATCGAAGAATACTGTCAGGAAGAGTATTTGGTTAAGAAACCGGAATACCGAAAAATTGGTTTCCGGACTTCATAACTTTTATAGAAAAGTCTATACTTTTCATCACCGGTTTCATTGACTTATGTTACAAATTAAACAGAAGTTATTCCTTTCTATCCCTTTCCAATTCCTTAACTTCCTCAAGAAATATTAGATATACATAACCAAACATGGAATTTTCCGTTTGAAACCAAGTGTCTGGGTGTACCAAATCGTGAGGATCCCATCCTTCCATCTTTTCGATAATCGGGTAGTATTTTTCCTTTGAAACTTTCTTTATCATCCCAAGGAAATCGGGGTATCGGACGATAAATGTCATTGAATCCATTGTTGTAATTTTGGAGGTGTGGACAAATATAGAGTCGATCCCATAAAATCCGGTTTTTAATATTGATTTTTCTTGGGTATATCCAAAGACTGTCCTACTTTTACAATTCCATAACAAAATATCTACAAATCACACTATGTCGAAGTTTCAAGAACTATCTTCGTTAATCTGGGGAGTTGCGGATGACGTTCTCCGGGGGTTATTTAAACCCCATGAATACGGTGACGTAATCCTTCCATTTGTTATCCTTCGTAGGTTGGACTGTGTTATTGAACCACGGAAGGATGAGATTTACAACCTTTACGAAGAGTTTAAAGACAAGGTTGAAGATCCATCACCGATTATCAAAAACCGTATCAAGACAGAGTTTTACAACTTTTCAAAGTACGATTTGTCCCGTTTGAAACAGGATCCCAAGAACATCAACATCAACTTTCAGAATTACATCAACGGGTATTCCAAGAATGTTTACGACATCATCGAAAACTTCCAATTGGATAAACCGGTTGAAAAACTTCATAAAAACAACCGTTTATTCCAACTGATTGAAAAGTTTTCCAGTGTTGATCTTCACCCGTCGGTTGTGGATAATCATACGATGGGACAGGTGTATGAAGAATTACTTCGGAGGTTTTCTGAAATGTCGAATGAACAATCTGGAGACCACTACACTCCACGGGACATTGTAAAATTATTGGTTTCATTGGTGTTTTCAGAGAACAAGGAAGATTTACAGGGTGATGGTAAAATCCGATCTCTATTCGATCCCTGTTCCGGAACAGGTGGTATGTTGACGATTGGTAAAGACTGGGTGTTGGAGAACATCAACCCAAATATTGACATCATCATATACGGACAGGAATTGAACCCCCAAACCTATTCCATCTGTAAATCTGACTTATTGATTTCAGGTGAAAATCCGGATAACATCAAACTGGGATCGTCACTTTCCGAGGACGGGTTCACCGGTGAGAAGTTCGATTATCAAATAACCAATCCCCCTTTTGGAGTCAGTTGGAAAAGTGAGGAAGAGTTTGTCAATAATGAATCACAGAACCCAAACGGACGTTTTTTTGTTGGGACACCACGAACATCGGATGGATCCTTACTATTCCTTCAACACATGATTTCAAAGATGGAGGACAAGGGTTCTCGGATCGGTATCGTCTTTAACGGATCACCACTGTTTACGGGTGATTCGGGTAGTGGTGAGTCTGAAATACGTAAATGGATAATCGAAAACGATTGGTTAGAATGTATCGTACAACTTCCGGATTCACTGTTTTTCAATACGGGTATCACCACATACATCTGGATTGTAAATAACAAGAAGAAACCACAACGGAAGGGGAAAGTCCAGTTGATCAACGGTTCCGACTTATTCAAACCGATGAAGAAGTCATTGGGTAGTAAACGTAAGGAAATCTGTGAGGAACAACGTAATCTGATCCTTAAAACCTACACTGACTTTCAGGAAACGGAAATCTGTAAAATATACCCTAATCATCACTTTGGATACACCAAAGTAACCATCGAACAACCACTGGTTGAAGATGGGGTAGTGAAAACTGATAAAAACGGTAATCCGAAATCTGATGGATCCCTCCGGGATTTTGAAAGAATACCTCTGGGGGTGGATATTGATGAATACTACGAACGGGAAGTCAAACCACACCTTCCGAATAGTTGGATGGACAGGACAAAAGATAAGGTGGGTTATGAAATCAATTTCACCAAATATTTCTACAAGTACAAACCACTTCGATCATTGGAAGATATCACCAAAGACTTACTGGAATTGGAAAAGGTGAGTGATGGACTGATGAAAAACATGATAATACTACCGGAATGAAACTTTTTACTCTGAAAGACAAGAAATTAAAGGATATTTCGACTATCCCGTTCAAACTGGAAAAGGAAATACAGGACATCGTCGAGAATAATCTGAAAGAACTTTTCGAATTACAATTTGTCAAATCCGAATTCACCATTAAAAACTTCCGGATCGATACACTTGGTTATGATGAAGAAAGACAGTCGTTTGTTGTAATTGAATACAAGAAGGACCGGAATTATTCAGTCATTGATCAGGGTTATACCTACATGTCATTGATGTTAAATAACAAATCCGACTTCATACTAGAATACAATGAACACTGTGAGAAAAACCTTAAACGAGATGACGTAGACTGGTCCCAGTCTCGGGTTGTCTTTATTTCACCACATTTTACTGAATTCCAGAAACATTCCATTAATTTTAAAGATGTTCCATTTGAAATTTGGGAAATCAAACAATATGAGAATGGATTGATTGGGTTGACACAACACAAAACTACTTCCGATGAAAGTATATCAACAATTTCTACAATCGAAAATACAATGGTTGAGAAGGTGTCCAAGGAGATTAAAGTATATACTGAAGACTTTCAGTTTGAATTGAAAAAAACCACCGATGAACTTAAAGAATTGTATTTTAATCTGAAGGATAGAATTCTAAATTTGGGGGATGTGAATGTTGTCCCAAGACAAACATATATTGGATTTAAACGAAAATCAAATTTCGTAGATATAGATTTTCAGAAAAAGAACCTTTGGTTATGGATTAACTTAAAAAAAGGTGAATTGGATGATCCTAAAGGAATCACCCGAGATGTTAGTGGAATTGGACATTACGGAAACGGTGACTACGATTTACGGGTGTATTCTGATACTGATATTGACTATGTGATGTTTTTGATAAACCAGTCTTTTAAAAAACAAGACTAACTAATGAAGAAGTATCCGAAATATAAACCCATTCAAATTGAATTAATCAATGATATTCCTGAACACTGGGATAAAACCAGATTGAAATATATTGGTTTTTTATATGGGGGTTTGACAGGGAAAAGTGGTGAAGATTTTAAAAAGGAAGATGATCCAAATAATAAACCGTTTATCAATTTTACCAACATATGTAATAATACATATATTTCAAAAGATAACTTTGGAACAGTATCAATTTTGGATGAAGAGAATCAGAACAGGGTAGAACAAGGTGATTTATTCTTTCTTATGAGTTCTGAAACCCAAGATGATATAGGTAAGTCATCTGTTTTGAAAGATGACATCGGTGAAGTGTATCTTAATAGTTTTTGTAAGGGATTCAGAATAAATAAAAAAGGGATCGACCCACTGTTTCTCAACTATCTTTTAAATGGAAATCAGTATCGTCAATTGATGAGTGTCGATGGGAAGGGATTCACAAGGATAAACTTAAGACAAGATAAAGTAAAAGATTTCTTTATTTTCTTACCAACCCCTCCAGAACAGTCCCAAATAGTCGATTTTCTCGACCAGAAAACTTCCATAATTGACGATTTGATACAAAAGAAACTTCGGAAAATCGAATTGTTGAAAGAACAACGAACCACTATCATCAACCATACCGTTACCAAAGGATTGAATCCAAATGTCAAAATGAAACCTTCGGGAGTAGAGTGGATTGGGGAGATACCGGAACATTGGAATCCCGTTAGAATGAAATATTTGTGTGAAATGATCACAGAAAAGGGTGAAACAAGTGAAGAGGATTTTAAAATATCACCTGAGAACGTTGAATCCTATACCGGAATCTGTTTTAATTTGAAATCCGAATATAATGGTGAAGGAATGAGATTTAAAAAAGGTGATGTTTTGTTTAACAAACTTCGAATCTATCTAGTGAAAATCCTTTATCCAGATTTTGATGGATATTCGATGGGAGAAATGATTGTTTTGAGACCCCGAAGTTTCTATGGAAGATACCTATTTTATACGTTATTTAATCAGGGTTTAATCGATCAACTTAATTCCCAATCGACTGGTGTTAAACTACCACGAGTATCACCAGAAATAATTCTAAATTCATTTCTACCAAGTCCACCCCTCCCGGAACAACACCAAATAGTTGAATATCTCGACAAAAAAACCACAGAAATAGACACCACGATTACACTGGAAAACAAGAAGATTGAATTACTCAAAGAATACCGTCAAACCCTTATTTCCGATGTAGTGACGGGTAAATTAGATGTCCGTAAAAACTAACCACGATGGATTTACCAAACGAAAAACGGTTTGAAACCCATATCGAAAAGTCATTAAATAACGATGGGAAATGGTATAAGTCCATCCTTTATACTGAATATGACAAGACTTTATGTCTGATACCCACTGAAATCATCAGTTTTGTCAAGGATTCTCAACCAAAAGAATACGAAAAACTAAACCTTCAGTATGAGTTTGAAACAGATACCAAACTTTGTAAACGGTTATCCGAGGAGATCAGTCGTAGGGGTGTCATTGATGTTTTACGGAATGGTTATAAGGACAGGGGTTGTAATATTTCAACCGTTTATTTTCAACCTAATTCGGGGTTGAATACCGATCACCGGGAACTTTACAAGAAGAATCGGTTTTCATTAGTCCGTCAACTTCGGTATTCCACAAGAAATGAAAATTCCATTGACATGGTGTTATTCATTAACGGAATACCACTGATCACAATGGAATTGAAAAATCAACTGACGGGACAAAACTTCAAAGATTCTGAGAGACAATACCGTCAGGATAGGGATCCCAAAGAAACACTATTTCAGTTTAAAAAGATGTTGTCACACTTTTGTGTTGACAACGATGTAGTTACCATGACAACCCAACTTCGGGGTGATGACACAAAGTTTCTTCCATACAACAAGGGAATTGAAAACCCATTCAATCCAACCGGATACAGAACCCACTACTTATGGGAAGAAATCCTGACCTCGGATTCACTATTGGATATCATTGAAAACTTCGTCCATGTTTCATCTGAATCAGAAAAAGTATGGGATAATTATAAAGGGAAGGTTGTTGAAAAACATAAGGAATCACTGATCTTTCCACGTTATCACCAGTTGGATTGTGTTAGAAAAATCAGGGACAAAGTCCGGGAAGAAGGAACCGGGAATAACTATTTGATTCAACACACCACGGGATCAGGGAAGTCTTACGAAATTGGATGGTTATCACACCTTCTGACATCCCTATACCAATCACAGGATGACACCCATCGTATTTTTGATACCATTATCGTTGTCACAGATAGGAAGGTATTGGATAAACAACTTCAAAACACCATCACCCAACTGGAACAAACCAAGGGGGTGGTGAATAGTGTGGATAAGGATTCCAAACAATTGAAAGAGTTTCTGGAAAAGTCCAAAGACATCATCATATCTACCATCCAGAAGTTCCCTATGATTTCTGAAACCATATCCGAATTGAAGTCACGGACGTTTGGTGTTATCGTGGATGAAGTCCATTCCAGTCAGACAGGAGAAACGAGTAAACATCTTAAAAAATCAATTTCCAAGGGTGAATCAGATACAGATGAAGATGATGACACCTTTGATTATGAAGATATAATCCGGGAAGAAATAAAATCCCGGGGACACCAAGACCATATTAGTTTCTTTGGTTTCACCGGAACACCGAAGAACAAGACACTGGAATTATTCGGAAGAAAAAACGAAGAAGGACATTTCGTCCCATTCCATTCTTATACGATGAAACAATCCATTACCGAAGGTTTTACGTTGGATGTATTAAAGAATTATACCACCTACAGTCGGTGGTTTAAACTTTTACAGACGGGAGACGATAAACAATTACCGGAAGGTAAAGTGATGAGACAGGTTATCAATTTCGTTGATTCACACCCGGAAACCATCGAACAGAAAGTCAAAATCATTCTTCAACAATTCATGAGTAAGACTTCCAAGACGATTAATGGAAGAGGACGGGGGATGGTTGTTGTCAGGTCCCGGTATCACTGTGTTTTGTTTCAACAGGAAATGAAAAAACAGATGAAGAATATGGGATTACAATATTCGGTTCTGGTAGGGTATAGTGGTACCATCAGTTATGGAGGACGGGAATTGACAGAGGGTATCTTAAACAAGGAAAACGGTTTACAAAATCTGGTATCCATACCCGATGGACTCAAAGATCCAAGGTATCGGATATTGATTGTAAGTAGTAAGTTTCAGACTGGATTCGATGAACCCCTACTACAATCAATGTTTATAGATAAAAAGTTATCTGGGGTTCAGTGTGTCCAAACCCTATCCCGACTTAACCGTACCTGTTCTGGTAAAACTGAAACTTTCGTTTTGGATTTCGTCAATGAAACCGAGGATATTGTTGAATCATTCCAACCTTTTTACACCACTACTGAGTTGATCGGGGAGACCGATCCGAACAAATTATATGATTTAGAAACCAAAATCAAGGGTTTCAACTTGTTCACCAAATACATGGTGGATGAATTCTGTAAGT
>Ga0247840_10010349_pt1 | contig 11680 bp, 12 predicted proteins | sample LaCruzMarch2015__FD_192404 | JGI IMG/M metagenome (GOLD analysis project Ga0247840, IMG submission 192404) | Freshwater microbial communities from meromictic Lake La Cruz, Castile-La Mancha, Spain - LaCruzMarch2015_17m | ecosystem: Environmental > Aquatic > Freshwater > Lake | place: Spain...
ATAACCGGTAGAACGTTGCATAACAGAAGCGTTTTAAAATAGTTTCCTTACGTTGTCGGCGCACGGCATAGACGACGTCGTAGCCCTCCTTTAACTTGTCCACGCATGTTGCAACGAATTCGGGCGGATCCTGGAGGTCAGCATCCATTACTGCCACAAAGTCGCCAGAGGCATGGGTGAGACCCGCAAACACGGTGGTTTGATGTCCAAAATTGCGAGAGAAAGCAATTACCTTGAAGCGCGGGTCGGCAGCATGCATTGCAGCGAGTTGCACAAACGTGTCGTCACGGGATCCGTCATCCAAAAGAATGACCTCCCAAGTCATGTTCATCTGAGACAGACTATCAAGCAAGCGCTGGCGCAGCAGCGGCAGAACTCGGCCCTCGTTGAAGCATGGAATAACGAGACTTAATTCTGGTGGGGCGTCATGCATGATTTTGATTGGCTTGAAAAAGAGCGCAAAGGTCAGGCAACGAGTTGTCAGGCACATCCAAGTTCAACGTCTTTCTAATAAAATATCTAATCGTCAGAAGACTGATCGGCATCGAAAACACACTGCGGGCGGGCGAGACCACCACCCGGTTGACAAACGCTCGGGTCGTCCCGTATTCAACGAGGAATTCCCACGCGCGCTCATTGTCGGTTTTAAAAATATGAGGCTCGTATTTGTGGACCATCACACCGGTTTTAACATCCCGATCGGTGTGGCGATTTCCGCCGATGTGATTGCGCTCGTCCCAGCCCTCAACATGGCAATCCAAGTTTTCAACCAGTTGAAGGAGCGTTAACTTACCGGAATATCCCGTGCCGACAATCAGAAACTTCATGTCGAACAAATATGGCCGCAGAAAGTCGCAAAATACGCAAATATGAGAGAAAGTTGCGGCGAGTGAAACCCGAAAGGGCAACCTGGAAAGCAATAATCCCGCAGTCGGAGGGTAGATGTCGGGATGCGGGGTCCCAGAAGGTCGCGCAAACGCTGCAGGATTATCAGGGTTTCATCTATTGACTCGTCATTGACGCCAAAACACACAAATTCCTCTGTCAAGTTCTCGATCTCCTGGAACCATTCCAGTTCGACTTTCCGGACCGATGCCTGCTCGTTGAACACCGGCATAACAACAGCCAGCAGCGGGGGAGACCCTTCTGCGGCGGATAGATCTTTCGGCTGTTCGTGTTCGCACATTGGAGGCCTGCATACCAGCTTTTCCAAACTTTGTCACGCTCTTCCCTGAGCCGAGTTTCAGCGGTTGAAGATCCAAGATTTCGAGATGCGCGGGCTTGCGCGTTCGATATGAAACTGATGCTCCGGCAGCTCATCTACCACGGAAGTGCCCGCACTCCGAGTCGCGCGACATGTCACCCGCCACTCTCCCCTTCCATCTTGCACGGTTTCGGGATGCACGGTTTCGGGATTGCTTTGGCTGGGTTGTAAGCTATATACGGCGAAACCAGTTGCCAAGCGCAATGACCATTCCAGCCCAGACTGCCTTCTATTGGCCGCATGCTTGCTCTGCAGCGGTGAGCTTCACCTTTGATGATGCAAACAAATCACAGGTGGAAATTGGAGTTCCCATTCTGGACCTGCATCGGATCCGGGGGACTTTTTACGTTTTGCCCAGAGCGCTCCGGCCCGAACTGGAGAAGTGGCGCAGCGCGTTCGATGCCGGGCACGAGATCGGCAACCATACGATGACGCATCCCTGCCACCGCACCACGCGGTGGACGCGGCACCGGCCGCTGGAGCGGTTTACGCTGGAAAGGATGGAGAAACGGGAGCTTCTGGAAGCGAACAGCAAGCTGTCCGAGATGCTGGGGGTAAAGCCGGAAACTTTTGCCTATCCGTGCGGGCACACGGTTGTCGGTCCTGCCGGTGCTCCGCAGCGCTACTCGGTTCTGGTGGAACGGCACTTTCTGGTAGGACGGGGCTACCGTTCGGAACGCCCGGTGGATCCGGCGACATGCGACCTCGCACATGTGGTCGCGGTGTCGGCGGACGACTTCGACGAGCAAAAAGCGCTCGATCTGGTCGAGGAAACAAAAAAGTCGGGTGGTTGGCTCATTTTTGCGGCCCACCACATCGGCCAACGCGGACCGGGAACCATGGATGCCGGCCTGCTGGATCGACTCTGTGCCATGGCAGCCGATCCGGCCAACGGGATCTGGGCGGACAGCGTCGCCAACATCGGACGCCACATCCGGAAGCAAAGAGGGCTCCCCGCGTCGCTGCCATCATGAATCTGGCGCGGCTGTCAGAGCTTGCTGTGAAGGCGTGGTTCCGTGCTGTGAGCAATGCTTCGATTGCCCTCCTGCCCGGTCCGGCTGGGTCGTTTCCGCAAAGTTATATCCGGTCCATCGAGGAAGAGCTTTACCACCCTTGGTTGAGCGCGCATGTGGAGAAGGTTTTCCCGCTTTTTCCGGCCAAAGTCGAAAATTACAACTTTCCTGAAAACTTTCCCATTTTCTTCCGGAGGCAGAAAGCATTCGATGCGCTGAACGCCTTTCTGCTCAGGGATGTGGTGCTGGATCCTTTATCCGGGGGAATCTGGTTGCCCGGCGCGCAGCATTTTCTCGGCGAGAGTTTCGGCTCGGTGCGACGGGTGATGTATGGATCGCGTTGCAGGCACAGGTTCTGGGGTGGGGGCGAGCGGATCAGGTCCGGACAAGTTCTCGTTACCCTTTGTGGAACAAACTACTACCATGTGATGATGGAGGAACTGCCGAGGGCGCTGGTGGCGCTGAGCCTTGTTCCGGACGCTTGTCTGGTCATCTCGCCAGGAGCCCCGGCTTTTCTTCACTCCATCGCCGAGCGTGTGCTGGAGGCGCACCCGCGATGCACTCTGCGCAAGATGAGCCAGAAATCCCGGGTTGATCGCCTTCTGTTGGTCCCCGCCCATGAGCATTCCGGCTTCACCCGCAGCGAGCAGATCGCCAGGGTCAGGGGCCTTTTCCCCGGGAACTCGGAGGCTCCGGCGGACAAGAAACTCTACCTGTCGCGAAGATGGACCACCGACCGTGCGGTGTCGAACGAGGACGAGATCGAGCGTCTGTTCCGGCAGCACGGGTTCGAAATTGTCTATCTCGAGAGAATCTCCCTTGTGGAACAATGGAAGCTCCTCAATTCCGCCCGGATGGTGATCGGCTTCAGTGGAGCTGGAATGACGAACGTGCTGTTCTGCCGTCCTGGCACCCGCGTATGTTGCCTCTTCCGTCCGGGCGATTTCATTGATTGCTTCGCTCGGATCTCCGTGCATTCAGGCCACAGGTATTCCTATGCCATGGGGCTGCCATTCAGCCAGAACGGTATTGATGCCGAGGATATCGTGAGCGCGGCCATGAAGAATTTGAACGCGACATGACCGGCATCTTCTGCCAGCATAAATGCTCCATTTTTCAGAACAAAACCTCTATGAACAGACCGATCAAAATCGCGCTCGTGGGCTGCGGGGAATGGGGCAAGCATTATTTGCGGGTGTTCAGCGGCGTTCCCGATGTGGAAATGAAGGCCGTTGTCGATCCGCGCGAGGAGCGCCAGGCGTTCGCCAAGTCCCTTGTTCCGGGCATCTCGGCCTCCATCAAGAAATACCACCACGAAGAGGTCGGGCTGAACAGCCGACTGGATACCCTCCAAGCCGCTGTCCTTCTCGTGAAAATGAAACGCCTCGCTGATTGGAATAACCGGCGGCGAAAAATCGCCGCGATCTATGACAGCCTGCTAGCCGGGATCCCGGAAATTAAACTCACAAAAACCGATCCGGGGTCCGTTTATCACATCTATGTCATCCGCGTCCGCGAGAGGGACGTGGTTCTCAAAAGCCTCCAGGATCGAGGTATAGGGGCCGGGATCCATTACCCGTTCCCCGTTCATTTGTTGGGTGCCTACAAATGGCTGGGATATTCGAAGGGGGCATTCCCCGTCGCCGAAGCCTGGGCCGAATCCTGCCTCAGCCTGCCGATCTTCCCCGAGATGACGGAGGACCAGGTCAGCACGGTCGTCAGCACGCTCAAAGAGGCGCTGGCGCGCAATTTATAATTTTTGATTCTGGATTTTGGATGATGAAAGAAAACGTGATCGTTGACCTCACCTACCAGTTCGCACCGGATGTCATGTCTGCAGGGAAAACAATGCGGGCACAGAAGGAGTTCGATCTCGCATCCCAGTTTTGGCGAGCGGGCACGAGCATTGGTGCAAACGTCGAGGAGGCGCAGGCAGCTCAGAGCCGGGCAGACTTCAAATCGAAAATGTCTATTGCCGCAAAAGAAGCGCGCGAAACGCATTACTGGTTGCGATTGTCGCGCGACGCAGAAATTCTGACCGAGGAGAAATCTGGACCACTCCTCGAAAAGATCGAGAGCATCCGCAAAATCCTCACTTCCATCGTCAAATCATCCAGCTAAGAAATTCTGAATGATGGATTTTGAATGTTGAATGGAGTAAAATTCATCACTGGTCTTCAATCCATAATTCAACATCCAAAATCCAAAATTAAAAAATGTCCCGCCCTCTCTACACCATTCGGCGGTGGTTCTATGGCAGGAGGCTTCTCAATGTCATCCGACGGATTGCGAAAGCCCCGCATGACGAACTCCGTGACCCAGCCCAAGTTTCTCAGCTCGTCCGCGCCGCTGGATTGCACTTCGACGAGCGAGGGGCCTACGGCTCTGATAATGCGTTTATGAATTGGCAATGCGAAGGACTCTGGCAAAACCCCTTACAGCTCGGCCCCTGTCTGGCAGAGTTGTCGAAGCACAAAATTGAGACCTTCATCGAGATCGGCACTTCGAAGGGCTGGACGTGTTCGTTCATCACTGCCTACCTCTACCGTTTCAATCCCGGACTTCGAGCCGTGACGGTGGATCCGGTGCCGCAGTTTCTGCTCTACGAAAAAGTCCGTACGATGCTGCCTTTGGATTATGCCCTCAGGAAAACGTCGGGCGATTTCAAGGGCAAACCATTCGATCTAGCATTCATCGACGGAGACCATTCGTACCCGTGGTTGCTGAAGGATTATGAGAACGTCGGCAGAATCGCAAAAATCGCCATGTTTCACGACATCAATGACGATTTTGTGGCCAACAAACCGGGCAACGTGGGCGGAGTCCGTCGGTTTTGGCAGGAGTTGAAACGATCCGAATCCGAAACATCTGAGTTTTTTGAATTCACCGCCCATAGCGGCAGTGCCAATGTTATGGGTATCGGGCTTCGGATCAGTAAAGCATAGATGGACGTCCTTTTTCTCCATCCCAGTGATTCTGGACGATCAGGGAATGACGTCCTCAAACCACAATTTGCGGATGTCTTGACAAAAGCAGGACTCAACTCCAGAACGTCTCCCCTTTGGCCTGATGCATTTTATCGTGCAATAATGGCCGATCCATTTCCGAAAAAGATTAGCCGCTTTGATGTTTTTGTGGGAATTCCTTTCACTATTATAAGAATACCAACTGTCCTTCAGTTCAAGGTAATCTCATTTAATGGGTTTGGAATTTCTCGCGACAAATGGGCGATTTCCGAGCACTGTGTAAAACTCCTCGGAAGGAAATATGTTTACCACTATCAAGACAACCACCTGGAGGCACCATTCTTACGGGAGGGAGCGCTGAGACGTATCCGCTTGGCGGATGCATTGATTGTTCCTACTGAACCTCTCCGGCAAAGCATACTGGAGGTCTCTCCCAAGAAAATTGTCTATGTTTTGGAAGAGGGTATTGATGTGGATCGCTTCCACGTGACGCCTTCTCACAATCTCGCAGATGCTCTCCCAACAGTAGTGTGGTGCGGGAATCCGAGAAATCTCAAAGAAGTTCCTTTCCTTTTCGATATTCTTCGCAGATTGCAAGGAAAGCAGGCATTTCGATTTCGTGTGATCGCGGGAACTCACCGGCCTGATCTTAAACTGGATTTCGAATGGTTTCCGTATTCCCCACAAACCGAACCGGCTCTTCTGGCCGGAGCGTGTGCAGGCTTGGCCCCGCTGGGGGACTCGTTGTATGCGAGAGGAAAAGGAGGCTATAAGGTTAAAACATATCTTGCTGCGGGAGTTCCTCCGGTCGCCAGCCCGATCAGCCATCATGTCAATATGGTCAGAGAGGGAGTGAATGGATTCTTGCCCAAGACCGAGGAGGAATGGGAAACCGCTCTCACAAGTTTAATCCTAAACCAAAATCTGGCTGCACGCATGGGAAAACAAGCCCGGGCAGATGCTGTCGCAAAATATTCCTATTCGGCAGTTGGGCCAGCTTGGGTAAATGCATTTAAAGAAATCCTTGAAAGGAAGTGAGGCACGCGTCCCCTCATCACTTATCTGCGCCTTGAGAAGAGGGGTCTGACAAGCATCAACGGTTTGGGACCGAGAACCATGGCGAACAATGCAGCCACTACAAGGATGGCACAACTTTTTGAAAGAAATCCCGCTAGGGTGACGGCGAGGAAAAACTTCACGAAAGAAAAGGCTAGGCACCCCGCAACGGTGAGGAGCGTAATAAACAGCGCCTGCCGTTGATTCCAATATACTTTGAAAAAGATATTCACTGCGGCGGCAGCGCAGAGCGTCCGGACAACCACACCCCCAAGGACAGATGCCACAGCGCCCCATGCTCCAACAATCGGAATGAGCCAAAACGCAAGGCCTACTGAGACGATTGCTCCGACTCCCGAGGCAAGCGGAAGAAAGCGCGTGCCTCGCTTTTCGAAATACAGCAGGTGCCCATAAAATGCATAAAACCCTTGGAACCAGCCGGCCAGAGCAAGCATCCCAACATACTGCGCGGCGGGCCAGTAGCTCGGCCGTGTCATGATTGCCAGAACTTCGGGCGAGAAAGCGGCAAGCCCCATCGCAGTGAGCCCGAAGCCTGCTAGGGCAAGCAGGACACGCGGTGCCACAAAGTCGGATTTCTGCTCTTCTCCAGGTGTTGAAAGAGAGTTGTAAAGGCGTGGCATGAAGGCACTACCCAAACCAGCAACGATGGAGTTCTGAATAAAGCCGAGATTGGCTGCCATGAAGTAAAGGCCGGCATCCGTCGTGCCCTTCATCGCATTGAGGGCGACGCCCGCCAATGCGCCGGTTGCCCAACCGGCCAGCGCATGGGGGATGACCGGCAGCGAATAAGGCAGCAGGTCTTTGATAATTGGCCATTCCACCCTCCAGACAATATGCTTTCGGAAAAAATAGAGAGACAGGAGCGATGAGCCGACATCGACGAGAACTCCTGAAAGGATCATCCCAAGGGCACCCATCTTCAGAGCAACAATCATGAGAACAAGCCCTCCGATTCGGGCAAGCAAACAGCCGAGATCCAGCCAGAAGAACTGACTGCTCATTTCCCTGGTTTGGAGGCTCAGTCCATAGAGGCTCCTGATGGGTGCGAATGCCGCGCCGAGCAGTCCGACGGCCACGTATGGCCAGAACGGGATTTCCCCGCTCATCCACCGGATCGTGGTATTGTGGGTGAGAGAAAGAAAACCGCATGCACAGGCTGAGACCAGCATCACAAGCATCACGATGGATCCCCAGATTCTCTCGCGAGAAATCGAGGGATCCAAGAGTTTGAAGTTGGTTCTTTGAAGCGCGGTGTCCAACCCCAGCGGGGTCAGCATGACCAGCAGGGAACAAGTCGAGGAGACCGCGCCGACAATGCCGTAATCCGCAGGGGTCAGCATCGCAGTATAGACCGGGAGCATGAAAAATCCGATTCCCTTTTGCAAAAAGGGGAGGATTGAATATATCGCCGTGTCTTTGAGAAGTCGCACGTTTACTTGGGAAGAGAAGACATTATGTTCTCGAATTCAGAAAATGAAGATGGGGAGTGAATCCTGCCGCTGACGTTCAGCCACTCTGTCAGGAACTCCTCCTGGTGTTCTTGGGCTTGACGCGGAAGATGAAAAAGCCGGTTGAGCGAAATAATCGAGATCTCCGGGTGCGGGACAAAAGTCAGCATGGCCTGCGAGGGCACTCCGATGACAAGCCGCACCTGTCGGAAAGCAAAAAACTCGAGCGGCACTTCCCTCGGCAGTTCCTCCATCCCGTGGAAACAGGCGGGCAGCGGACCGGCATCCATAGGGTGGGATTTTACGGCGTGTTGCGCGCGCGGAATAACCGATGTGACATGGCCCACAATGCCTTCCCATGTTCTCTCAATATTCGAAGCGTCCTTCGCATCGATGTCATAATATGCAGGGAGATCGGAATACAACCACAGGACATCTGCCGAGGAGGATTGCGCCACTGAATTTCTCAGACCGCCGTTTTCCCATGCTTCCAGAACCTTTTCCCGTTCGCTTGCGGTGACGATATTGAGACGTCCCTTGATGAATTGATCGGGCAGCCTGAGGATCGGCCTCCTTGGTCGGCATGCGACAAGAGGAATGCGCGTGAGGAGCGACATGAGAAATGCCCCTGCGCGTGAAGACAGATTATGGACAAGCTGGTAGTGCTCCTGCTCTAGGAAATACCCGTCGTAGGAGGAATAAAAAACATTGGTCCTCTTTGAAAAATATGAAACCGCCATCATCGGGGCAAGGTCGAACCCGATGGAAAAGCAATAGGCCCGCTCCACTGGTGGGAGTTTTTTTAGAACAGAACGAACTGCTCTGAGTTGAACTGTCATACGGCAAAGCGAGTGAGGGTGCTTAATGGAAGCCCCGTCAAGCGTCGGCAGTGCCCTGACCTCAACCATCGGCGAATCCAGCCTCGACAAAAACTCGAAGAGCCTCGGTCTCGGGACCAGGAATATCATCCGACGGCCTTCGCTCAGGCACATCTCGGCCCGCCCGATGGCTTCTTTGCATGAAGCGTAGGAATCAACAATAACGAGTTCGGCCCCTTCGCTCATTGCGAAAGAACTTTTTCCACCCACAATGCGTGAGATTCCTGACGTGGCTCCGAATATTCCAGAATATCGCCGGTTCTCGTGATCTCAAAAATCGAAAAGCCGAATGATTTCAACTTCTGGTAAATTGCCGTGCAGTTTATCGCGCGGATTTGTGGGTGGAGTTCGATAAGACCTTGCAGATTGGGCGAGGTGGCAAGCAACCGATCCATTCCCTTGAGAACATGTTCCTCGAAGCCTTCGACATCGATTTTGAATCCGACGACAGGTGAAATACGGTTTTTCTCGAGGTAGCTGTCCACCGTCACGCTCGGCACCTCCAGCTCCCACCAAAACAGTATTGGCTCGGCAAGTTGGCCAACAAACGGACAGCCCCGGTTGCTGTTGAATGGAACAATGAAATGTAGGTTCGAACCGTCATCATCGGAACATGCCAGATTTTCCGCCTTCACGCGAAGCGACGGGTTTGCGGCCATATTCCGTCGAAGCTTCAGGTAATTGAGCGGTTCAGGTTCAAATGCGATACATTCCAAAGCAGTCTGGCTTGCAATCGAAAGCGAAAAGACGCCCATGTTGGCTCCAATATCGAGGAAGACCCCGGATTTTCCAGCCAGTTTCTCTGCCATGATCCCAATGATAAGATCTTCGTTGTAATCGACCCGCAGTAACTGCTGCTCGTATTCGGTGGCAGTGGAGCAATGAAACTGTGCTCCCCGGTAAAGCACTGGCTTCGAAGCAACCATTCGAAATCTCAAATGGTGAAGAATCCTGTTGATCCCACTGGAGTTCAATAGCCTTTTTATCGTCCGTTTGATGCTTTTCATAAATGAGTTTCTGCGGATTATAACATACGATATAGCCTGCAAGTTTCCCAGCGGGTATCACAAAGCTATTTTCCCGGAAGCCCCTCCTGCGACCTCCTCAACCAGCCGCATAATCTCGACAGCTTCTGGAAGAAAGCACGAAGGAGGGAGGAGGGAGGATCCGGGATTCAGGATTTTGGATTTTGGATTCTCGATTCTCCCTGTCAGCTTTTCAGTTTTCAGCGTTTCAGCTTTTTCTACAAACGCCTGCATTTGCCTGTAGAAACCGGGTTTGAATTTTTGGTCGATCTCGTCCAGAAGAAGGGGCTCAGGGTCCTTTCCTGTGCGCTGGATAAAGGCCTCTTCCATCCGCGGAAAAGTAATCCGTAGATCTTCTGCGAACAAGTCCAAAGCCCAGCGTCCGGGGGCATACCACTGGCCTGAATAGTGGCCGATGGCACCGGAGGAAAAACGAAACATGGCGTCGTAGGCGTTCCGCCGCCCGGGAAACATTCTTGCGACCGCGTCGGTGGATTCCGGCGGACCGGCCAGGTGGCACATCGTATCAAGCAGGTGGATGCCGTTGATAAAAAAATACCGGTCGAGCAGGTCGTCAACCAACCCCCACCCGGCGGACTGATGCATCCACTCGGTGTGCTCGACCCTGATAGCCCGCAGCCCACCGGACTCGGCAATCAACTCCCGTGCGCGTTGGATTATGCTGTAGAACCTCCGGTTCACCGCCACCATGCCCCATGTCCCGGCTTTGTTTGCGGTATCCAGCACGGATTCTGTTTCCGATGCGGAAAATCCGACCGGCTTCTCAATCAGACAGGGGCGCCCCGTGGACAAAACGGCAATTGCAATCTCAACCGTGAAATGATGCCCGCACGAGACCACTGCTGCATCAAACTCTCCCCACGCCAAAAGATCATCTGTGGATTGGAAATATCGGGGAATGCTGTATTGGGAACAAAAAGCCCTGCCGGTATCGTGATCTCGCTTGACTCCGGCAACCAACTCCACATCAGGAAGCGCTTTGATGACCTCAGCGTGCTTATGGGCGATGTTTCCAAGGCCGATGATCGCTAGGCGGGTCATATCAGGTTATCGGGCAGATATCTCCGACGGTGGGATCACTTTTCCGGAAGTGGTTAAGAAAGGGTTCCAACACGAGGCGATGCTGGGCGGAGGAGGTAGCAAAATCCGGAAGTCCGCATTTTCCCTCGCTGAAGAGTTGCTGGACAAAACGATGCGTAAGTTGGCTCTGCATCGGGATCCAGAAGAGATCATCCCATTCGCGGGAGCCATTATTAAAATGGCACTGAAATCGATCTATGGAGAATTCAACTTGAGCAGAGCAATGCTGGGAAGAGATGCTGAAATGAGTGCGATCTTCCGGTGACCCAGAGTCGCAACTCAGCTCCAGTTTGGATCCGTCCGCCGACTCGAACTGAATTGACCCGAAAATCTCGCGGTATCCGCTGCGCTTCGAGGCCTCGAACCCGTCTTCAAACCGGCTTGATTGCACCCTCAATTCCTGCATTCCCGTCAAATGCTGGAACGGTTCGATGTAGTGGACCGCGTTGCAGCATAGCCCCCAGCCACGGCCGCAGACCTTCATTTCGACGGGATTTCCACCAATCCATGCCGCGATCCGTTGAAAGGCAAAAGTGGTTGCCACCCACTGGTTGACATAGGCGGGCACCCGGTTTTCCGAGAGAAGTTCTCCGATCCGGTCATAATCCGCTAATCTGGGAAAAAGGAATTTTTCCAAGATCACAAACTTCGGTTTGCTGACACTCAAGAGGCTTTCGCAAAGAGCGGCCCGATGGAAGGAACTGGAAGCGATAATCGCGAGATCCAGAGTGGAGGGAAGGGTTTCGGGCGACCCGTGTCGGGTCAAACGGAATGCCTGCGAATGCTCGTCGGAAACCGCTTGAGAAAATCGTGCCTCCGCAGTCTCCAGCGATTGAAGCGATGGGTCAACCAGATGGATTTGCGCGGGCTCCTCCAAAAGAGCCAAGGATTGGAGATGGCGGCTGCCA
>Ga0247840_10010350_pt1 | contig 11679 bp, 10 predicted proteins | sample LaCruzMarch2015__FD_192404 | JGI IMG/M metagenome (GOLD analysis project Ga0247840, IMG submission 192404) | Freshwater microbial communities from meromictic Lake La Cruz, Castile-La Mancha, Spain - LaCruzMarch2015_17m | ecosystem: Environmental > Aquatic > Freshwater > Lake | place: Spain...
CAACAATCGGTTTTTATTGCAACCTACAGATGATCAAAATTTTTACCATGCCATTAAAAAGTTACTCACAAGAGTCATGAGATCATAATAATCATGAGTTACAAACATTTATATTGAAGTACTTACGACGTCGAGGAAATAGGTCAACTCGTGGTCGTTGATGAAATCGGATGCAAGAAAATCCGCACTGACCAGCAGTAAGGCGACGGCGGTCCTTGCCTTGGCGGCCTCGATCTCGTCCCGCCAGCGTTGCCCGGGGGCGATGTCGCGGTCGGTCCAGGTCCTGACCTGTCCGGCACGCTTCAGGGGACTCATCATCCGCAGGATCTCGTCCAGGTAGGCCGAGTCCTTGTGGCTGTAACTGATGAAAACGAGGTCGCGCTGCATGGATGATTGCCGGTCTAGCCGTGGCGGTGAACCCTACTTTACCCGAGATTGGACCCGAAGGGCCGCGTCCCCGCGGAAACCTTTGTGATTGCTTGCAGATCAAGAGCGGACTGCGATCGCGATACGGCGCCGCGGCGAACTCCGACGCCGCGTTCCCCGTGCGGCCCGTCGCGGCTGAAGCCGCTCCCACAGCGTCGCTGCGCGACTTTTGCGGTAACAGGCGCAACCGCTTGGCGGCGCGCTTTCAACATGGATTCGATGCGTCATCTGGAGGCTTCAGTCCTTCAGAAACCCATCCACCGCCGCCACAAAGGCCTCCGGCTGATCCGCATAGACCCAATGCCCGGCATTGGGAATGCTGCGCAGGCGCGCGAGCGGAAAGAGTGCGCGGATACGGGGGAGGCCCTCGCCCGTCACATAGTCGGAGCGGCTGCCGTAGAGAAAGAGGGTGGCGCCGGGGAATTGCAGGCCGGTGGCTTCCGGAAAGCCCAGGATACCTTCCAGTGACTGTGCCAGCACCTCAAGGTTGAGCCGCCACCGCCAGCCGCCCGCCCCGTCGTGCGCCAGGTTCTGGAGCAGGTAGCCGCGCACCGGGGCGGAGTGGATGGCGGCGGCGAGGCGGCTGTCGGCGTCGCGCCGGTCGGCGATCTCATTGAGCGGCAGGGCGGCCAGGGCCTGCACCAGGGCGCCGTGGCGGGTCGCGTAGGCGATCGGGGCGACGTCGGCGACCACCAGCGAGCCGACGCGCTCGGGCGCGGTCAGGGCCAGCCACATGGCCGCCTTGCCGCCCATGCTGTGGCCGACCAGGTGCGCGCGGTCGATGCCCTCCCGCTCCAGGAGCGCGGCCAGGTCGATGGCCATGGTCCGATAGTCCATGCGCGGGTCCCAGGGCGATTGGCCGTGATTGCGCAGATCGGGCACCAGGACCCGGCGCCCGGCGGCGAGCCGCCGGGCGATCCCGTGCCAGTTTGCGGCGGAGCCGAAGAGGCCGTGGATGAGGACCAGCGGCAGGCCCGCGGCGGTGGCCTCGCCATAGTGGCGCAGGTGGAGTGTGAGCGCGGTCATTTTGGGGGTTTTCACTGCGGGTTTCAATACAGTCATCCTACAAGAACAGCGGCTTGACACGCGCCTAACCCGACAGTCGGCGACGAAATGTCGGGTTAAGCTGCGCTAACGGCCATGCGGGATTGTCCGTCACCCCTGAACATGAAAGCCCCCGGCGGCAGCGGTTTTAGCGGCGACGCGAGGGCGCGGTCAACCGCGACACTCTTACCCCTCGCGAGGTCTCGTCGCGGCTGAAGCCGCTCCCACAGCGTCGCTACGCGACATTCACAGTAGCCCGACCTACGCCTGCCCCTTCCTGCAGGATACCCGGCCTGCCTCCAGGCGCGGTGAGAAGAGAGAACCCCCCTCCAGACCGCGCCCGCCGGGCGGGCGCGGTGGGAGTTGATCTTTTGCGGCGGCCCGTTTAGCGTGCCCCCGCTTGGACCCTGCACCCGTCGCTGCCTGCCCGGACCCGCCCTATGACCACTCCCGAGACCACCGACCCGGCCGTCCGCCCGGCCCTGTCGGTCGTGATCCCCATGTTCGACGAGCGCGACAACGTGGCGCCCATGCTGGCGCGGGTCCATGACGGGCTGGCGGACTACGCGGGCGACTGGGAGTTGATCTGCGTAGACGACGGCAGCCGCGACGGCACCGGGGGGTGCCTGATGCAGGAGGCGGCGCGCTACGGCGATCATGTCCGGGTGATCCGGCTGCGCCGCAATTTCGGCCAGACGGCGGCTATGCAGGCGGGCTTCGAGGCCGCCCGGGGGGCCCTGATCGCCACACTCGACGGGGACCTGCAGAATGACCCCGCAGACATCCCGCGCCTGGTGGAGGAGTTGCTGGCGCGTGACCTGGACCTGCTCCAGGGGTGGCGCCAGGACCGCCAGGATGGGCTCTTGCTGCGCAAGATCCCCTCGCGCATCGCCAACGCGCTGATCGGGCGCGTCACCGGGGTGGCACTGCACGACTATGGGTGCAGCCTCAAGGTCTATCGGGCGGAGGTGGTGCGGGAATTGACCCTGCTCGGTGAGATGCACCGTTTCATCCCGGTGTGGATGGCCGGGGTGACGGCGCCCAATCGCATCGGGGAGACCCGGGTCAGCCACCAGGCGCGCCGCTTCGGCACATCCAAGTACGGGATCTCGCGTACCTTCCGGGTGATCCTGGACCTCCTCTCGGCCTTTTTCTTTCTGCGCTTCGGGTCCCGCCCGGGTCACTTCTTCGGCTCCATCGGGATCCTCTTCGGGACCATCGGCTCCGCCATGATGGCCTGGCTCCTGGTGGTCAAGTTCGGCCAGGGTGAGAACATCGGGCAGCGGCCCCTGCTGTTCGTCTCCATCCTGTTCCTGGTCGCTTCCGCCCAGTTTCTCACCACCGGGGTGCTCGCCGAGCTGATGATCCGTACCTTCTACGCCTCCAGCGAGCTTGGCCATCACCGTATCCGCATCCAAACCGATCCCGCCGCCGCGGGCTGGAAGCTGCCCTCATGAACCGCCTGCAAGACCGTCTCGATACCGCTTTTGCCTCCCCCTGGCTGCTGGCGGCGATCGTCGCCTTCGCCTTCTTCTGGCAACTGGGATCCCTGCCGCTCCTGGACCTGGACGAGGGGGCCTTCACCGAGGCGACCCGGGAGATGGTTGCGAGCGGCAACTACATCACCCCGCACCGCGACGGCGAGCCGCGCTACGACAAGCCGGTGCTCACCTACTGGGCGCAGGCCGCCTCCACTCAGGTGCTCGGATTCAACGAGTTTGCGCTGCGCCTGCCGTCCGCCCTGGCGGCCTCCCTGTGGGTACTGGCCCTGTGGTTGTTCGTGCGCGAGCGCCTGGACGCCCGCACGGCCAACGTGGCCGGGATGGTGATGGCCCTGTCGCTGCAGGTGTCGCTGATCGCCAAGGCGGCGGTCGCGGATTCACTCCTGAATCTCTTTATTGCACTCGCCTTCTTCGAGATCTACCGCTTCTATGTGCAGCCGCAGGCGACGGGGCGCGCCGCGCCGGTGCTGCGTGCCTATCTGTGGATGGCGCTCGGCTTTCTCACCAAAGGGCCGGTGGCGGTCTTCTTTCCCCTGGTCGTGAGCCTGCTCTTTTTCTGGTCCGAGGGCGCGCTGCGGCACTGGCTGCGGGCCGCGCTGGCCCCGCTCGGCTGGTTGATCTTTCTCTTGGTGGCCGGCCCCTGGTACCTGGCCGTCTATCTGGACGACGGCCCCGGGTTCTTCACGAGCTTCTTCCTCAAGCACAACGCCGGGCGCTTCGGCGGGGCACTGCACGGACACGGCGGCTTCTTCGGCTATTACTTCGTGATGCTGCCCCTGATCCTGCTGCCCTTTACCGGCTGGTTCCTGCGCCTGCTGCCGAACTGGCGCCAGGCCTGGGCGGACCCGTTCGACCGCTTCCTGTGGCTCTGGTTCGCCGTGGTCTTCATCTTCTTTTCCTTCTCCGGCACCAAGCTGCCGCACTACCTGCTCTATGGCTGCACGCCGCTGTTCATTCTGATGGCACGCCATCGCGACCTGCTGACCGGGCGCTGGCTCGCCTTCGTCCCGCCGCTCTTGCTCGTGGGCCTGCTGCTGCCCATGATCCGGGCGCTGGAAACCGCGCGCGACCTGACCGGCAAGGCGCATGAGACGGCCATCTACACGGAGGCCCTCGCGCTGCTGGACCCGAGCTATTTCTATGCGACCTGGGCCGCGGGCGCGGCCCTGATCGCGCTCTTTCTGTGGTCACGCCCGCCCCTGTGGCAACGCCTGATCCTGGCGGGTGTGGTCCAGGGACTGCTGGTCTTCGGGGTCGTGGCGCCCCGCGCCCTGGAGGTCCTGCAGGCGCCCGTCAAGGAGGCGGCGCTCCTGGCGCGGCAACTGGACCTGCCCACGGTGGTCTTCAACACCTCCATGCCGAGCTTCAGCGTCTACCGCGGGGCCATCACGCCCAACCGCCCGCCGCGGCCCGGGGAACTGGCCTTCCTGCGCGTGGACAAGCTGGACCAGCTCGCCCGCGCCGTGCCGGACCTGAAATTGGAGCTGGTCTATCGACGGGGCCCAGTGGCACTGGTGCGGGTGCGCGAGCAGGTCCGCCCGACCGGCGGGAATGCGCCGGGTGGCCGCCCCGGTGGCTGAGGGTCCGCTCGCCCGCCACTGGCGCGGGCTCCTGTCGGACCTCGAGCAGGCACTCGCGGCCGGGGCCGCGCGGACCCCCCTGAACCCGCCCGGCGGGGGCCTCTGGCTCGCCGGCTGGGCCCTGGCCTGCCTGGCCGTCGGGCTGACACTCCTGCTCGTCGGCGGCTACCACACGGGGTTCTCGGCACTGAATGCGGCCGGGACTGCTTACCCGCCCTGGGTCCTGCAGTGGCTCACGGCGCTTGGCGGGGACGCGGCGCCCTTCGCGCTCGGCCTGTTGCTCGCGCGCCGCTATCCGCGGGTCTTCTTCGCCCTGCTGCTGGCCGCGGTCGCGGCCACCGCCTACAGCCGCGGCCTGAAGCCCCTCTTCGACCTGGCCCGCCCGCCCGCCGTCCTGCCGCCGGACAGTTTCAACCTGATCGGCCCGGCGCTGCGGCGGGTGAGTTTCCCCTCGGGTCACAGCGTGGCGGCCGGGACCTTCTGCGGCGTGCTGGTCTATTACGCGCGCTGGACCGAGACCCGGGTGCTGTGGGTCCTGCTCGCCCTATCGGTGGGTCTGAGCCGGGTGGCGGTGGGGGTGCATTGGCCGGTGGACGTGGCCTTCGGGCTCGCGGGCGGGGTGCTTGCGGCCTGGCTGGGCGTGCGCCTGGCGACGCGTTGGAGCGCGGCGGCGACGCGGCCCGGGACCCATCTGGCGCTGGTCACCCTGTGCGCGCTCGGGGCCCTGTGGCTGCTCCTGGGGCCGGTCGCTTACCCCCTGGCGCGGCCGCTACTCCAGGGCTTGGGCGGGGCCGCGCTCGCCTATGCCATTGCAGCCTATGTCATCGTACCGCTGCTACGGCACCGCTGAGCCGCGCTGCGATCAGGTGCCTCAGGCCTGTCGGCGCCGGACCCCACGGCTGATCCTGGAAAGAGCAATCAGTTCGCGTTTTTCGCGGACTAATTGCCGGATTCAGGCTGATCGGCGTCCGCGGCCGGTGCCACGCCGGGCGGCGCATCCAGGTCCGCGGCGGGGTCGAAGAACTGGCAGCGCGTTCCGTCCACGTCGATGCGGACCCGATCATGCAACTGGACCTGCCGATCGCCCTGGAGCAGCTGCCCACCCACCTCGACCCGATTGGCCTCGCCGATGCGGGTGAGGAGGTGGAGTCCACCGTGCCGGGTAACGACCACCTCGGTACCGCCGATCCGCTGGAGGCGGGTCACGGCCCGCGTCAGGGGGATGACCTGACCGATGGCGGGGCCGCTCTGGACCTGGAGATAGGCCGGGACCTGATCCCGGCCATCGGTCGCCTCCTCGCGCCGCGGGGCGGCGGCTGGCTGGGTCGGCCAGTTCAGTTCCAGGCCGCTGTCATCGCCCAGGACGACGCTAAGGGTGTGCTTGCCGACCAGGATCACATCCCCGTCCTGCAGTAGGGCGTTGTCGACCCGCTGCCCGTTGAGAAAGACCGGTTGTGCCGGGTCCAGGGCGCTCAGGTACGCCCCGTCTTCTGTCTGGCTGATGCGGGCGTGGCGCGGCGCCAGGGCCAGACTGTCGATCACTATGTCACACGAGGGGTCGCGACCGATGACCGAGGAGTCCCCGGTCAGATGGAACACGGCGAGCAGGCGACCCTTGAACGAGAGGGTGAGTTTGGTCATCGGGGGTGCCTTCCGGGTTGGGCGTGGCGGCGGCTTGGCGGTCGGAAACCGCGGATGAACGGTAGTTTAGCAGCACCCTCGGTCAAGCGCGGCGCTCCGGGCGGCGGCGGCCCCCTGGCTTGACGCGACTGGCCAGGCGCTCACCCGCCGCCGGACCGACCGGTCTCAGCCGCCGAAGGACTCGGTGTGATAGCGCGCGACGCGCAGGGCCTCGCTCCAGTAATCGCCCGGGAGTCCGGCCTTGCCCTTCAAGTGGGTCAGGAAGTCGCGCGGCGCGGGCAGCGACTCCCAGACCGACGGCAAAAAGGTCCCACGCGCCGCACCCACGGTGAGGATCAGGCCATCGACACCGGGACGCAACTGGCGCAGCAGGTCGGCCTCGTCGCGGAAGCTCATCGGCTCGGGGGGCGAGAGGACCGAGATGTCCAGGCTCAGGCCCTCCAGTTCCCAGGGCTCCAACCGCGGAAAGCGCGGATCACGGAAGGCCGCGGCGAAGGCATTGTCCGCCACGTCCAGCACCAGTGGCGCGCAGGCCTCCAGATGGCCGATGCAGCCCCGCAGCCGCTCGCCGTGGTGCAACGTGACGAAGGCCGCCCGCTGGGCGCGCAGGGGCTCCGGAAAGGCGGCCGGGTCCGGGCGCAGCGGCGCGCCCCGGGCCAGACCGTGGTGGAGCGACTCCCAGGCGACCGCCAGCAGCCGGCGGCGCGCCTCCTCATCCAGCAGCGCAAGACTAGAAGACGACATAGGCACCATACCCGACCACGCGGTCGCGCGTACCCGCGGTGTCACCCGAATTGCGCAGGTCCAGGGTGCGCACCTGCATCCCGCGGCGGCGCGCCGCCACCAGGAGGCCCGCGACCGGCGTCGCCCCGCAGGCCCCGTGATGGTCCAGGCCCGCCGGCTCCAGTTGCTCGATGGCCCTGGTGGTCTCCCGGTCCACGCGGGTCGCGGTCGCATAGTCGAGATAGTGACTGAGATCGGAGCTGATGACGATCAGGGTCTCATCCCCACCCCAGAGTCGGTCGATGACCTGCGCCACCGCCTGGGGCTCTACCGCCCCGACGATCAGGGGCACCAGGCGGAAGTCGCCCAGCACGCGCTGGAGGAAGGGCAATTGGACCTCCAGGCAGTGCTCACCCTCGAAGGCCGCGTCCAGGCACAGCACCTGGGGCAGGTCCGCGAGCCCCGCCAGGGCCTCCCGGTCCAGGGGCACCGCACCGAGTGGCGTCAGGAAGCGATCCGCGCCCGGGTAGGCGAGCCCCCGAAAAGGCAACCGGTGGGCCGGGCCCAGCAGCAGGACCCGGCGGATGCGCGCCGCGATCGGCGCGAGTTGGGCATAGGCCGAGGCCGCGATGGGCCCCGAGTATTGGTAGCCCGCATGGGGCGCGATCAGGGCCTTGGGACAGGTCGACGCCCCGGGGTCGGCCACCCCGGCCAACAGGGCATCGACCTGGCGGCCCAGGACGGCCGGATCGGCCGGATAAAAGGCCCCGGCAACGGCCGGTTGACGATCGATCGACATGGGATGGTCCCCCTCAAGGCCCGACACTGCGGGCGTTCTGCCCTTATTCTAGCGAATGGACCGCCGGGCGGCGAATCGGGTCCCCGCGTTTGGCCTATCATTCTCAGGTAGAGGCGTCGCAGGTGATAACCGACGTTGGGGCGGGCTTTAAACCTAAAAAGAGCAGTCAGCGATCAGCTTTCAGCATTTAGCTTTGCGTGTCAATAGTTTTTGACCACCCGGCGCATCACCTGTCGGGTGGGCGCCTGCGGCTCCAAGACGGTTCTTAGGATGCTGATGCACTTATGGCTGACGGCTGATCGCTGACGGCTGACTGCTCTTTCTAGGTTAAACCCGATCGCAGGGCGGATTTGAAACCCGCCCCTTCGCCAAGGCCAGCGCGCCACCGGCGCAGGACGAAACGACCACATGAGCATGACCAACCACCCAACCCAATTCTGGCACGCGCTCCCGGACGGCCGGGTGCAGTGCGATGTCTGTCCGCGCGCCTGCCAACTGCGCGACGGGCAGCAAGGCTTCTGCTTCGTGCGCGGCTGCCGTGACGGCGCCATCGTCCTGGAAGGCTATGGGCGCTCCAGCGGCTTCTGCGTCGACCCCATCGAGAAGAAACCGCTCAATCATTTCCTGCCCGGCACCCCGGTGCTGTCCTTCGGCACCGCCGGCTGTAACCTCGCCTGCCGCTTCTGCCAGAATTGGGACATGAGCAAGTCCCGCGACCAGGATACCCTGGCCGCCGCCGCCAGCCCGCAGGCCATCGCCCAACACGCGGCCGAACTGGGCTGCCGCAGCGTCGCCTACACCTACAACGACCCGGTGACCTTTCTCGAATACGCGGTGGACACCGCGCTCGCCTGCCGGGAACTGGGGATCCGCAACGTAGCCGTCACCGCCGGTTACGTGAACCCGGGCGCCCGCGAAGCCTTCTACGCCCCCATGGACGCCGCCAACGTGGACCTGAAGGCCTTCACCGAGGACTTCTACCACCAGGTCTGCGGCGGGCACCTGGCGCCGGTTCTGGAGACACTGCAGTACCTGCGCCACGAGACCCGGGTCTGGTTTGAACTCACCACCCTGCTGATCCCCGGCTACAACGACAGCGACGCCGAGATCGACGCCATGACGGCCTGGGTGGTGGACCACTTGGGAGTGGACGTCCCCATGCACTTCACCGCCTTCCACCCCGACTGGAAGCTGCGCGACGCCCCCCCGACCCCGCCCGCGACCCTGACGCGGGCACGCGCGATCGCACGGCGCAATGGCGTGCGGCACGCCTACACCGGCAACTGCCATGACGCGGGGGGCGGCAGCACCTGGTGCCATGGGTGCGGGGCCCTGCTGATCGAGCGCGACTGGTACCAACTGGGGCACTGGGGACTCGACGCCGCCGGCCACTGCACCGCCTGCGGCACCGCCTGCCCCGGGGTCTTCGAGGCGCAGCCGGGCACCTGGGGCCCGCGGCGCCTGCCGGTGAGCATCAAGCGGGCCACGACGCCGGCCTGAGGCTGGTCCCACTGCCGCACGGGTGGCCGACCGCGATGACCAACCGCTGAGGGCGTCACAATGACCAATTCGTGCTGGAGGCGAGGAAGGCGCGGGCCTGGTCTTTCGCGTCGGCCTTGGGCCGAGATCGCCCCGATGCAGGGGCCGTTCTTCCAGCACTGGCGCGGTACTGTCGATGGCCGCGTCCCAGTGTCGCTGTGGTTCTCGTGTGTATCAGCGTGTTATAACTGTGCCGGCCGTGGCGTTCGGGTGGTCCGACACGGGTGGTGCGCGAGCGGGGGGGGCTGAACGCGATGCGGGCGCAGTGTGTGCCGGCGCTTCGCCTGCTGGCCCAATCGCATGTGCGAGAAGACATGGGTGAGGTTGCCCGAATCGCGGCAAGAGGGAGAAAGATCGATGCTTGGACTGACCTTGCGGGAAGAATTCCGCGGCAAGCGCCTGAAAGGTACGGCCATCGAGCTGTCCAACGACTCCAACACCGGCGCGACCCAGGTCGCGGCAAAGTCGTTTCTGGATATCACCTATCCGACCCATGACCTGCTGAAGGGGATCGAGGCGGTGGGTCCGAACCAGGGCCGCCCGGTGGTGGTCATCGGCGAGCGTGGTCTCGGTAAGTCCCACTTGCTGGCGGCCCTCTACCACGCCGTCAACGACACCGCCTCGACCAGCGCCTGGCTGCAATCCTGGGCGACCACGCTCAACAAGCCGGAGATCGGCCAGATCGCCCTGCGCAACAAGATGTTGGTGATCGGCGAGACCCTGCATCGTCACCGCCATAAGTTTCTCTGGGACCTCCTGTTCGAGCGGCATCCCCACGGCACCTACATCAAGGGCAAGTGGGAGGGCATGGGCGCGGCCAAGACCGACATCCCTTCAGACCGGCTGATCGTCGAGTTGCTCGAAAACAGGCCCACGATGCTGCTGCTGGACGAGTTCCAGACCTGGTTTGACACCCTGATCGACAGTAAGAGCATCCCGGGGAAGAGTTGGGCCTTCAACTTCATCCAGATTCTGTCGGAGATCGCCAAGGAGCGGCCCGACCTTCTCGTCCTCGTCATCTCGGTCCGCAATGGCAGCAGCGACGCCTATCAGCAGGTGCACCGCGTCAATCCGGTCCCCATCGATTTCATGGCGGGCGGTAACCCCGAGCGGGTCCAACAGGACCGTCGCCGGATGTTACTGCACCGGCTCTTCGAGAATCGCCTACAGATCGGCAAGGCCGAGATCGAGGGCCTGGTGGCGCCGCACGTCTGCGAATATCTCCGCCTGATGGCAGTGTCGCCGTCGGAGCACGAGCGCAAGAGTCGCGAATTTCTGACCGCCTGGCCCTTTGCCCCCCACCTGCTGCGCCTGCTCGAAGACCAGGTCCTGATCGCGACCGACGCCCAGGAGACGCGCGACATGATTCGCATCCTGGCCAATCTCTACAAGAGTCGCGGTCAGGCGTCACCGGTGCTGACGGCCGCGGATTTCCGGTTGGACGACGATGCCTCCGGTATCGGTGCCCTGCTGGACTCCGTGTCGAATGAACATCACCGGCAGCTCCGGGCCAAGGCCCAACAGAACATCCTCTCGGTGACCGAGGCCGTCCGCGATCATGCCAAGGTCGCACCCCATTTGCAGGAAATTCTGGGTGCACTGTGGTTGAGGTCCATCGCCGTCGGTAACCTGGCCGGCGCCGAGCCGCCCACCCTGCAGGCCGACATCACGCATGACAAGCCAATCGATGACAACGCCTTTCAGGTCGAATTGGCGACCATCATCGAGAACAGCTTCAACATCCATCCGGACGGACCCAAGCTCGTCTTTCGCGAAAGTGACAACCCGGATGCCAAGCTGAGGGCTTGCGCGCGCAACGACAAACTGTTCGCCGACGGCTCCGATCTGGCGCAACTCTCCCGCGAGACCCGCTATGTCATCGGCGGTACCGAGGAGGTCGCCAAGACCTTCCGGGTAATTGCCTTGCCCAAGACCTGGCAAACCGACCCCTGGACGACGCTGGACGAGACCGAGCGGCCGGAGCGCTGGGATGACCGCCTTCCCATCCTGGTGCTGCCCGAAGAGCCGGATAACCTCGATCAGCGTCTCGGCACCTGGCTCAAAGACCAGCTACAGAAGCGCCGCAATACCATCCGCTTCCTGCTCCCGCGTGCCGGCTCGGGCAATGCCTTTCTCGATCGCGATCTGTTGATCCTCGCTCGGATGGAGATGAAGGCCCAGGAGTGGAGTGGCCAGAGTCCCGATTACAGAAGGCTCCATACCAGGTACCAGGGTGAGTTGCGCGATCATCTCAAGAAACGGTTCGACCGCTTTGCCGTGCTCCAGCGCTGGGACTACCCTCAGCCAGTGATCTAAATGAGCCGCGGAATCGTTGATCTGTTGGAATTTCAGCGAGATAGAGTTATAATGGCGCATTCCTGAGACTCACTCCGCAGGTGACATGGTGCGACGGCTCATCATTGCG
>Ga0247840_10010351_pt1 | contig 11678 bp, 8 predicted proteins | sample LaCruzMarch2015__FD_192404 | JGI IMG/M metagenome (GOLD analysis project Ga0247840, IMG submission 192404) | Freshwater microbial communities from meromictic Lake La Cruz, Castile-La Mancha, Spain - LaCruzMarch2015_17m | ecosystem: Environmental > Aquatic > Freshwater > Lake | place: Spain...
CCTCATCACATGCCAGTAAAATCAAGGAATTTAGCATGGTTTGAGCTGCGTGCTTTCCTTTGCTGCTGAGTGCATCCAATTACTTTCGTTCCTCTTGTGTCAGGGTCACTTTGTACTTCTTCATAGTCAAATTTTGGTTGGATGATTATGAAGAACAAGTTAACGCTTTATCTACGACTTTCTATGCGTGACATGACACTAGCAGCCTGTCGGAATTGACGTTTTAGACAAAATAGCAATGATATCGCCCATAAACCGCAAGTCTCATTATTTTTTGATTTTGGTCATTTATGACGGTACTTTTTTCTGTTGAAGAGACCAAAACAGTGCCAATCAGGTGCTTTTACCACCATATTCATGCCATTATCTGACGTAATACATTCAATCGCTTCAGATTCCACGCAATACTGACAAGATCCCATTCCCCTCTTACATTTTCTATGCCTCTGAGCAAAAACTGCCGGAAGCCCATCACTGATTTGATGACTCCAAACACCGGCTCAACCGTACATTTGCGTTTTGCATAGACGGCCTTGCCGTCCTTTGTTTTCAATCGGTGTTTCATTTTTGTTACCGCGTCAGCATCTTTGGCTATGGGTTCGGGTTCGCTGAAGCGGTCAGCAGGCGACTGGTTATGAGATTCTCTGCTTGCTGCGATGTAAGGGGTTATCGTTTCTTTTTCACAAAGCTCAACGTTCTTTTCACTGAAATATCCGGCGTCAGCAATCACATCGGTTAACGTTCCCAGCTTTGCAGGCAGTTTATTCAGCTCTTCAAGAGCGGGCCGAAGCTCAAGTTTATCATTTGTATGTTGGGTAACATGAACTCCGACTATCAGCATGGTGTTGACATCGACACTGGCCTGAGCGTTATAGGCCTGCATGAATTCGCCTCCCGATACTGGCATGATTCGTGACTCCTCATCCGTCAAATTAACCTGGTCACGATCCCTCACTCCTGGCTCTGGTGCTTTCGGTATTTTGCCTCTGCTTTTTTTACCACGCTCTTGCGCTTTCCGTTCACGCTCTGCCAGTTTCTCCTCATGCTCAGCTTGTTCTTTTGCGTATCGCTCCTCAGCTCGACGTTCAATTTCAAGCTTTGCCTTGGCAATAGCTTCAAGCCGTTTTTCACGGCGTTCAAGCTCTTCAGGAATACTCATCCCGTCCGGGATTGCTGACTGATCGGCCTGTTCAGCCTGACGAAGCAGGGAGTCAACTTCCGCTTTCAACTGCTTTTCAAGTTTGCAGGCATGACCCCAACTCAGCGCCTGATGCTTGGAAGCATTCGCCTTGATTTTGGTACCATCGATACTGATCTTGCCGATTTTGAGGATGTTCATTTCATGGGCAAGAGTCAAAATCTGGATAAAGAATGGTTTCAGTTCAGCAAGAAAGCGTTTCCTGAAATTTGCTATGGTGTCATGATCCGGATGACTGTTTCCGGTGATATAGCGGACCGCTATGGATTCATAAGAGGCAAGTTCCAGCTTCCTGCTTGAAAAGGTTCCGGTGGCATAGCCGTAAAAGAGGAGGCTTAACAACATTTCCGGATCATAGGCTTTGCATCCTCAACCGGTGTAGGCATCTCTCAGTGGTGTAAGATCAAGCTGTGCAACAATATCAACAATAAAGCGTGCGAGATGATTGACCGGCAGCCAATCCTGAACAGATGGCGGCAAAAGATAGAGTGTATCTCGATCGGCTGAAAGAAAGTCGGAATGCATTGCTTTTCAGTGGATAGTTAAGCGATTATGATGCAAGCGATATACGACTTATCTTATTTATTATAAAAGGCTTATGCGGCTATTTATACGATTTCGTGTTGCTGGATAATCCGACAGACTGCTAGCAACAGACGCCACCGCTTGGCAAGCCTTCAAGAAAGCTGATGAGACCAGGAAAAGCTGGATTTACACGGATTTCTTGTGCAAGAAGCGTCCTTGGTTGAAAGAAAGACGGACAATGAACAGTAACTCCTCGGCGGGTTATGCCGAGATACGGTTATCATCACCAACCTTGGTCAGGAAGAGCCAATCGATACCCAGCTCCGGGCAATCGGTGAAGAACAATGGTTGGATGCAGAAACGATTCTGGCCCGTTATCACGATCGGGGCACGGATGAACTGACCAACCGAGCGTTGAAAACCTTTGGTCATGAGCAGTTGCCCTTCAAGCGGTTTGCTGCCAACGCAGCCTGGTATTATCTGATGTGCGTGAGCCATAACTTGTTCGAATCCTTCAAGGAAGATGTCACGGCTCCGGTCATTCCGGTAACTGTCTACGCTGATACCTTTCGTCGTCAGCTCATCGACACAGCAGGCAAAATTGTCCGACATGCCGGGAAACTGATCATGAAAGTCCCAAGAACTACCTTAGAACGCCTGCAATTTGATCGTTTGTTTGCAGCCTGTCGGCTTTCGCCGATCATGACCGGCTAAACAATGACAAAGAGAACAGAAAACTTCATGATTTACAGGGGCAGGGGTTTCTGTTTCCTTTCTTGCTTTTTTTTTACGGAAACATTTGTTGTCAACCGCTTAATACTTTATCAGTTTTCCTTCTTTATAAACTTAAATACATATTTTTTTAACCTGTAGTTAGCGGCTATTCCAATTCGAAAAAATGGATAACAAATGCGACTCATGACCAGAGAAACCATTCCGTCCAATACAAGCGTAACTATACGATAATATTTGGAACGCATTAGGATATTAATATCTACAGCTTGACGTAACTCAATGGGAAGCAACCCATCACGTATATCGGCCATCATTTTTATCACTTGTACCGGGTGAATACCCCGAAATGGACGAATCCAACTAAGATGCTCAGGAAGATTATGCAAATGGAATGGATGTGTAATCTGCTTGAAATTCAATTCATGCCAAGCAAGTATTGTTGAATTGAAGCCACCACCCTGATTCGTCTTTTCTTGCGACTCGACACTGTAATAGTTTACTTTAGAGAAAACCTGAGAGGGAAATACCAAGCAATAGTGATAACGAAAAATCCCTTGTTTTGTCATTATTTTTGATGACACATCACCAAAAAGTGCCACATTTTTCAATTCTTTATTCACCACCGTTGGAGGACGATGTTCCTTATACTGAAACCCTTCGCCCCAAGCAAACACTCTTGCTCCTGATATCCCTTTGTCAAATATTGCCAACCCTATACCTTTATTAACATAGTCGATTCCCCCCCAAAAACTATGTTGCGGAAAAGTTATTCGTCCAACTCCCCGTTCAAGTAGCTTAATAAGATTTTGCATATCTTGCTCTCTATAGAACTCATCGGAATCGACCTGCCAAAGGTAATTCCCTGTAGCACGTCGGGCAAACGCTTGACACATTTCAGTTTTTTCAGGCCAAAACCCATCTTGAAACCCTTCATCATGAGCACAAACCACGATAACCTTATGCTCAACATCTTCTTCAGCCTGAAAACGACGAAGACTTTCAAGCGTCCCATCAATCGAATGACCATCAGGCTTGGCAACAGCTTTGGCGGTCCGACACGCACCCTCCACAACAATGATCTGGTGGGCCCATGAATAGAGGCTGCGCAAATTATATTTTGTAAACGGTTCTCCGTTCAAAACAATCATTCCAAATGTGATTCGAACTAACAACTTATTCTTATCTTTATTAATTGATCTAACTATAACCTAAGTTGAGCGATTCGTATTGATCATAACAGTTCAAGTTGGGAAAAAATGCAATAACCTGATAATGGATGAATAAACTATCAGAAATCGTTGCATGGAGGATTGCCAAATACCGATTTTCATCGTGAATCGTCTAAAAAATAGGTTAGGCGCCCCATCAACATCGTTTTCTTTCTGACCAGACGTATCTATCCCACGATAAAATGAGGTTTTATGCTCCCTCTGTCATTGTTTCGCCGGTCATAATCGGCGAAAGCCGACAGGCTGCTATGTTTTTGGGAATGGCTTCGCCAAGACATACAGTCTTTTTTAAATTCCAGGCAAGGCTTACCAGCGTTCATTCTGCATCGACATTTTCCAATCCTCGTCGCATAAATTGTCGATACCCAAGCACTGATTTAATAATCCCGAATACGGGTTCGACCGTGCTCTTACGAACGGCATAAATGGCTTTCCCTTCCGGGGTTTTCAAGCGGAACTTCATTTTGGCAACACTGTCGGCATCTTCAGCCAAGGGCTCTGGTTTACGGAGTCGTTCTTCGAGGTGATGATTATGCTATCTCTCGTCATTACAACCACTTCAACACTAAAAATACGGTCTACTCTGCCACTATCATGGACATCGATATTCCCTCTTATGGTTTCCCTTGACATTCCATGCCAAGTTCCCTAGTTCCTTACAAATGCCAGCGATGAGATCATACCACCTGAACACCGACTGCCGCATAGACCGTAAGTAAGTAGTGTCCGTGCTTCTCCGGGAGTCGTAGATCCACCCCCGTTTTGATAGCGTCTCTGTGCTTTCGATGAGTCACGAGCGGTTCTCTTTCGATCATCTTCTCGTCACCTACCTGATGGTGTCCAGCACCACCTTTTCTCCATCGCTCAACACCACGTATCTTTAACATAGCAGAATGGAGTGGTTTGAATCCTGCCTCTGCAGAACGGCGCTGGGAGGACTCCAATCCATCAGAAGTAAAGTAATGCAAGCAGTTTATGCTTACTCGAGGCACACATCTAAAGCATACTTGGGTCAATTATGGTCATTCTATGTAAGTGATCCAATCAGCTACAAAACCTTCAGGGTACCACTGTTTTCGTCGATGTCCTGCCCAATAAGTAGGGGCCAGATAAATTCCAGGATCATCTTTTGTTGTTGCTTGGCGAGAAAACCATGCCCCCCACCAAGCAAATGAGCTCGCCGACAGAATCCCATGATGACACAATGACATGAGCGCAAAATCCATCAGATGATCGTTTTCAGAAATCAGTACATCGGTCTGACCACAGAAAACATCCTTCGCATAGTAAGTATCATCAGTAAGAACTATAAAAAGCGGATTTGAAACATTATCCTTAATGTAAGCTATAGCCCGCTGATACCAAGAAAGACTTAATACTGCCGGAAATGTGCGGTTTGGCCATGATAAATAGTCACCTCTTCTTATGTGGACAAATACCAGATTTTTCCAGCAAGCCTGTACAGAGTTAGAGTTGAGCCACGACTTTGCTTGATCAATGAACTGATGCCTGATCGTAATGTTATTCTCAAAGCGCTTGGTTAGCGAATTATGTTGGAAGTAAGAGGGTTGAAGAAAAGAGATCGCCCATAGTAACCCAGGTCTTGCATGAACAGTATAAGAGTACCCATTCCGAACTTCCTGTATCAAACAGATAATGCGTAAACGAGAAAGTATAGACAAAACGCGCACCAAAAGACCAATTCTCAACCATCGCTGAAGATTTTTTTTTCGTATAAATATAATTTCTTTTGTTTCTATACTTGCATCCAGCTCTTCACAACCAATAAAAATCAAGCGCTGTCCTGGGAAGCATTGCTTTAAAGCAGCATACTGAAACAGTTGATTTCCTAACCGCCCGTATTCAAAGAATAGAATCATAACACAACTTAGCACCCTTTAATAAAGTCATTAATCCCGGTAAAAACGAGAATTACCCCTCGCCCACCAAGTTGCATGGCCAGTCACCAGAATTCTGCTCCCACACAAAGTAGCATGCGAATTTCCCGCAATACGCTCTTCAAAAGATGATTCATAAAATTGCAAGCCCTTGCAACCTTCCTTCCGTATGGAATAGGAAGCTTCGAGCGTAGTAGCCCAAATCGTGCTTTCAGCTTATGGTACATTTCCCATGTCACCCATCCTTTCTTGCTCCGACTGCTAAGCATTTTCTTCCAGTTTCTTTTAACCCTTCGATAGACCCAATGCAGGGCCATGTAGTTTCCAGCTACACCGTAATAGGGGCTCTCCGCAGAATTTAATGGAAAAGAAATTTCATTTTCCGGCACCGTCAGATTTTCATATCCAGTTTCCCGCAGTAAATGAGGATCCCTGTTCGATAGCTTTCGAAGCCTCGAAATCCTCGTGAATTTGCTATATTTTCGTGGACAGTGGAGAAGTCATATCTTAAATCAAAAGAAGATCTGAGACATGACATCGCCAGGCAACGAGAGTCGCAGGAAGTACAGCAAAGAGTTCAAGGTTGATGCCGCCGAGATCGCCGCAAGTTTAAGAATTAGGGCTGATTTGCTGCGCCGTTGGGAAAAGGAATATTCAGCAAATAAGTCGACACCGTTTCCCGGAAGCGGGCATCTGAAAGATCCCGAGGACGAACGCTTCCGCAAGCTGAAACGCGAACTTCTGATAGTAACTTAAGAACGAGAAGGAATCCGGCTCCGTATAGCAGACAAGCCGAAGCGGTTTCGGGTATTTTGCCCTCGATTTCTCGATGATCAATTCGATGCTTTCGTCTCGTGTCACCTGCTTGTTTCGTATGGTTTGATGCTGTCCGATGATTCGGTACTGGATGTTTGTTTTTGAGCATGTCACAATCCAGACCTTGCGATTATCGAGGCTATACAACCGCTTGAAATCGATATAGGCCCGGTCAAACGAAATGATGCTGTCCGGAAACAGGTGAAATTAAATTCCGCTAATACCCTTATCTTGTAAATGAATCTAAAATAAATTCATAGATATTCTTTATAGTATTACCTTCCATTGTGGCTTAATACCAGGCGCACATGCCAAAATATTTTGCCAACTAAAGCGCTCTAATGATTCCGAGTATGACCTAAGAGAAATCAATTTCCGACCTGGAGCTATTCGATACATCTTAAAGCCATACTCATATACAAGAAGTTGCCAGAAGTCCTTAAAAAAGGTCCTTGAATCCACATTACAACCACCAAACTCAAATGTTAAAGCGCGTATTTTTTTTTGCTGAAACAGGCTTTTAGCTCCTTTCAGCGCCTCTAACTCATGACCTTCAAGATCCAATTTAAGATAATCGATAACAGATAAATCATATTTAATTGCAATATCATCCAAAGTCATTACTGTCACTTCAGTAGAGTGATTCATCTCAACCCCAACATGCCGAATATCCCGCTGATAAAGAGAGGCAAAACTACTCCCTTCTTTGTCAAAAAACAAATCTAATTTACCTGAGCTAGAACCTATAGCAACTGCTTCAAATTCAATATTTAAAACCGCCTCCGAAAGACTCTTCAGATGATCGTGAAGTGAAGGAGACGGCTCTATCATGAGTATCTTATAAATACTGGTCTTTGCATTCAATAATGCATTGGTGTAGTTGCCTTTGTTTGCTCCTCCATCAACAATCCATCCCTTCCGAGAGTTATCAATAAATGAAAGTGCTAATGCCGCTTCATCACTCAAGGAATAAGAGCTATATTGAAATCCATCAAACCTATTAGAAATATATCGTACACTGCTCCTAAGAAATCTAAAACGCAAACATAAATCGGCAGCAACATCAAATGCGTTGTGAATCGTTTTTATCATTTTCAACGGATTTTTTTAACAAAATAATAATACTAAGCGTAGATTTCAATTACAACGTTGCAGATCTATATAGGGCTTGCTGAACAAACCATCGGTTAGCAACATTTCGAAAACCGCACAAATCTCGCTTCCAGGCTGATTGCTTCGACCAATGCTACCAATTGTTGCGTTTTTGGTCTCAGAAGGCTGTAGAGTGCTTTTTTGGCCATCATAAACGACCATACACATCCAAAAAGGCGTAAAAAATGAACCCCCAGCAGTTTCTGCAGGTTCATAACCATAACAATGAGCGCGACGACCGTCTCACTGGTTCCAGCGAGCTTGGCCATGATACGATTCATCCCGAACCGTCGCTTTCCTTGGCCAAACTTTCCTTCAACAGCGTTGCGGATTCCCTCATCTTTCCGCGTCAGTCTCTTTCGTTCAGCATTCACTTCAGGGTCCTTTGGCGGCCGTCCAAGAGGGACTCCACTCATCCTGATTCCATGCACTTTACACCACTGGCGATTGGCTCTGTTTCGATAGATCTTGTCAACATGCACGGACTCAGGATAGTACCCCTCACGCTCGTAGTAACGTGTAATCTCGGCAATCAGATCGCTGCCTTCGTTGTAGGCCGACCATGACATTTTCTCCACATTACTCCATCCATCAACAACACTCAGCGACAGTTTCATGCCGAATTCGGTTTTCGCACTTGCCTTGCCCCGAACTATCGGACGAACATGCGGTTGACTGACACTGATAATCCGATCATTCATTTGGTGACTGTTGGTTTTATACATAACGCGCTGTTGACGATATATCTCTGAACAGACTAACAGCTTACCATATAACTGTTTACTCAGTACGCTCAATGACACCTCCGCTGCAAGAGCTTCAATGTTTTTCAGATTTCTGCCCAGATAACCCAACTGTTTGCGAAGACCTTTGCGAAGGGTTTTCGCTGGCTTCATGCGAAGTTTTGTCACATTCAGAAAATCCTTCCGAGCATTTTTCCGATACGTGCGTGGCTTTTTCATCCCTTCCGGAGCATGCGCATAGAGTTTATCGATGATCTGTTCCGTTTTCACGCGGGCATCATTGAGCAAGCCGAGATCCGTCGGATAACGAATATCTGCCGGGGCGCACGTTGCATCAAGTATCAGTTGACCTTTGTTTTCTGGACCCTCAACCGACAATGAGCAAGTTGCTATGTCGTCATCCAACGGAGGTGCATCAGGTGTTGATTTATCAGAAAGCGCTTCATTGATTGCAGGCTCTGGTTCAGCTTCGATTGGGTTCTCAGGAATATCCGCTCTACCTTTTGTCGCTCCCGCAGCTATCCTCTTGGGAGCACCATTTCTGCGACTCTCTTTTTGTTGCTGCTCCTGCTGCTGTCGTCTCTCAAGCAGTTCACGGTACTGGTTGCGCAGATGCTCTTGTACATTTGCAACATCAAGCGATGTAAACCGTTTTCGAAAATGGGTCATCAACGAAGCATCAAATGGGGCTTCATTTTGAAAAGATGTAAATCCTACAAAAAATTGTAGATAGGGATTTTCTTGAATTTGAGCAACAGTCTCTTCATCGGTAATACTCAGGGTCTCTTTGATAATCAGTGAACCCAGAGCCGTGCGAACACTCAGTGCCGGTGTGCCATTAGCTGCCGTAAAATTTTTGGCATAAATCTCTTCGGCTGCAAACCATGGAATGGCATTAGCCAATTTTACCCAACGATTGTCGGCTTGGAGTTTCCCGCCAAATGGAAGATAAAATTCATCAACAAATGAGAGCTGCCGGAACCTGGGTTTATACATAACCAATTTCGATGTGCAAGGTTTTTGAGCTATTTCCATCGTTTTTCTTGCACTAATATACGAAAAATGAAGGCCTAATCCAATATAAAATATGTCGTTAGCACTTATTCAGTAGGCCCTATATAGTATAAATTTAATTTTCATCGATTTTTTCAAGAATCAAAATATTAAGAAATATATTCCATAAAGTTTTAGCCTATTATTTGTTTTGTTGAAAACAAATAAGTGATCAGCAACAGGTGAGTAGACCAGAGGAATTTCACCTCCAGCCCCTCGCAGGTAGGGTCGAGAACTGGCGCGTTGACTTTAGGGTTCGGTGGTAATTCCAGCACTTTCGTTTTGGCCCTCAGTCCGACTCCCCTTGTTTACGTTTCCAGTTCCCGCCGCGTCAAACCCGGCGTGCCGTTTTCCGGCACCGGGCTTTACTGACAGCTTCGCCCCAAAGCTTATGTAACTGTTTCTGTTGGGCGTGCTTTCAGCATCTGGGAGCCACCCTGTAACCAGCAAATAGCCGGAGATGGTCATACAGCCAATCCCTACTCCACCGTTTCCAACCAAACCCCTGACGCTTGCACGCTCGCATCAAATGACGCCGAATTTTCTTCTCTACCCAATCCTTAATGTAACCAAAACAACTACTCGAGTGGCCTATCCGAAAATAAGCTACCCAGCCTTTAAGAATTGGATTGATCAGCTCAATGACCCGCTCCACCGGTTGGGAGCGAAAGCTCCGAAAAACTACTCTCAGTTTCTCCAGCAACGCTGTGCGTGCTGTCATTTTGGGCGCATCTCGTACACCCCAAACACCACGGAGTGTTCGTACACGCCGAAAATCAAAACCAAGAAACCCGAAACTTGCACCCTTGGTGAGGTCGAGTCGTTTTGTCTTCTCTTCATTAAGCTTCACATCAAGTTTCGCCAACTCCTCCAGCAATCGGCGATCTGCCCCCTGAGCCAACCATGCCCATTTGGAGTAACCATCAACCAAAATAACCAGATCATCGGCAAACCTTGCATATTCCAAGTGCGTATAGCACCCCTCTCGCGTCACCTCTTTGGCCCGCTCCAGCATTCGATCTACCTGATTCAAATAGAGGTTGCTCAGCAATGGTGAAATTACCCCACCTTGCGGAACTCCACGGGTGCCACTGGCTTTCAAGATGAGCTTCAAAAGATGTAATACCTGATCATCGTTGACACGAGCAGCCACCTTCACTAACAGAAGGTCATGCCGTACGGTATCAAAATACGCTGCCAGATCCACATCAAGAACACGGGTCTTGTTGCTCACAATTGCCTTGGCCACCCTCTCGACCGCCTCATGAGCCTGACGGCGCGGTCGGTACCCATACGAACCATCCTGGAAATCTGCTTCGAAAATCGGTTCTAAAATCAGCTTTAACGCACCCTGAACCACACGATCTCGGATACACGGAATCCCAAGAACACGGACTTTACCATCTCCTTTAGGAATTTCCTTGCGCCGGTTTCGCTGTGGCCGGTAGGTCTCAGAGAGCAATTCATCTCTTAAATCCTGCAGAAAACGTTCTACTCCACTTTCTTCAATGGCCTCGAAGGTTATTCCATCTATACCGGGAGCACCTCCATTTGATTTGGCCAATCGGTATGCTTCGCATAACGTTTCCTGCTTGCAAACATGAACATACAATCCCCAAAAGCGCCAAGTTTCTTCTGCCTTCGCTTTGAAGTATATCTTCCTTCTCAGTTCCTGCAAATTATCAGGTGTATTTGTCATTCACCCTTGCCTCACATTTTGTTAGAAGAATACCATCAGTAGGGTGCCTTTGCTCCACGGGCATTACCCCGCATCACCGCTACTACACACCCATCCGCCACCCGCTCGCCTTTCAACCCACTTCCCGGTTTCGCCGGTTATAGGGTTTACCCTTCTCCAGAGCTTTCCCTCTGGGGCAAGACGGGCTTCTCCAGTTGCTTAGCGTGCCCTTGCTAACATGCCGTCGCTACTGCCCCGTCGAAGTGGTTGAATCGTATCATTCAGAATTTCGATTCAACATGCTGCCTTCGCCCTCCGGTTGGGGGCTCAGCCTTCGAATTTATTCCTTTACGAGGTCACCTATGCGTTCACTTTCGTTACGGCCTGCTCGCTCACCCCCTCCCTAAAGGAGAAGTTGTCGATAGGCTTCAGGATTTTGGTCTCCCGCCACCCTGCTATCCAAGTTACGAGGCCTCTGACTTTTACCCCGGCAGGTTTATTTCCTGCTGAACACGCCAGCCTTCGCTGGACGCACATCCGGACAGGAACGTCCCCGCTCATCCGGCTCCCATCATCTAGCCATCGAGGTATACCCCGCTTTCCAATGCGCAAATAAGTTTGGATTCTCTTCCGCCAGAAGTCGCAGTTTTC
>Ga0247840_10010363_pt1 | contig 11668 bp, 9 predicted proteins | sample LaCruzMarch2015__FD_192404 | JGI IMG/M metagenome (GOLD analysis project Ga0247840, IMG submission 192404) | Freshwater microbial communities from meromictic Lake La Cruz, Castile-La Mancha, Spain - LaCruzMarch2015_17m | ecosystem: Environmental > Aquatic > Freshwater > Lake | place: Spain...
TCGCATTTACAAAAACTGAACGAAGTGCTCGTTCCACTACAAGTTTCAGTTCTTTGCTGGAACATCCAGCACTGTATAAAAATAAAATGGTTACGCTTGGTGCAATCTCACATAACTCGTTGTTTTGGCGAATGGCATTTGAAATTACTGCTTCATTATGAAAATAAGGATTAAAACCCATTGTATTATAACTCTGAGCCTCTTCATTTTCTTTGATGAGCATCCAGTCACATTTCGTTGAACCACTGTCGGCGATTAATAGCATAGTTTTTTTCTTAAAGTAAAAAGTCTGTGGAAAGGAAATGAGATTTTCGGCCTTCCAATATTTGAGTGAAAATTTGTTTGTTTTGTTCAGTATCGCGGGTGGCAACCATAGTTCTAATGCTAAAAACACGCAATGCATCAATTACACTTAAGGTTCCTTCGGCTGAATCTTTTCTTCCATTAAAAGGAAAAGCATCAGGCCCGCGTTGACATTTTGTATTGATATTGATTCGGCAAACTTGATTGATTAATGGGTCGATAAGTTTTGCCAAAGTATCTGCATTATTGCTAAAAAGACTTACTTGTTGACCATAATTGCTTTCAACAATATAATTTAAAGGTTCGCTTATATCATCAAAAGGTACAATGGGAACAATGGGACCAAATTGTTCTTCGCTGTAAATGCGCATGCTCTTATTAACCGGAAACAATACGGTTGGGAAGAAAATGCTTTGGTAACTTACGCCTCCACCTTCATTTAAAATTGATGCTCCTTTTATTATAGCATCGTCTATTAATTCTTTTAAGTATTGAGATTTATTTGGCTCGGGTAAGGGCGTAATATATGCATCTTTTTCCCAAGGCATTCCCGCTTTGAGTTGTTCTACTTTGTGGGTAAATAACTCAAGAAAACGGGAAAGAATTTCTTTTTGAACATATAGAATTTTAAGTGCTGTACATCTTTGTCCGTTAAAAGCTAGCGCTCCATTTACACATTCGTTTACTGCAATTTCTAAATCTGCATCGGCCAAAACAATTGCCGGATTTTTGGCATCTAAACCTAAAACAGAACGAAGTCTGTTAGGGCTTGGATGTTGTCTTTTTAGCAGATTCGCAATTTTGCTGGAACCGATAAATGCTAGTACATCAATTCCGCCAGATTCCATTAATTTCCCAGCTGTTTCCTTCCCATCACCATAAATAACATTGATGACACCTTTTGGAAAACAATCTTTAAAAATTTGAAGCAGTGGGTGAATGAGTAAAATTCCAAATTTAGCAGGACGAAAAATTACTGCATTGCCCATTATTAAGGCAGGAATAAGTGTAGCAAAAGTTTCGTTAAGTGGATAATTGTAAGGTCCCATGCAAAGCACCACGCCAATAGGGCCGCGTTTTACTTGTGCATAAATTCCTGAATTTAACTCCAATTTAGAAGCATTTCTATCTTGTTCTTTGAGCGCTTCAACTGTATCAATAATATAATCTACTGTTCTATCGAACTCTGATTCTGAGTCGCCTTTATTTTTACCAATTTCCCACATTAACCACTTTACAATTTCTGTTTTGGTTTTTAGGAATGCGGTTAAAAATAATTCAACGTGAATAATTCTATTCTTTACTTGCATGGTGGGCCATTCGCCCATTCCTTGGTTATAGGCAAGTTTAGCTGCTTGCATTACTTCAATGGCAGCTTCACCATTCATTTCAGGATAAGAGCCTAAGTATTTAGGTGCAGATTCTCCATTTGAATGAACATAAATTGGTGAATACAATTTAGAAAACGGACCATTCCATTGCTTTATTTCACCTCCAGAAAGAAATACCTTTTGTTCAAGAATATCAATAGCTGCCTCCTTAGGAATTTCTTCCAAATCGGGAAATAACTTTGAATGCTTGTATTCTTTTTGCACCATTTTAAACTGATAATATGCCCGCAATTCGTAGCATTTCGCTGTCGAAATTATCTACGTTAGTGGTGGCATTATCGAAGGCCGTAAAATTAACTTGATTATTTACAATACCTATCATAACTCCCGATTTGTTGTTTAACAAACTTTCAACAGCTACAACTCCCATTCGGCTTGCCAAAACCCTGTCAGCAACAGTTGGAGAACCTCCTCTTAACAAGTGTCCTAAAATGGTAACTTTTGTATCGTAATGATTAAAACGTTCATTTACTTCTCTCGCCAAATCTATAGAGTGTCCGGGTTTTCCGCCTTCAGCTACCACAACCAAACTGGATGATTTTTTTCTTCCTGCACCATGTTCAAGGAGATTTACCAATTCTTCAACATTCATAGGTATTTCAGGAATCAACGTGGCTTCAGCACCGGCTGCTATAGAGCTTCTTAATGCTATTTGCCCCGAATGTCGGCCCATTACTTCAATGAAAAACAATCGGTTATGTGAAGAAGCTGTGTCACGAATTTTATCAATAGCTGATGCTGCAGTGTTTACAGCAGTATCGTACCCTATTGTGAAATCTGTTCCGTTAAGGTCGTTATCTATTGTTCCAGGTATTCCAACTACAGGAATATTGTATTCTGCTGAAAATATCTGTGCGCCTCTAAATGTGCCGTCTCCGCCAATTGCAACCAAGGCATCTATACCAAATTTCTGAATATTTTCAAAAGCCTTTTTTCTGCCTTCTGGAGTTTTAAATTCCATGCTACGTGCAGATTTCAAAATAGTACCACCACGCTGAATGATGTTAGAAACAGAGCGGCTATTTAATTCTTCCATATCGCCAGCAATTAAACCATCGTAACCGCGGTAAATTCCTACAGCTTTGATGTTATAATGAATGCAAGCCCTTACTACCGCTCTAATTGCAGCATTCATGCCTGGAGCATCACCACCTGAGGTAAAAACGCCTATTTTTTGTATTTTTTTAGTTTCCATAAACAAAGGAGCAAATATAAGTGTTACTCGGACACTTTGACTAAAGCTTTGTTAGATTTATTCACATTTGATGCACAAAGCAACCAAAAAATGATGAATTAACTATGGAAGTTCCATATTTGTTAGAGATAAAGTGTAGTTTTGCCACCGCAATTTTAGGAAGAATTCACCATTATGACCCTTGATGAACAACAAAAACACCAATTAAATCCGCATGTATCTGTTGACTGCGTTATTTTTGGTTTTGATGAAGGTGAATTGAAAGTATTACTTATTGAGCGAGATCTTGCAAATCCACAAAACAACACTAAGAGATTTTCATTGCCTGGAAACTTGGTAGACGATGCGGAAGATTTGGACACTTCTGCCAAGCGCGTTTTGAAAGAATTAACGATGCTCGATAATATATTTTTGGAGCAGTTTTTTACTTTCGGAAATCCTGACCGTGTTAAAAATGCTGCCGATGCACAGTGGTTGAATGAAGTGAGAGATTTACCAACTGCAAGGGTAATTACAGTTGCATATTATTCTTTGGTTAAAATTGGAGATTATGCACCATCGGCTGCCTCATTCGCAAGAAAAGCATTTTGGTGCCCGGTTTCAGAAGTTCCTGATTTGGCTTTCGACCATAATCAGATTTTTACAACTGCATTAAATAGCTTAAAAAACAAACTACGAATTGAACCTGTTGGATTTGAGCTATTGCCTAAGAAATTTACTTTAGGTCAATTGCAAAAAGTGTATGAAACAATTTTAGGCACTACGCTCGACAAAAGAAATTTCAGAAGAAAAATATTAAACAAAGGATTTCTAAAACCTTTGCAAGAAAAACAAAAAGGAGTGCCTCATAAAAGGGCTCGTTTGTTTGAATTCGATAAAGAAAATTATGAATTAATAAAAGCAAAATCGCTTTATTTTGATTTTTAATTGATTGTAAACATGCAGTCGATTCTACATTTCAGCTATTCATTGCCATTTCATTACCCTTTCCAAATTGCAGGTAATAGAATTAAAACGCATCAACCAACGTTGATTATTCATTTTAAAAAAGATGGAATAACCGGTTATGGCGAAGCACCTGCAATTAACTATTACAATGTTACGGTTGAAGAAATGGAAGCCGATTTATTGGCTAATTTAAAGGAATTAAATGCTGCCGATTTTTCGCATCCAGAAGAATATTATGAGCTTTTAATTCGACTTATTCCGCACAATTCTTTTCTTCGTTGTGCAATAGATATGGCCGTTTGGGATTGGTTTGGAAAACTGAGTAAAATACCCCTTCACGTAATGTGGCAATTTCCATGGGAAAATATTCCACTCACTGATTATACCATTGGAATTGATACTTTGGAAGCGATGCAACATAAAATGAAGCAAAATCTTTTTCCTATTTATAAAATTAAAATGGGATTTAAAGATGACCTTCAATTATTGAATCAATTAAAAAAAGGAAGTAAAAGTAAATTTAGAATTGACGTAAATGAAGGCTGGACAAAGGCTGAAGCCATTCAAAAAATTAAAAAGCTAAACGATTCAGGAATTGAATTAATTGAACAACCTATTTCTAAAAAAGATTGGAAAGGCATGCAAGAAATCATGCAACACGCTCACATGCCAATATTTGCAGATGAAAGTTGTGTGGAAGAAAGAGATGTAGAAATCTGCGCCAGTAGTTTTCATGGAATAAACATTAAACTTACCAAATGCGGAGGAATTACACCCGCACTGAGAATGGTAAAAGCTGCTCAGAACTTAGGTCTATATGTAATGATGGGCAGTATGAACGAAAGTACAATTGGTACCGCAGCCGTGGCGCAATTTCTTCCTCAGTTAGATTTTGTAGATATGGATGGACCGCTGCTCTTAAAAGAAGATCTCGCAAAAGGCCTCTCAATAACCAATGGATTAGTTCAAATTTCAAACAAATATGGACTAGGAATTGAGCTTTTGAGCAAGCAAACTTCCAATTAGTTTTTGAAATACTTCTCAACCTTTGATTAATACTATTTAAGCAAATAAAAATCATCTATTTTTGTCCTAATGAATCCATCATTCGGCGCACGCCCTTCTACCCCACCAACAGTTAGAAATTTAATTATTATTACTGTAGTTTGTCATTTGTTAAATATTGCAGCAACAGAATTTTTCCAATTTGATGTTGTTAAAAATTTCGGTTTGCACAATTGGAATTCTGCATATTTTAAGCCTTGGCAGCTAGTAAGTTATATTTTTCTTCACGATACTGGAGGAATTACACATCTGTTTTTTAACATGCTGGGTTTATGGATGTTTGGCTCAGTTTTGGAAAGATTTTGGGGAGCACAAAAATTCATTATATTTTATTTTGTAACAGGCATTGGTGCTGGTTTAATAAATGTTTTTTCAACCACTGTGTTATTACAACCTATGTTTGACTCAGCAGTGTTCTATATGAACAACCCAGGCTACAATTTATTCGAGCACTTTGTATCTAATTACTTACCAGGTTCTTATGAAAATGAGGGCGTAAATGAATTTTTAAAAGCTTGGTATGCCGACCCATTAAACCCGGGTTATTTACAAGAATCTGTTCAAATTGTAAATCAAGTAACAGATATTAGATTGAATACTCCTACTGTTGGTGCATCTGGCTCTATTTACGGACTGCTTTTAGCTTTTGGAATGTTATTTCCAAATTCTGTTATCATGCTTTTGATTCCCCCAATACCAATGAAAGCGAAATACTTTGTGCTTATATTTGGAGGAATGGAATTGTTGCTAGGTCTGAGAAATAACCTCGAAGATAATGTAGGTCATTTTGCGCATTTAGGTGGTATGTTATTCGGGATTTTACTTATTTTACTGTGGAAAAAACAAGCAAGCAATAAGAACGTTTTATAAACATGAATGATATTAAATCATATTGGGCACGTTCGGGAGTTGGCATCCGATTAATCATTATTAATGTCGCAATATTTGCTTTATTATATGTGCCGCTTTCGGTGCTGCATTTAATGAAACAAGATGCTGTTGGCGATTTAATTATTGAGCAGCTAGTTTTACCTGGTGATTTATTGCAATTATTTTTTAAGCCTTGGACACTAATTACACACCTTTTTATACATTTTGGAGTATTGCATATTTTATTCAATATGCTTACGTTATATTTTGGCTACCAACTATTTACTACCTATTTAGACGATAGGAAATATTTAAATGTTTATTTTATTTCGGGTTTTTCAGGAGCCATCGTTTTTCTAATTTCTGCAAATGTTCTTCCGATTTTTGAAGGAGTTACTACCAGCGCTGCAGGAGCTTCTGCAGCCACATTAGGAGCCATGATAGCCGTTTGCGCATTTCGTCCTGATGGGAATGTGTATTTATTTGGAGTGGTGAATGTCCAATTAAGATGGTTGGCCATCATTTTTATTCTACTCGATTTAATAAATCTTCGCTCTGGCAATGAAGGTGGGCATTTGGCGCATCTTGGTGGCGCATTGTTTGGACTTATTTGGGGAATCAGGCTCAGGGCTGGGCAGGATATTGCCGCTTTTTTAAATCCTGTGTGGTTATTGTTTTCAGGAGCTAGAAATCCCAAAAGAAACAGTAATATGAAAGTTACGCACCGTCAAAAAATGGAGCGTAGTAAAGATTTAAGTCCTTCAGAAAAACAAAAACAGGTAGATATAATATTAGATAAAATATCTCGTTCGGGCTACGACAGCTTAAGTAAAGAAGAAAAAGCTATATTGTTCGAGTTAAGCAAAGAGAAATAAGAAGTGAGTATTTACCAAAAAAAACAAAGATGGAAATTATGGTTGGCAAGCGGAGCTGCATTAATTGTAATTGCATCACTTTACTACACCAACGAACTGGTAAAAAATGTTGCAGTAGAAGAAAGAAAAAAAGTAGAGCTTTGGGCCGATGCTGTTAGAAGCCGCGCTACATTGGTGCAATACACCGAAAGACTATTTGAACGTTTAAAAATTGAAGAAAGAAAACGAGCCGAAATTTGGGCACAAGCCACGCAAAATCTAAGTATTACGGAAGACGACGATGCCCGCTCATTCTATCTAAAAGTTGTAAGCGAAAACAATACTATTCCAGCAATAATTGTTGACGAGCAAAACAGAATCAACTATATTACAAATGTAGATACCGCTGGAATGAAAATGGCTTCAACATTTAGCGGTAAGGTTAAAAACGAATTTACTAGGTATAAACCCATCATAATTGATGATGGATTTTCAAATAATTACTACATCTACTATCAAGATTCAAAAGTATTTATTGAATTACGTGAAGTATTAGATAACATCATAAAATCGTTCATTTCTGAAGTTGTTGTAAATTCTGCAAGCGTGCCCGTAATTGTTGCAGATAGTTCTTCTACCAAAATTATTGCATCAGGAAATTTGAGTAATGCCCTTTCTACAGATACAACGGCAATGCTGGCATTAACCAAAAATATGTCTGGTGATAACACTCCATTCAGAATTGATTTACCAGAATACGGTTCTTGCTTAATTTATTATCAAAACTCAGCTTTATTAACTCAACTAAAGTTTTATCCAGTCATTCAATTTGTGGTGATTGCCTTGTTTATGTTAGTGGCCTATTTTCTTTTTAATTTTAGTCGAAGGGCAGAACAAAATCAAGTTTGGGTAGGAATGTCTAAAGAAACAGCACACCAATTAGGCACGCCACTTTCCAGCCTCATGGCTTGGATGGAAATCTTGAGATTGAAAGGAATCGATGAAGATACCTTGTCGGAAATTGGTAAGGATATAAAACGCTTGGAAGTGATAACCGAAAGATTTTCTAAAATCGGTTCTATTCCAGAATTGTCCTTACACAATTTAGAAGAGGTTTTAACAGAAAGCATTGCATACATGCGATTAAGGGCCTCCAAGAAAATAAATATTACGCTTCAAAATCTAACAGAAAATAAAGAAACGATTGTTGTAAATTTAAATGTGCCTTTATTTGACTGGGTAATTGAGAATTTATTCAGAAATGCAATCGATGCAATGGAAGGTCCTGGCTCATTAGAAGTTACTTTTATACTAAAAGGTAAATTTATTCAGATTGATGTGATTGATACCGGAAAAGGAATTCCTAAATCTATGTTAAAAACAGTATTTGAACCTGGTTACACTTCCAAGAAAAGAGGCTGGGGATTAGGTCTTTCGCTTACAAAAAGAATCATTGAAAACTACCACAAAGGGAAAATTTTTGTGAGAAGATCTGAAGTAGGAAAAGGAACAACGTTTAGAATATTATTGCCAGTAACTTAGTTTACAATTCGTGTTTAAGGCAAATTTTAAGCTTCCATCAATTTTTGAATATCAAATTTTTTCATTTGCATAAAAGCATACATTACTCTTGGAGCTTTTTCAGCATCGTTCATTAATTTGCTCAAAATAGATGGCACTACTTGCCAGGAAATCCCAAATTTATCTTTCAACCATCCGCATTTGCCTTCTTCACCGCCTTCGGTAAGTTTATCCCAATAACTATCTATCTCTTCTTGCGTTTCACAGCTGATTACAAAAGAAACAGCTTCATTAAATTTGAACTCCGGTCCTCCGTTTAAACCCATAAACTTTGTTCCGTTTAATTCAAATATTGTAACAAATGGTGTAACCGAAATAATCCTGGAATTAGGAAAAATATTGCAATAAAAATCTGCCGCTTCTTTCGAATTACTTTCAAACCATAAGCAAGGATAAATTGGGCTAATCATGTGTTTTTTTTTAACTAATGAATTAATTATTGCTGCGGGAATTTACTCTCGTCCATAAAAAACAACTCCCAAGTATGACCATCTAAATCTTCGATGGTTCTTTGTTGCATAAACCCATAATCTTTTGCTTCAACGGGCTCTTTACCGCCCGCTTCAAGGGCATTATTTGCCATTTCATTTACTTTTTCTAGGCTTTCTAACGAAAGCGAATAAAGCGCAGGAATAGTTTTAGAAACATCTGAAATTGGCTTAGTAATGAATGTTTTAAACTTATCTATTGAGAGAATCATTAAATAAATATCATCACTTAACACCATACATTTCCCACTCTCATCTGAGAATTTCGCATTATTTGTAAATCCCATTTTAGAATAAAATTCAAAGGATTTTTCTACGTTGTTAACAGGTAAATTGATAAATATTTGTGCTTTCATACTTACTGAATTTGGTTCTTAAAACTCAGTAGCAAGTAAGGAAATAATTTTGAAGTGATATACTTTCATATTAAATCAAAATAATCTGTCCCAAGAATCAATAATGTTTGCCAATTTATTTGCTTTGAAATTTAATATGCTGATTCAATTAAATAAACGCTAAATGATGGCATGTTTTATCTCTTCTGAAAGAATACCAAATTTTTGATTTTTAGGTGTTGCTTTTACTGTTTCAAAACCTTGAATGTAGCAATAGCATTATTTGATTTCACTTCAACTAAATAGATTCCAGGAGCTGAATCACCAATGTTTATCATTTCATTTGAATTAAAGTTTGAGAAGCTGTAAACAGTTTCTCCCATTATGTTCCTTACCGAAACATTAACAAGACCAATATTATCATTAATTCCTGAAATTTTAAATAATCCAGATGTTGGGTTTGGGTAAACGTGAAAAGGTTCTTCTATTTCAGTTAAAATTTTTGTGCAGACTTCAACAACCAAAAGAAATGAACTACTTGTTATCAATCCTTCATCGTCTTCTACATTAATTGTAATGGTAGTTTGACCTTCACTTGAGCCGTTCAATGAAATATTCAAGATTTTATCGGTGCCACTGCCATTAACAGATATAGAATTGTTTGGAATCACTAATTCATTTGATGACAAGATACTAATAGTGACCTGCGAAAGATTTTCATCATTTACAGTAAAAGGTATTTGCAACGGGCTGGCATTATTGCAAATAACTTCGTTTTGAATAGAAGAAACTGAAGGTGGCTGATTTTCTAAATCTTGAAATCCAATTTGGTATTTGTTAACATAATAATCTTCATGGAAAATATAATAATTGTAATCTTCATTATAAAATCCACAAGTGTAAAGCGCATTATCAATAATCTGAATATCTCTTAGATAATAGGAACTTTCATTACTTGTAGTATATGTATTCAACACATTACCTGAAGTATCAATTACAAAAACTTTATTTAAGAAAACACCACCGTCAGAATTAAGCATAGAAACAGCGACATAAGTTGTATCATTCAATTGACGTATTAAAGTATTGCTTAAGTTATTATTGTTATTTATCAATTTTTTAGTCCATATTATTGAACCATTTGTGTTATACTTAATTATTGCAGCGCTGTCTGAACTCATGCTGCTCATGGTAACGAGCATATTTTGATTTCGGTCTTGGAAGAATTGATTTCCTATGCTGTTGTTCGCGTAAACATTCGACCAGACTTGTGTTAATGTACTATCATATTTAATTACTACGGTCTTCAATCCTGCGTTATTGATATTACCGTTAAGATAAATGTTCTCCAAACTGTCAATAGCTAGACCTTTTATTCTGTCAATGCTGTTGTTGCTAGTTCCGCTTAAACTCGACCAATGCAAATATGAGCCATTATCAGCACGCAGTTTGAATACCCCTAAATCGCTTGGATTAGTAGTATTACCATAATATTCGCACCCTAAATACACCATCTGTTGAGAAGGACTCAACATGATTTTCTGATTTCCGGTTGGATTCGAGTAATCCCAATTTTCCCAAAGTTCTATTCCATTTGGGTCGTATTTATATACCTGATGCACATAGAAATTATTGTTATTCCCAAAATTCCTGACTGATAAGCCGGCAGCATAAATATTAGAAGATGCATCAATAACCACCGATGTAAATTTATCTATATCATTTCCTGTTCCGTTGAATGTTTTTTGCCACAATAAATCTCCATCAGCATTCAATTTTATCAATAAAAAATCTTTGTTGGCAGCGGTTGTATAACCTCCTACAATTAAATTATTCTGAGCATCACATACAATGCTCAATGGCTCGTCGTCTTTACTATTTCCTGCACTGAAATCGAGTTTTTTTATCCATAAAAGATTCCCAGAATTGTTGTATTTAACTATACCAACTGCTAAATTCTGATAACCAGCACTGAAACTTCCCGCAACATAAAGGTTGCCCTCGCTATCGTTTGTCATGAGTGTTGCTCTGTCTCCACTAAAGGTTATTCCATCGTATTGAAAGGTCCAGTTAACTACTCCGGAAATGATATTAATATCAAACACTTTAATGTTGGTATAATCATTATATGGCGAATTATTCATAGAGAAATAGGGCGATGTCAAACGAACAGTATTATTTGAACTGATAGAAATAAACTCACTTCTAGTCAAGTAAGTGCTACTATCATTTTCTAAACTCCAAATTAAGTTGCCGTTGTCATTAAAATTATAGATTGTATTTCTTACATTCGTTGAAGAGCCATGTTCAGTTAAAATAAAAATGTTCGTATTTTGAAGAGTAAGCAATTGAAAAGAGCGGCCCCCAGATGACAGCACTTCATTCCATATCTCAGACAGTGAAGCATTAAATTTCTTAAGACTGGTATTAACAGAACCAAAGCCTTGAGCTTCGCCAACAACAACTACGAGCTCATTTCCTAATGTAGCCACATTGTAATAGGAAGAAGAAGGCTGAGGATCAACGGATAAAGGACCTTGAGTACCAGAAGTGTTAAGTTTAGCTAAGTAACCTCTGTAATTAGAGGCATCACTGTAATAAACTCCACAAACAATTATTTCATTATTTATTAGGGTAT
>Ga0247840_10010368_pt1 | contig 11665 bp, 11 predicted proteins | sample LaCruzMarch2015__FD_192404 | JGI IMG/M metagenome (GOLD analysis project Ga0247840, IMG submission 192404) | Freshwater microbial communities from meromictic Lake La Cruz, Castile-La Mancha, Spain - LaCruzMarch2015_17m | ecosystem: Environmental > Aquatic > Freshwater > Lake | place: Spain...
GCACCTGCGCATCGGAAAGCGTAAAAAAACCCCGTTTTTTGATGCATGCCTGCACCCTTGGGTCCAGCTGGTCAACCGGTGTCGTCATTTTCAAGCGAACTCAAAGGTCCGATATATGTTCCGTCGGCGAGGATAATCTCCGCATCTGCTGTTGTCATGCACCGGGAGAGTGGAGAGAACGGGTCGTGTGTGATCTTGAGGATATCGTACCCGGCGAGCTCGTTGAATGCGGGCATGAACAGGACGCGTGATATGTAATTTTCATCTTCCGGTTTGTTTAACCCGAGCGCTTCAGTATCAATCCCTGCCCGCAGGTATGCAGGCGACTGCAGCGCACACCCTACAGAATCATACAAACTTACCATCGGATGATGATGCCCGCACACGAGCAGGTGCCCGGCAAGGTCCGGTGCCGGGTACGTGTGCCCGTGGAGGTACCCGACACCATCGATCACTGCACCAGTCCTTGGCTGGAGTTCGTCAGCGTCAAGGAACCGTTCAATGCCGATGTCATGGTTACCGGGAAAGACCGCAAATGGGATCCGGCTGCGGATCGTATCGAGGATTTCCGGCATCTCATCAAATTCCTGCCGGGTGAGCGAAGGGATGCTGTGCTTGACATCGCCCAGCAGGAGAAGAAAGTCCGGTTCGGTTGTGTCAATGGTCCGCATCAGCCGGGCAAGCCGCTTTTTGCTATGGCTTTTGAAGTGCAGTCCGTGCGCGGCAAGGTCCGCCTCGATGCCAAAATGCAGGTCTGCAACAACTAAGAGGCGCTGCCTGCCTTCAATGACAAGCGCCGGACCGTCACTTAAAAATTCAAGGTTCATAGCGGTTTGACATACCCCTTCTGGGGCTGGTAGCACTCGTCATCCTGTAAGAGAGATTCAATAGCGGCGAGTGTCGCGTCTGAGGTTAAGCCCTTTAGTTCAGACTGGCGAATGATCTCCTCTAATGCAATGCCCCGGGGGTTGTTGCCTGCCCGCATGATATTCATGATGATCTCACGCGTGTCGATCCGGGCGGGGGGTTCAAAAATTGCGGGCTCGACTCCCTGCACCGCACTCTCGACCATCGTCACCATTTCGTGGAGTCGTGCCTTTGTCAGGGCATAGTGGCGGACGGTAGCGAGGAGCCGTTCATCCATGGACTTCCCTTCGACCGCGAGAAGGAGCTGTTCCAGCCTGCCAAGGGTCTGCTCAGCGGTTTCGAGTACCCAGCGGTCCCGTATCCCGCGGTCAACCTGCTGCACGTGATCGGGACGCACCGAGACTACGCTACTGCCACTCATCCTGTAATACTGGGCGGTGCCGGAGATCGTAACAAACGACGGGATCGTGATCTTTTTTAAGATCTCTGCGGTTGCAGTCCGGTGCCCGCCAATCACCACATCGAATGCACCGGTCGGGTCGGCAAGCCGGCAGCGGAGTATGTCGCCGCTTTCACGGACTTCGGTTAATGCACCGGAAAGGTAGAGGAGCCGGCACCATGCCCCGCCCGGGGTTACGACCCATGCCGGGCTCCCGGGATCGTTCCCTTGTACCGACAGGTTAGCACCGTTATATTCACCGGCAAAAACACGGACAGCTCCATCCATAGTTGTGATCAGATATTTTGAGAGTGAGGTATTCAAGGTATAGTCATTGACTAAACCGTCAACCGCATGAGAGCCAGACCAAATTACGGTGCAGCTCGCTCCTACGGATCGCGGATATCGATGCTTCGCGGTTGTTTTTTGATGTTACAATAGTATAGTGTTGACGTATGAGATCACGATGTTGTCATCATCATGTGATAGCATGTCGGACGAACCTAATTTCTCATCAGAGATTTTCATCTGTCGTTCGATGAATTTCTTTTGACAATTGCAACTCTTCAAAAGATCCCTGAGAAAAAAAGGATTTGTTATAAATTACTGGAGGATTGATGGCACCTTATTTCTGGTAAGGGTTAACGAGAGTCGGATCGAGTTCTGCGGCTTTTGCGTATGCCAGTTTTGCCTCTTCAATTCTTCCAAGGTGCCGGAGTGCGTCGCCCTTGTTATAGTACGCAATCGACCATGTGGTTGTTATGTTGCCCGGTGCAGCAATCGCAACATCGGCTGCGGCATTTGCTTCTTCATACTTGCCGAGCATGACAAGAATGCCGGCACGGTTTGCCTGGATGAGCGGGATTAGGGACGGAATGTTCTGTGCCAGTGCCTGGTCAGATGCCTGCAATGCCTCAGAATATTTTCCTGCATTCGCGAGGTCGACGCTCTTTGAATACAATGCACCGGCAGAATCGAACTGGGTGGCAGGTTTTGATGCGGGAGCCGGTTTCAGGAATAAAAAAAATCCGGCAATGACCGCAACACAAATGATTGCACAGATGACAATGGCGAGAATATGATTGCGTTTCATTTTAGTTCTCCAGATCTTGTATGTTTTTTTATCTGATAAAAACGTGGAGGCAGAAAATTTGTTTTTAATTTTTTTGGGAGTCCGGAATTTCTGGAAATTTTTTTTCTGTTTTGAAAATATTTGAAAAAAAATTTTTGTGAAAACGTTTTTAAAAATTTTTCCTGATAAGGTCGCAGGCGTTTGCCATCGCACTCGCCAATTCCTTTTTGATACACTTGGTGTATTTGCCATCACAGGGGGTAGAAGAGTGTCAGACAACTCTGAGATACGGGCTTACTACAGGTATATCCAGGGTGCCGGAAAGATACCCTATTCCGGGCTCAATCTGGGCTCCGATTGCCTTTTTCCGGATCCAAATCCTCATTTCCAACAGGGCATGTGCCAACCTCTTTAAAAAATACTGCTTAAAACGCTTATTTTCGAAAACGGAGCGATTTAAACCGAATAAAATAGGTAAAAAAAAGTGGACTTTTACAGGCTCTGTAATTTTGGTATAGATTTCAGCCCACAAAGTGCGAAAAAGGCTGCCGGAAGCCCTCCTACACCCCTCTATTGAGGTCACGTCGGAGAATCCGGGTATGTTACTGGCTCTGTGAGAGCGCCAAAAAGATGATCTATTCCGGGCTCAATTCGGGCTCCGATTGCTTGTTTTATGATCCTGTTTTCGGGCTCCAGTGGAAGTGCTGCCAACACCGACGGAAAATATCGTTTAAAACGGTTATTTCTCGAAAAAAACGATTTTAATCGCGATTTGACCGTGCAATTTAGCGGGCTTTTACGGGCTCTGTTTTTTTGGCATAGATTTCAGCCCCAAAAGTGCAAAAAAGGCTGCCGGATGCCCTCCTATAGCCCTCTATTGCGATCACCTCGGAGAATTAGGGATTTTAGGAGAGTTTGTCAGGTTTTTGAGTGGTTGGGAATAATTCTGGTTGGCGGGTGAGCGCGTGTACAGATTTTCCCGAAAAATATTCCCGGAAATTTCTCGCACGCGAAAAAAGTTTTTTTGGATTTTAACTTTTAGCCGCAAACGTTTTTCCGGATTTTAACTTTTAACCGGAAAAGTTTTTTGGGATTTCAATTTTTAACCGGAAAATTTTTCACGGATTTTACTTTTTAGCCGGAAAATATTTTCCGGATTTTTTCCCAGCCACAATTCTGTTCCGGATTTTTTTTAAAACCGCCGGGAATACAAACCGTAAGAAACCCGGAAGATCTCCCAACTCAAAAAAACCCTGATAAACCATACCCGTTCAGGCAAATCGTGATGAAAGTCGGCTTGCCGACTTTCATGTAAAAAAATTCTGACGAACCCTGCCGGCTAAAAAAAAGCTAAAATGAAAGTCGGCTTGCCGACTTTCATGTAAATTACCGGTTCCGCCGGCAGATGAAGACCAGCGCAACGATACCGACGCCCAGCACACTAAGCCACTCGGGCAGCGGCTGGTAGGTAGGCTTGGGCGTGGGCTTTGTCGTCGTGGTCATGACCGTATTTTGTGGCGTGACCGGGGGTTGTGTGGGCTTTAGTGTCACCATCGTCTGCGCAGCTGTCGTCTGCTGCGGGGAAACAGACGGCGTGTTCGTGCGCGTCTCTTCGATGAAGGTGATGGTCTTGTCACCACTCATAATTTTCCCGATCCGGGCAGTCGGATCACTACTGCTGTATGAGTCCATCATGGAATTGAGGTTCTGCGATACGCTAAACGTATAGGTACCAGAGGGATAGATGATTGAACCGTCAGTACTCCGGGAATTCCTGTTCCAGCTTGCCCCCTCTCTCCAGTAATATGGCGATGTTTTGATGAGGGGGTTTGTATCAACTTTCAGAGTCAGGGTATTTTTAGCACCAAGATTCCCGGTCTGGATCTGGGAAATGCCAATTCCCCGTGGATTCGTAAGTGTTACGGTGATAAATAAATCTAACAGATTGTAATCCGGGCGGAACTTAGCATTGTACAGAGGGTAGAGGTTGGTATCAATCCGGTACGTGATATTTCTGGACATGGGAACTGACTGCCCGGTCACATCGCGGTTATTGTCCACATCCCACACTTTAAGATCAATCCGTGGCTCCATGACTTCAAACACGAGGATGTTGGGCGCTACGTCATAGCTATACCACTTCCCGGTGTACCCGGTGAAAATTTCCGGACTGAAGGAAAATTTTGTCATCTCATCAGTGCTGATGGTAAGTGTCTTGTCTGGCTTCGTACTGGTATCGGTACCATTAGCCCACCACCCAATCACACTGTGCCCGTTTAACCCTGAAGAGATATCCAGGTTGCGCTCACCGATGAAGACCGGGGCGCCAGATGCAATTTTGTTCAGGTTTGCGGATACCGGAACAGTCAGCACAAAAATTGCAAGAATAAGAATCGGAATACGGTATCTATTCATGAAAAGTAATTTCAAAACTCTTATGATAAAGATTATGACATTCATTTGATCAGGAACCGGATGTTTTTAGTATTGGGATACGGTTCCGGGCACAGATCGAATACAATAGGTGGGAGAAACACCATAGTTTGTATAACAGGATGATGCGCATGGATCAAAACCACACTATCTGGATTGAGAAGTACCGTCCCGCACGACTTGCCGATATTGTCGGGCAGGATGAGATCGTGGAGCGTCTCACATCCTATGTCAAAACCGGCAACCTCCCTCACCTTCTCTTTACCGGAAGCGCAGGTGTGGGCAAGACGACCGCTGCCGTCACACTCTCACGGGAGTTCTTTGGCGAAACCTGGCAGATGAACTTCCGCGAACTGAACGCTTCTGACGAGCGGGGAATTGATGTCGTACGAAACCAGATCAAGCAGTTCGCACGCACCTCGCCGCTCGGTGATGCAACGTTTAAAGTCCTGTTCCTGGACGAGGCGGATGCACTCACCACGGATGCGCAGGCGGCTCTGCGGCGAACAATGGAAACGTACGCGCAGACCTGCCGGTTCATCCTGTCCTGCAACTACTCCTCAAAGATCATCGACCCGATCCAGAGCCGGTGCGCGATCTACCGGTTCAAACCACTCGGCGCACAAGCAATAAAAGAAGAGATCTCCCGGATCGCTTCCTGTGAGGGGCTCGTTGTTACAGAAAAAGCGGTGGATGCGATAGTCTATATCGCGCAGGGGGATATGCGTAAAGCGATAAACGCCTTGCAGGGCGCGGCAATCATCAGCCCCACTATCGAAGAGAAGATGGTCTATGCGATCACCTCCAACGCGCGACCGGACGAGATTGAGGAACTGCTTGCCGTCTCACTTTCAGGAGATTTTGACGGAGCAGAATCCCTTCTCGCAACGCTTTTGCATGAACGGGGGATCGCCCCTAACGAACTGATCAACCAGTGCTACCGTGCGCTCATAAAACGCCCGATGGACCGGGGATTAAAAGTACAGATGATCGATTTTCTCGGTGAAACAGATTTCCGTTTATCGGAAGGGGCAAACAGCGATATCCAGATGGAAGCGCTGATCGCCCGGTTTGTGCTTGCCGTACAAAAAATCCCGTGAGGGCTTATTGTGGAAAAAGCACCAGACCTGCACGAGGCAGACAAATCCGAAGACTGGAGCCGGTTTTTAAAAAGCCGGTACAAAAAACAGATCGGGGAACTCTCCCGCGAATACCCGTACAAACGTTCGCTCAAGATCGACTACCGTGATATCGAGCGGTTCGGCAAGGCAGGTATCACCCTTGCCGATGAACTGCTGGAGAACCCGGGGAAGGTGCTGGAGGATGTCTGGGACGCAATAAAAAACAACCAGCTGATCCGGACAAAAGACGGAAAAGAGCCGCGGGGCATCAATATCCGGTTTACCAATCTCCCGAAAAAAACTGCAATCAGGAATATCCGCTCCGATCATATCAATAAATTCATATCCGTCGAGGGCATTCTTCGCAAGATAACCGAAGTCAGACCACGGGTTATCGAAGCAGTCTTCAAGTGCCCCGCCGGGCATTTCATGACAAAAAAGCAGAAATACGGCAAGTTCATCGAGCCCGAGGGCTGCGCAACTGATGGCTGCAGCTTTAAAAAAGTAGAACTGATTGCGAAACGCTCCACGTTCGTCGATTCCCAGAAACTCCGGGTGCAGGAATCCCCTGAGGGGCTCCGGGGCGGCGAACAACCCCAGACGCTCGATATTGATGTAACTGACGACCTCTCCAACACGGCGGCTCCCGGTGACCGGGTCATCATCAACGGTATCCTCCGGTCGATGCAGCGCATCGTGAGGGGAGAGAAGAGCACTGTCTTTGATATTTTCCTCGAATGCAACTCTATCGAGATTGCCGAAAAAGAGTTCGAAGAAGTCGAAATAGATGAACAATCTGAGAATGAGATCAAAAAACTCTCCGCTGACCCGATGATCTACCGGATGATCACCCACTCCATCGCGCCCACCATCTACGGCAATGAAGATGTGAAAGAGGCGATCGCCCTGCAGCTTTTTGGAGGCATCGCAAAAGATATGCCGGACCAGAGCCGGCTGCGCGGCGATATCCACGTACTCCTGATCGGGGATCCTGGTATCGCAAAAAGCCAGCTGCTGCGCTATGTCGTAAAACTTGCCCCCCGTGCGATCTATACGAGCGGGCAGTCCTCAACATCTGCCGGGCTCACGGCAACAGCGGTCAAAGATGAGTTCGGGGACGGGCGGTGGACGCTCGAAGCCGGGGCGCTCGTGCTCGCCGATATGGGTGTGGCAGCCGTCGATGAAATGGACAAGATGGAAAAAGGGGACCGGGCTTCACTGCACGAGGCGATGGAGCAGCAGACCATCAGTGTCGCAAAGGCAGGCATCACCGCAACGCTCAAATCACGGTGTGCACTCCTGGGTGCTGCAAACCCGAAGTACGGGAGGTTTGACATGTATGGCGATATCTCCGACCAGATCAACATGCCCGCATCCCTCCTGTCCCGGTTCGACCTGATCTTCATCATGACCGACCAGCCCGAGCAGAAACGGGACCTTGCAATCGCAGAACACATCCTCAAGGCACATAGCGTCGGGGAACTGATCGCACAGCATAAAAAGACGCCAATTCCCGGGGTTACTGATGAGTATATCAAACAGCAGCTCCTGCCGGTGATGCCGGACATCGACCCTGTACTCTTCCGCAAATATGTCGCGTACGCGAAACGCTCCTGCTTTCCCATCCTCTCATTGGAGGCAAAGGAGGCGCTCGTTTCCTATTACCTCAAACTCCGGGGTATTGCAGCGCCAAACAAACCGGTGCCGGTAACTGCACGGCAGCTTGAGGCGTTGGTGCGGCTTGCCGAGGCAAGCGCCCGCATCCGTCTCACAAACACGATCGAACTCGCCGATGCAGAGCGCGTGATCCATATTGTGGATACCTGCCTGCGCCAGATTGCCTACGATGCAAAGACCGGAAACTTCGACATCGACAAAGTCGTAACCGGTATCTCCAAGGAGAAGCGGGACATAGTAAGGGTGATAAAAGACGCCATCCGCGACATTGGCGGTGAAGGGCGCCGCGCCTCAATCGAGCAGGTGGTTGAAGCTGTTGCATCCAAAGGATTTGCTCACGACAAGGTACGAGAGGGGATCAACATGCTCCTTCGCAACGGAGAGGCGATGGAACCCAAGCATGGGATCATCCAGTTGATTTGAGAAGTGTAATCATGAACAACAACCGGGAACAGGCATGCTTTGAAGCAGGGATCAAACTGGGGGCGCTCTATCACCAGTGGGTCGGGACTCCAATCTCAAAAAAGTCGGCTGAAAGCGTGGAGGCAGCAATAGAAAAGGCGGTCATTCTCCAGCCCTGTGTTGAAGCGATCACGGTTCATCTCAACCGTGACCTGATGACGGAAAACGCATTCGGGTACAGCGAACTGTCGGGACTGATGTTTGACGTGGAAATTATTACGCGCGTCGGGTTTTCCTATTGCCGTGCCCGCCTTGTTCCGGACTCAGGATACCCGCTGATGCAGATCGTGGAGTGCAATTGAAATCACCACAATTTCCCATCACTGACGACCATATTCACCTTGACCCGGTGAACGGGCGGGGCATTGAAGCGGCAAAGGACTTTGTGCGGGCGGGTGGCACCCATATCTTTCTCGTTTCAAAACCGTCCTGGTCACTTGATGTTCACCCGGCATGCGGTGCAGACTATGCCCGGGTCTTTGATGAAACACTCCGCGTTGCAGAGATCGCGGCAACGACCGGTCTTGTTGTATTTCCGGTGCTGGGCGTACACCCTGCGGAGATTAGCCGGCTTGCCGAACGTATGACGCTCTCGAAAGCCGCAGAGGTGATGAAGGAAGGGCTGACTTGTGCTGCCCGCTATGTAGAGGAGGGGTGTGCGGTGGCGCTCAAGAGTGGCAGACCGCACTACGAAGTCACTGAGGATGTGTGGGCGGCATCGAACGCCGTCCTTGCCCATGCGCTTACCCTTGCCGGTGAGTGCCGGTGCGCCCTGCAGGTGCACGCGGAGACCGGTCCGTGTGTGGATATTTCAGAGATGGCGCAAGCACTCGGTGTCCCGGTAAGAAGCGTGGTGAAGCATTACGGTTCACCGGATACCCCGCTGCATCCATCGCTCATCGCAAAACACGAGGCAATCCCGGATATGGCACGGGAAATGCGGGAGTTTACCATGGAGAGCGATTTCATGGATGAAAACTCACGACCGGGAGCGGTGATCGGTCCGAAGTCAGTACCCCGGATTACAAAAAAACTTCTCGAATCCGGGCAGATCACCGCAGATGACTGCTTCCGGATCCATGCCGAAACTGTCGAACGGGTGTACGGTGTGACGATTAATCTTGCCTGATACACCAACTCACCTTTTTTATCCCTGCCTGTCAATAGGTGATCAATGTTTTTAAAGATTCATCGTTCGCCCGGCAGTGCGGATGTGATTGCCATCTGTGATGCCGAACTATTAAACACCACCATCACGCATGGCGACCTGAAGGTGCAGGTTCACGACAGTTTCTATGGCACCCGCCGGGTGAATACGGATGATGTGAGAGAAGCATTAAAAAAAGGGGACAGTATCAACCTCATGGGAGAGCGTACAGTTGCCATCGCTGTCGAATTGGGCTTGATCGAGCGCAAGGACTGCATCATGATCGGGCATGTCCCTCATGTCCAGATTTACAGTTTATGATGACAACAGAGATGATGACAGCGAGCTACAAGTATACGGGAGCATGAAAATGGTGGAGCCATCTTCACATAAAAATATCAAGGACCGGTTCTGCCCAAAGTGCGGCAAACCTTCAGAAAACGACGGGCTCTGCAACCACTGCAAGGTAGAGAATACGCAATGGGTTGTCTGCGACAACCGGGTAAAAAATATTCACTGCCCGAGCTGCGGCGCGACAAAACAGGTGAATACCTGGACCGATACCAACCGGGAGCGCGCTGACCTGGCACCCGATCTTGCAAAGAGCGCGGTGCACCTCCATCCCGATGTGAAGAAACCCTCCATATCCGTAACTGTACAGGAAATGAGCGTCAACCGCTCACGTGCCACGCTCACGATCAAAGGATTACTCTATGCCCTGCCGGTGGAGAAGACCTGCACGGTAGAGCTGGCATGGCAAAAAGAGCAGTGCGACCGGTGCAACCGGATCACCGGCAGTTATTACGAAGGGCTTGTGCAGGTGCGGGCAGAAAACCGGCTGCCAAGCCAGTTTGAGATCCAGACTGCCGGATCGATCGCGACGCAGGTTGAGGACTCGCTGCAGGCAGGCGGCGAGCGGCTTTCCTATATATCGGATATGACCGAGATAAAGGACGGGCTCGATATCACCGTTGGTTCCCAGCATATCGGGCTTTTGATTGTACAGGGAATTACCGCCCAGCTCGGGGGCAGGTATACCACGCACCCCAAACTTGTAGGCGAGAAGAATGGCAGGCAGCTCTTCCGGATCACGTACCTTGTCCGGCTCCCCTATTACCAGAAACAGGATGTCGTCTTAGTCGGGAAAAATTATGCCGAGGTGGAACAAGTCGAGGCTCGCCGGGTCAGGGTTTTTGATCTCACGGAAGGCAGGAGTCGTTCAGTCAATACCGATCAGATCACCCGACGGATCGGCAATGCGCGGCTGGCAGAGCCGGCGCTCATCCTGTATACATCCGGTGATATGGTCGGCGTGCTCGATCCCACCACCTTAACGACCTCCGAGTTCCGGCTGGTCCCGTGGCTGGATGTGAAATCCGGGCAGGATCTCCACATCCTCCGCGATGGTGACCGGCTTGTCCTTGTCAGGTGAATGATGAGAGCCAGGATGGTGCCAAAGGATCAGCTTCCGGAAATTGCGGGTGCAGACTGGATCGACCGGACCCGGCGCCCCTACGCGGAGGGGGATATCGCATGGGTCCCGGTGCGGGAGGGATTGGCATACTCCCAAGAAATTCCGGAAAGGCACCATTATACGGGCAGGGGATTTTTTATGCTAGGGAACGTGGCAGTATGCCATGGGAAGAGACCTCCCAAAAAGGAGGTTGATGAGATCGTCAGTTTCCGTCACCCCCACGGCGTCCTCTGGATCGATGCGGTAGAGGATGTGACCCGCACGCCAAAGACCGAGGTGCTCTGGGGGGATGTCGGGGAGGTGTGCCACCGTGAAAGCGGGTACGTGTACTATCTCAACCCCCGGGAAGTGATGTTTGCGCAGGGAAACCGGAACGAGAAGATGCGGATGGCGCGGCTTATCCGCGATAGTCCGGTTAGCGAACGGGTGGCAGACATGTTTGCCGGTATCGGGTACTTCACCATCCCGATGGCGGGAAGCGGTGCCATGATCCACGCGATGGAGATAAACCCGGTGGCATTTGGGTATCTCACGCGCAATATTACAGAGAACAACCTGGCAAGACAGGTCCAGCCGGCGTTCGGGGATTGTCGTAATCTTCTCACCGGTGAATATGACCGGGTCGTGATGGGGCACTTTGATGCCATCCATATGCTTCCTGATGTCATCAGTCATATGCACCCGGGCAGTGTTATTCACCTTCACAGCATCGGCACGGTCGAAGCAGAGATAAAAGAAGTGGTGGAAGGCGCAGGTTTTTCTGCCACAATCGAGGTACATAAAGTGAAGAAATACCGCCCGCACGAATGGCATATGGTGCAGGATGTGACCCTTTCATGACTGTTCTGACACTTGCCGGAAAACAGATCGTCATCGGTGTAACCGGGAGTATTGCCGCTGTCGAAACCGTGAAACTGATCCACGCCCTCCGGCGAAAGGGCGCCGGGGTTATTCCGGTTATGAGCGCTGCGGC
>Ga0247840_10010371_pt1 | contig 11664 bp, 12 predicted proteins | sample LaCruzMarch2015__FD_192404 | JGI IMG/M metagenome (GOLD analysis project Ga0247840, IMG submission 192404) | Freshwater microbial communities from meromictic Lake La Cruz, Castile-La Mancha, Spain - LaCruzMarch2015_17m | ecosystem: Environmental > Aquatic > Freshwater > Lake | place: Spain...
GGTGAGGTCCGAATGGCACAGATTGATGTTGAAAGGAGCCAGGAGTTTAGAAAATGTATTGAGTGCTTCCTATGCCAGGACACCTGCCATGTAATAAGAGATCATGAAGAGAATAAGAAATCATTTGCTGGCCCTAGATTTTTCATTCGTATTGCCGAGCTTGATATGCACCCACTTGATATCTTGAAAAACCGAAAGCAAAAGGCGCAAGCAGAGCATGGACTTGGCATGTGTAACATCACTAAATGTTGCACGGAAGTGTGCCCTGAGCATATAAAAATTACCGATAACGCAATTATACCAATGAAGGAGCGGGTAGTTGATGTTAAGTATGACCCAGTTAGATGGCTTGGATCAAAAATTCGCAAACGTGAGGGTATTGTTTAATTTTCTAGGTATAGTTCCATAGTGCGCCCTACCTTAATTGAGTTATTAAAAATAAGATCTAGTTTATTTCTATACGGAGACAGAAATGGTGTCAGCTTAAATCATTTAGCAAAAACTACAAACGGTATTTTTTTAAGTGTTGAATCCCTAATTGCAGCTGATAAGGAATTACCAAAGCAGATGTTGAGTTATTTACCTGCATCCAAAACTTTGTTTAAAAAAACTATCGCTAATCAAAAACAGATCACAAATGCTAGGTGGAATGCTGAGCAACATTTATTCTCATTGTTGTATTCGCTAATTTGTGCTAAAAGCCCTAATTCGGTTGTTGAAACTGGCGTAGCAAACGGAATTTCAACAAATGCAATCATGAATGCGCTAGAGAACTCGGAAAATTCCGGAACCCTACACTCATTTGACGTGCTTTCTGAAACCAGTAAGGCTTACAAAGGTAATGGGAATTGGCAATTTCATTTGTTAAATACCTCTAAAGCGCACACCCAGTTAGAGAATGAAGTTCAACGTTTAGCCAAACCCACCGTCTGGTTACATGATTCAAATCATGGTTACAGGTGGCAGAAATTTGAGTATTTATTAGCGATTAAATCCTTAAAAAAAGGTGGGATTTTGATCAGTGATGATATCGATGCTTCACCTGCTTGGGCAGAGTTGGCAGGATCTGTATTCCGAAAGTCATATATCATTTTTGATTCACGTAAATTTATCGGAATCGCATTTAAATAGCGACCTAGAAGGAAATTCTAAGTTTTTGAAATAGTATTAGTCCATGTTCATAATAATGCGCCTAATATCTGGCGCACTCGCTTTTTGGGCAGCAACCTCATTACTTGATGGCTTAACTGTTAATGGTGGTGCGTGGAGTTATTTATGGGTAGCTCTTTTATTTGGTCTAATAAATGGAGTTATTGGCTCTTTAGTTAAGTTATTAACACTGCCAGCCATCTTATTATCTTTAGGTCTTTTTGCTTTTGTAGTAAATGCAGCAATGTTGATGTTAACTGCCAGATGGAGTGATCGATTAGATGTTGTTGATTTTAAATCAGCACTCTTTGCATCTTTAGTAATCTCAATTGTTACCACCATTATTAATCGGGCATTTAAGAGAAAGAAGGCTTAATAACAAATGGGTGCTAATAATCAGATGGCCTGTGATTTTTGTAGTGTTCCTTATGATCCGGTTGCAACCAGATGGCTATGCCCAAATTGTCATATGAAGACCAACTGTTGTGATGGGGCGCCTTGTGAGATTGTGGAGGTTAATATTACAACTAGTAATTAACTAATTACTTAAGTAGTTTTGCCATGTAAGCCTCAACCTCATCTGGGTGACGAGGAAGTGCGTTACTTAATATCTTGGCACCTGATTCTGTAACTAAAATATCATCCTCTATACGAACACCAATTCCTCTGTATTCCTCAGGGAACAATGTGTCATCTGGTTGAATATAAAAACCAGGCTCAACAGTTAAAATCATGCCAGCCTCTAATACAGCTTCGGCGTACTGCTCTTTTCTAGCGTGTGCGCAATCATGGACATCAATACCTAAGTGATGGCCTGAGCCATGAAACTGCCATCTTCTATGAAGGCCATTTTCAGGCTTTAAAGATTCTTCAGCACTCATTGGCAGTACTCCAAGCTCTTCCGCCCCCTTTGCTATCTCAACCATGCACGCAGCATGAAAATCTTTAAATTTTGCCCCAGGTTTAACAGCTGCAATTCCTGCTTGTTGGGCTTTATAAACAATCATATAAATCTTACGTTGTGCTTCGGTGAACTTTCCATTTACCGGAAAGGTTCTGGTTATATCTGCGGTGTAGTGAGATTCCACTTCAACACCAGCATCAATTAAAATTAAATCTCCGAGCAATACATCTCCATCATTTTTAATCCAATGCAATACACAAGCATGAGCACCGGATGCAACAATGCTTGGATAACCATTGTCATTTCCTTCTAATCTTGCTCTGCCATAAAAGGCTGCCTCAATTACTCGCTCACCTCTTGGCACAGCAGTTGCTGCTGGAAAAACACGGACCATATCGGCAAAACCACGAACTGATGCGTCAATGGCTTTTTGCATCTCATCAATCTCATACTTATCTTTAACAGCTCTCATTACTGAAATGTAATTTAAGAATTCTTTTTCATCTTCCGTATTTTCTTCAACTAACTTATCAATTGCAGAATCTTCACCACGAACAAGTAGAGTCTCTTTTTTATCTTTTAAAAACTCTTCAATTGATTCAATTTGTCTAACCTTAATTCCATACTTTGTCTCAGTCTCTTCCAATGTCATTCTTCTACCAACCCAAAACTCACCAAACCTTGTGTCCTTATAAAACTCACTGTCATTTCGAGGTGACCTTGGGTGAATAAATAACAAAGCTTCATGACCAGAAGTAGTTGGTTCCATTACAAACAAAGAGTCTGGAACACAATCTGATGCAACAATTCCCGTAAACCAACTAAAAGCTGAGTGAGCTCTAAATTGGTAATCTGAGTCGTTACTTCTAACCTTTAATGAACCTGATGGAAAAACTAATCTTTTGCCAACATATTGTTTAGACAATTTATCTCTGCGTAGTTTTGTGAAGGGAATTGATGGGTGGGATGAGATTCCAGTCAAAGGTGATGGCGCCCAGCCCTCTTTCATAAACTCCGTCATTGCATCAGCAACTGGAATATCGTGGGTTCTCACTTCTACACCTTTTTCATTATTGTTGGAATTACTACCTGAATTCATTTGATAAGCCTACCTAAGAGGTGGTAATTGGCTAGAGGTGAGTAAACAGCGGTAATCTTTATGTATTGGAGACGTCGCATAGCCCGGTCTAGTGCGCCTCACTGCTAATGAGGTTAACCCCTAAAGGGTTTCGGAGGTTCAAATCCTCTCGTCTCCGCTGGGATTAAATTGCAATTGCAAACTTTGAGAAAACATAGCCTAATAAGGAGAAAAATGACCTCCGAAAAAATCATATTCCTTACCATTGGAAAGCCAGGCTATTCAAGAAGTTGGACTTATTTTAATGGTGTTAGAAAACTTGGGGCTAATGTCGAATTTATAAAAATTGAACCGAAATCTCTTATAAAACAATTTCTAACATTAAGGAAAGGATTGTCAAGAAAATATGTATACGTAGTAATGTCTCCAAGCCAATACCTTGTACCTTTTGTGAGAATTTTCTTAGGTCGAAGAGTAATACTGGATGCCGGTTGGTCGCTCTTTGAAGGAACGGTCTTAGCAAGAAAAAATATTGGCTGCTTTGGTTTATTGGCATTAAAAACTTATTTTATTGATTTTATTTCTTCACATCAGGCTACTAAAGTAGTTGTGGAATCCAGGAATCAGGCAAAGTTTTATTCCAGGATATTTCTTGTTGATATAAACAAAATTATCGTTTTGTACACTGGAGTTGATGAAGATAGTCTAAATGATGCGTTTAGCCAGATCCAGCTACCGAATTTTTTTAACAATTCTAAAATTGTTTTATTCAGAGGCAAGTATAATCAAGAATTAGGAATAGAGACAATAGCAGCTGCCACTGAGCTGTTAATTTCAGAAGATATAACTTTTTGGATTTTTTGCCCAGGATTACCAATGCATATTGAGTTTAGCAAGCACACATACGTTAATAGAAATTATGTTCAGGCTCAAAGTGAGATTTCAAATATCTATAAATCGGCGCAAATAACTCTTGGGCAAATGTCTGAACACAGAAGACTAAGCCGCACTATCCCACATAAAGCATTTGAGTCGGCATATTTATCAAAGCCTTATATAACGGCTGGAAATCCTGGGATAAAAGAACTTTTTATAGACAAGCTTGAAATCATTTGCACGCGAGCAGGTGATGCTCAGGATTTAGCAGTAAAAATTAGATACCTGCTAGATAATCCTACGGCCGCTGAATTAATTGGGGAAAATATGAATTTGAAGTATCGTAATTCTTGTTCACAAGATATTTTAGCAAAAGCATTTTTAAAATTAGTCAAAACAATAGAATGAAGGAGAGTCTTGAAACACTTTAAAACAGTAATTGTGGAAGCAGGTCATACTGAATACAATCTATATTCAACAGGTTGGGCAAAGCGTGGGCCAAATGGTGTTATCGGGATAAATGAGGGTAACTAAATGGAAAAAATAATGATAAGACCAGAAATCTTATCGAATCTAGCAATAATAATACCCTGCTTAAACGAGGGACAAAGATTAATCAAAACAGTGGAAAATCTAGAGATTGAATTAGGTAATGAGTTTGACCTAATTATTGTTGATGGGGGGAGCACCGACGGGTCTATCCAGCAACTCATAGGTACTCCTTTTAAGATTTTACAATCAATTCTCATCACTAATAAAGGTAATGGATTAAGTTATGACTTATATATGGGCTTCACTGAAGTTGTAGATAAATACGATTATGTGATGACTTTAGATGGCAACAATAAGGATGATGTAAGAAATATAAAGAAAATCTTTGATTTTGCAATTACTTACAACATAGACTTTACACAGGGCTCAAGGTTCCGCTTAGGTGGAATCTCTCGTAACTTACCCCGAGATCGATATTTAGGCATTAAATATTTTATTTCTCCAATAATTTCAATTGCTTCACGAAAGTTTTTCACAGATCCAACCAATCAGTGTAGAGTTTTTTCTAAAAGAGCCATTAACTATTTGACTAAAATCGACATAAACAAATTTAAAAGATATGATTTCTTTTTTTTTATACCGATAAAATTATCTCGATCAGGCTTTTCGACTTCTGAATTTCCTGTTACTAGAAGCTACCCAGATGACGGAAGCATACCTACACACATTCCTAAATCACGCTACCCTAAATTAGGATACGATTTAGTTAGATTGATTATTAGTTATAAAAGATATTGACTAGTAAAACTTAAATTGGGTATGTGATTTGACCTTAGATAAATTTTCACATCGCAGATTTATGTATGGAATTGATGGGTATGCACGTACTCCAGAAAGTGGTGTTGTTGCCCTATCCTTTTCGATAAATTCTTTTAATGCGTTAGAAATTGCTATATCACGATCCCGAGATTCGAGTAGTTTTATCGAAACTATTATTTGGAGATAGATTTACGGGTCTGGTTTACTGCAGCAGTATAATTCAAACTCTTTGCCCTAAAAAACTCGTGACTATAATTTACCTATTATGCATATCATAATCTAACTCTATATATCACAAGTATTAATCATTGAGCATGCTTATCTCTAAAAATCAAAAGTAGTATACTTAGCATTATTAGTTTTAACAAAATAGAAAGTGATAATGTGAATTATAGAACTTTAACAAATAAAAAGTATATTTACCAGATCTACTCAATCGTTTTAGTTACCTTAACTATCATCTCAAATTACTTTAATTTCTCCGGTGAAGATATTTTAAATTCAAGAACGGGGTATTTATCAGGCAGTGGAAACGATTTCCTTGGAGCTTTTCCATCATTGTTTTATGGGTTACTCCCCAACTCTATTTTAGAGTGGTGGCAATATTTGATTATAATTCAAGGTGTATTCTCGGGAGTTGGACTGTATTTAATTTTTCGACCAGTAGTAACCACTACTAAAAAAAGATATTTCATTTTAATCCTCTTTTTTCAATATTTTTGTTTAAATTTATCATTAGCACAATCTAGAGACGGGATTATGATCTCATCAATTTTTTTACTAATGGGGATCATAACTTGTTATTCTAGTAAGTCTATCTGGATTACATCTAGCTTAATACTTATATTATTTGCATTTTCATTCAGGCCCTGGCTTACTATTGCACTATTTCCTATTGTATATTACGCGCTAAAAATTAAATTTGCATTAAGGCCAATAGTAAAAGTATTCCTTTGTTTACTTATAGTAGCGACTCCTTCGGTCATTGAAATTAGCACTAGGGCCAATACAGGTTTACAACACAGCTTTCCACAACAGACAGTAATGATTCACGATTTGGCGGCAACCTTATGTTTATCCCCAATTGAAGCGACCAGAGTAAACGCGTATGAAGCTCTCGTAAAACTAGAGTCTTTTCAGGGTTCAATTCAATACCTATGTAACGCTTTTAAGTTAAATACATGGCAGTCTTCAGTGACTTCACTCAGTATTAACGACCCATTTGGGTCAAACCTAATTCCTCCTTTAAAAACTATACAACCCACAGATGAAGCTGGATATAAAACTCTCGAGAAAGACTGGTTAAAAACCATACTTTCAGATCCAAAAACGTACGCTCAAAATCATATGTATTTTTTGATTCAAGTATTGATAAGCGGTGAAAGTCAAGAATTCAATTTTTTGGGTAAACTACCAGAATTAATCAATAACAAATCAATCAAAAGTGTCATAGAGTTGTATCACATTCCCTGGAAACTCATAATAAATATGCACTTGATCTCTCCACTTACTATCTATTTTCTTTTGTTTGTTTTTTATATTCGCAAAAATAGTTTGTTTCTGAATTCAAGATCCCTTGTTTTATTTTTAGTTTTGAGCCTTTGGATCACTATAACAACCTTGGGTTTCATAAGTGACAATGGTAGGTATACGTATCTGCCTGTATTGTTGATTTTGACTAACTGGGTCTGGGAAATTAGCTATAGAAATGGAGGTGAGTTAAAACATTGAGTAGTACGCACCGAAAAGCATATTTGGCAATTTGTTTAGGTTATATTTCCCTTTAGGAGTTATAAAAGTTAGACTCTGGCTTAGGGAGACGTTGCGTAGACTGGTCTAACGCGCCACAATGCTAATTAGGTTAACTTCCAAAAGGTTTCGGAGGTTCAAATCTTTTTTCTCCGACAACGTAAAAGTAAGAAAGGTATATGAAGTATGAGGGAGGAGTGTTGGCTTCTTATAAAATTGCAATAGTTGGTGCAGGCCCTGCTGGTTACTTCACTGCTCAAGCGTTACAAAAAGCACAATCAGATGATCTAACCTTTGCAATTGATTTGATTGAACGGCTTCCAACTCCATGGGGACTAGTAAGAAGTGGCGTTGCCCCTGACCATCAAAAGATAAAAACCGTCTCTAAAGTATTTGAAAAAATTGCTAAAGAGAGAGGTTTTAGATTATTTGCCAATGTTGAACTTGGTAAAGACGTATCCTTAAAGGATCTAAGAGATCAATATGACGCAGTAGTTTTAGCAACTGGCTCAGCTGCAGGACGAAAACTAGGAATACCAGGTGAGGACTTAGAAAATGTTTTATCGTCCGCTGATTTCGTACCCTGGTATAACGCTCATCCAGATTTCACAAATGTTGAAGTAGAGTTGAATACTGATACCGCAGTTGTTATTGGTGCGGGTAATGTGGCAATGGATATAGCAAGGATGCTATCCATTAATCCATCAGAGCTTGATAAAACTGACATATCTGCGTATGCACTTACAAAACTTAAGCAAAGTAATATTAGGCGCGTAATTATTTGTGGTAGGCGTGGCCCAGAACATGCTGCTTTTACCGCCCCTGAACTTCGGGAGCTACCAAAGCTTGAATATACAGATGTTTATATAGATGCTGATCAAATAAATCAGGCAGCCTCTAGAATTGAGCAAACAGGTGAGGTTGACAAAGATTTAAGAAATAATCTAGAGGCAATGCGCTTAATTGCAGCGCATGATAAAAAAGGTGTCGACAGAAAACTTGAGATAAAGTTTTTAGCTAATCCAAAAGAGATTAGAAGAAGTGGAAAGGTTTTGGAGGTTTTTTTCACTGCTAATGAGGTAAATGATGGCAAGGTGGTCGAATCTAATAAAACATTTTCGATCAATGCAGGATTAGTAATCACTGCAATTGGTTATAATGCAGTTGAATATCAAGGAATTAAAATTGAAAAGGGGCGTATCGCCAATGTTGCCGGGCATGTTGAACATAATTTATACGTAACTGGCTGGGCTAAGCGGGGCCCAACTGGCGTAATTGGCACAAACAAATCAGATTCAGCAGATGTTGTGGAATTAATTGTTAAGAATCTTAAAGAACCCAAACAGAGTGAGGGAATAACTTCACTATTAAGATCCACTCATCTAGTGATAGATCAAACTGGTTGGGAAAAAATCAACGCATCTGAAGTAATTTCAGGGGAATTAGCTGGAAAACCTCGTATAAAAGAGTTTGATTGGAAGCGCCTAATAAGTTTGGGCACTTCCAAATAAATCGCTAGACTTTGAAACGCTTTACTTTGCGCCCGTAGCTCAACGGATAGAGCATCTGACTACGGATCAGAAGGTTCGGGGTTCGAATCCCTGCGGGCGCACTAATATAAAGGTATGTATTCCAAGCTCTTTTTGTTATTGGTTGTTAGATCCATAACTTTATTTATAAATACACTTGATTTAATAATAAGTGTTATAAGGCTGAAACCTTCGAATGTTTTAAGATACGCACTCATTAATAGTTTATCAACAACAAAATTACTGAATCAAAATTTTGTAACACGAACTTTTTTAGAAAAAAACAGAGTTTTAGAAAGATTTAAAATCGAAAAAGATTTAAGACTTTTCATTGATAATAATTTATCTACCGAAACTATTTTTTGGGATATAGGAGCCTGTGTTGGTAATTTTTCAATATACGCTGGAGCTAAATCAGGTAAGGTATACGCATTTGAACCTGATGGACTGACATACTCTTCATTAATTACAAATATTTACGAATCAAATTTATTGAACATCACAGCTTATCCAATTGCACTTGGTGCTGATAATAAAATTTCTGATTTCAATATGCAGGAGTTTAAAATTGCTAACGCCTACAACACAGCCGATACGACATTAGGACTAACTGGGAAGAACTTCACGCCCGAGTATACGCAGAACGTATGTATGTTTACAGCAAAAAAACTAATTACAGAGTTTAATTTCGAAATTCCTACTAGTATTAAACTTGATGTTGATGGAAATGAGATCGAAGTACTTAAGGGATTCGGCGACATTTTAAGCAATAAAATAATTAAATCAATCTTTATCGAATTAGATTTAGAAAACCCTAGGAGTAAAGAATGTGATCAGATATTACTGCTAAATGGATTTACGCAGCAATTACAGGGTGTTAATTCAAACTCGTATAATTATATTTACCAAAGATGAGATGGTAACTTTCTGATCGGGCGTAAGCACGGTCGAAAAGATAGGCAAGTAAGGTGAGTTCTAGGGAACTAAAAGCTCAGATTTACTGGCCAACTACGGATCAGAAGGTTCGGGGTTCGAATCCCTGCGGGCGCACCAGTAAGATTGCCAAGTGAACAATCCAATTCAAGTGCGAGAGTTAGATAATCTTCAAGACCAGGATTTTGGTCGTAAAATCTTTGACACAACATGGTCTATGGATGCTGGAACTGAAATAACGCCAAACCTTCTGCAAGCGATGGTTCATAGCGGTTCATACCTTTCCGGTGCATTTATAGATAATAAAATAGTGGGCGCAGCCTTCGCCTTTCCAGCGACAAATGATGGCTTGCATCTTCATTCACACATGACTGCAGTCTTGCCAGAGTTTCAAGACAAAGGTGTTGGCTATGCTTTAAAGATAGATCAATGGAATTGGGCGAAAGCCAAGAATTATTCTTATCTTTCCTGGACGTTTGATCCATTAGTAAGAAGAAACGCAAAATTAAATATTGCAAAGCTTGGGGTGGATATTTCTGCATATCACCCTAATTTTTATGGTGATATGCCTGATGCACTAAATGCAGGGGATGAATCAGATCGTTTAATGGTTTCTTGGCGCACAGATACAGAAGCACCAAAAGCCAGAGAGGCAATCACTAACCCGATGCCAGGTGATATTTTGATTGAAATTCCAGAAGATATAGTTGCTATTAGATCTAAAAATCAAAATGAAAGCATGAAATGGCGCAGGCAGGTTCGGGAACAATTCATAGCTGCTTTTGAGAAAAATGGCAAAGTAATTGGCTTTTCAGCAAATAATGAATATGTTGTGCGGATATGAGAATTAAAGATATTGAATTACGAATTATTCAATTACCCTTGGTAAGGCCGTTCAGAACATCATTTGGCACCCAAACTTCACGTGAAGTTTTGATTGTGAAGGTAGTAAATGAGAAAGGCACAATTGGATGGGCTGAGTGTGTGGCAATGTCTGAGCCTCTTTATTCACCTGAGTACACACACGCCTGCATTGATCTAATTAAAAGATTTTTACTCCCCGCATTAAAAAAAGCTGGAGAGTTTAAGGCCGAAGATGTGGCAACAATTTTAAAACCATTCTTGGGTGGCCAGATGGCAAAAGCCGCACTTGAAACTGCCATTTTAGATGCGCAATTAAGAGATGAGAAAAGTTCCCTTGCTGCTTACCTTGGTGCCACAAAAAGTAGGGTGGAGTGTGGCGTATCTGTTGGAATTGCCAATAACTTAGATGCTCTAGTTGAAGAGGTTAAGTCTTATGTGGATGCAGGGTATCGAAGAATTAAATTAAAGATTGAGCCAGGTTGGGATATAGAAGCAGTTAAAACTATTCGAGAGATTTGGCCAGAGATTCCACTACAAGTTGATGCAAACCAGGCATATTCAAGGGATGATGGAAAACACTTAGCAAAGCTTGATGAATTTAATTTATTACTAATTGAGCAGCCATTGGATGAGCATGACATTTTAGGTCACGCACTTCTTGCTAAAGAGGTTAAGACACCAATCTGCCTTGATGAATCAATAATCTCGCTGCAATCTGCTCAAGATGCGTTAGCTCTACAAGCTACAACTGTTATCAATATAAAACCAGGCAGGGTTGGTGGTTACTTAGAGTCGGTAAAGATTCATGATTTGTGTGTTAAAAGTGAGATTCCAGTTTGGTGTGGTGGAATGTTAGAGACTGGTATTGGCAGAGCTGCCAATTTAGCTCTTGCTGCTCTTCCTGGTTTTACATTACCAGGGGATACATCAGCCTCTGCTCGCTATTTTAAGCAAGATATAACAACACCTTTTGTTATGGATGATGGTTATTTAACTGTGCCAACCGGAGATGGAATTGGCGTAACCCCAGATATGAACTTCCTGGACTCAATTACCACCTCAAAAGAGGTAATTGTTTAAATTGGTTAATCCAAAAATTGAAAAACTTCCTAAACAAGCACGTGTTATGTTGCTTGGAATTGCCTTATCAGCTCTGGGGAATGGCTTAGTTCTTCCTTATACCTTTATCTATTTTCACAATATAAGAGGATTTCCAATTGCAGTTGCAGGACTTATCGCAAGCTATGGTGCATTTTCATCCCTTGCAATAT
>Ga0247840_10010372_pt1 | contig 11663 bp, 5 predicted proteins | sample LaCruzMarch2015__FD_192404 | JGI IMG/M metagenome (GOLD analysis project Ga0247840, IMG submission 192404) | Freshwater microbial communities from meromictic Lake La Cruz, Castile-La Mancha, Spain - LaCruzMarch2015_17m | ecosystem: Environmental > Aquatic > Freshwater > Lake | place: Spain...
CGGGCGTCGGTTTCCAGCGAGAACCGGGAGATAATTTCCTGTTCAGGACCGAGGAACCCGAGGGCAAGCAGGGCGAGCTGGCAGTCAATGGTGCGGGCCGTTCCGGGGACTTCCTTTGGCACGAAGCGGCCCTGATCATCTTTGCCCCACTCGATTTCACAAATTTCGAGGCCGGAAAGATGGCCGGCAGGATCTTTCAGAAATTGCTTGGTTTGCACGAGGTAGTGGCGCGGGTCGCGCCCTTGCAAAGCAGCGGCCTCCTCCTGCCCGTAGTCGAGTTTGTAGATTTTGGGCCATTCCGGCCACGGGTTGTTTGCGGCGCGTTCAGCCGGTGGCTGGGGGAGGATTTCGAGCTGGATCACGCTTTTACACCCCTGACGAAGGCTGGTGCCAACGCAGTCGGTGCCGGTGTCGCCGCCGCCGATGACCACGACCTGCTTGCCGCCGGCATTCAGGGACGGATTGGTTCCATCGAACGCGTGGTCGAGTTGGTGCCGGGTATTTGCCGTAAGGAAGTCCATTGCGGGGTGGACTCCCCGGGCGTCCCGGTTCGGGATGGGGAGGTCCCGGGCCTTGGTCGCGCCACAGCAGAGCACTACCGCATCGAAGTCCGACTGCAGGCGCTCTGGGGTCCACTGCGGATCCTCTCCAACGAAGACTCCGGTGAGAAACTGAATGCCTTCCGCCCGCATGAGTCCGACCCGTCGTTCGACGACGGCTTCCTTCTCGAGCTTCATGTTGGGGATGCCGTACATGAGGAGCCCTCCAATGCGGTCGGACCGCTCGAAGACCGTGACCTGGTGACCGGCCTGGTTGAGTTGGTCTGCGCATGCGAGGCCCGCGGGGCCCGAGCCGACAACCGCCACCTTTTTTTCGGTGCGCTGCCGAGGGGGATTCGGAACCAGCCAGCCTTCTTCCCAGCCGCGGTCGATGATCGAGCATTCGATGTCCTTGATGGTAACGGGGGGCTCGATCGAGCCGAGGACGCACGACCCTTCGCAGGGAGCAGGGCAGACCCGGCCGGTGAACTCCGGGAAGTTGTTGGTTTTGCGCAGCCGGTCGAGGGCCTCTTTCCACCGGTTGCGGTAGACGAGGTCGTTGAACTCGGGAATGAGATTGTTAATCGGGCATCCGCTCGCCATTCCCGAAATGAGGATCCCGGTGTGGCAGTAGGGCGTGCCGCAATCCATGCAGCGCGAGGCCTGTTTGCCCACCGCCTTGTCATCACGGTGCGCATGAATCTCCGCCCAGTCCTTGACTCGCTCGAGGGGAGCTCGGTTGGGAATGGTGTGGCGTTCGACTTCTAGGAATCCGGTGGCTTTGCCCATGGTGAATTATTGCTTCAATGTCCGACCTCGGCGTTTGCCTCAAAAGCGGCCAGGATGGCATCATCTCCCTCCAGCCCTTGGTCGCGGGCTTTCTTGACTGCAAGAAGCACCCGTTCGTAGTCCGTTGGGAGGACTTTGTGAAGTTTATCGAGAGCCAAATCCCAGGCAGCAAGAAGTGCCGCAGCTTTGGCGCTTCCTGTGAGTTCTTTGTGGGTTTCGATGCGGCTTTTAACCTCCGCGATTTCTGCGTCCACACATTCACGCAATGGAAGCAGGCGGACCATGCCGGTGTTCAGCCTGGTGGCAAAGTCGCCTTCCTCATCGAGAATATAGGCCACGCCACCACTCATGCCGGCAGCGAAATTCCGGCCCGTTGAGCCCAGACAGATCACAGATCCTCCGGTCATATATTCGCATCCATGGTCTCCCAGGCCTTCGACCACCGCGTGGACCCCGCTGTTGCGCACGCAGAACCGCTCACCGGCCATACCGCAAAGAAAGGCTTCTCCGCGCGTGGCACCGTAAAAAGCCACATTTCCGAGGAGGATGTTCTCGGAGGCCACGAAGTCCGGAGCGGAATTCTTCGGCGGGTAGATGATGATCTTCGCGCCGCAGAGGCCCTTGCCCACGTAGTCGTTGGCATCGCCTTCGAGTTCGATCGTCATGCCCCGGGGGCAAAAGGCACCCAGGCTTTGACCTGCAGTGCCCGTGAACTTGAGGTGGATTGTGTCAGGCGGCAGTCCGGCGGCTCCGTGTTGACGGCTGATTTCCGCGCCGGTGATCGTGCCGACGACGCGGTTCACATTGACGATGGGGAGTTCGACCCGGACTTTCTCCCCGCGTTCGATGGCCGGGGCGCAAAGTGCCAGGATGTGGGTGTTGTCCAGCGCGCGGTCAAGGAGGTGATCCTGGGCTTTGGTGCGGCAGGTGCCGACTTCTGCTCCGACTTTCGGGCGGTAGAGAACCTTTGAATAGTCGAGGCCTTTGGCTTTCCAGTGCTCGATCGCCCTCCGCATTTCGAGCCGGTCGGTATGGCCAACCATTTCCGGGATCGATCGGTAGCCGAGTTTTGCCATGAGTTCCCGCAGTTGCCGGGCGATGAACTGCATGAAATGCACGACATGGTCCGCAGCGCCGTTGAACTTTGCGCGGAGGCGTTCGTCCTGCGTTGCGACTCCCACCGGGCAGGTGTTTTTGTGGCAGACGCGCATCATGAGGCAACCAAGGGCCACGAGGGGAGCGGTTGCAAATCCGAACTCCTCCGCTCCGAGAAGGCAGGCAATTGCGACATCCCTCCCGGTCTTGAGCTGGCCATCGGTCTCAAGAACCACACGGCTCCGCAAATCATTCAGTAGAAGGGTCTGGTTCGTCTCGGCAAGCCCCAGTTCCCACGGACACCCTGCGTGCTGGATTGATGAGCGGGGACTCGCGCCGGTCCCGCCATCATGTCCGGAAATCAGGATCACATCGGCCTTCGCCTTGGCGACGCCTGCCGCGATGGTGCCGACTCCGATCTCCGAGACGAGCTTGACGTTGATGCGCGCGTTGACATTCGAATTTTTGAGGTCGTGGATGAGTTCGGCGAGATCCTCGATCGAGTAGATGTCGTGGTGGGGAGGGGGAGAAATGAGTCCGACTCCGGGTGTGGTGCCGCGGACCTTGGCGATCGGAGGGAGCACTTTGTGGCCCGGGAGTTCGCCGCCTTCTCCGGGCTTGGCTCCCTGGCTGATTTTGATCTGGATCTCCCTGGCATTGACGAGGTAATGGCTGGTCACTCCGAAGCGCCCGCTGGCAACCTGCTTGATGGCTGAATTTTTCGAGTCGCCATTTTCCCCGCGCCACGCAAAACGTTCGGGATCCTCTCCGCCTTCACCGGTGTTGGAGGAGCCGCCAATGCGGTTCATTGCGATGGCCAGAGCTTCGTGAGCCTCTTTGGAAATGGAGCCGTAGGACATCGCCCCGGTTTTGAACCGCCTCACGATGGATTCCTCCGACTCAACCTCCTCGATCGGAATCTCCATCGCCGGGTCGAATTTGAAATCCATCAGTCCGCGCAGCGTGTAGAGTTCCCGGGACTGCCCGTCCACGAGCTCGGAGTATTTGCGGAAAACCTCGTAGTCTCCCAGGCGGGTGGCCTGTTGAAGAAGGTGGATTGTTTGCGGATTGAAAAGGTGACGCTCGCCGCCGGCCCGCCACTGGTAAAGCCCGCCGGGATCGAGTGTTTTGTCATCGGCTTCCCGTGGTGCGAAGGCATTGTCATGCCTCATTTTGACCTCGCGGGCGATGACACCCAGATCGATGCCTTCCACACGCGATGCGGTCCAGGTGAAATACCGGTCGATGACTTCGCTTGCCAGTCCGACAGCCTCGAAGATCTGCGCTCCGCGGTAACTGGCCACAGTCGAGATCCCCATTTTCGCCATGGTCTTCACGACGCCCTTGATCGAAGCCTTGAGCAAGGCCTTCTGGGCGGTTTTGGAGTCCACCGCAATTTCGGCGTCTGCGGCCATGGCGTCGAGCGAGTCGAGCGCGAGCCAGGGATTGATCGCATCCACGCCATAACCGAGCAGGAGGGAGAAGTGATGGACCTCCCTGGGTTCGCCTGACTCGAGGATCAGCGAGACTTTCGTGCGGGTCCCGGATCGGATGAGGTGGTGATGTAATCCTGCGACAGCCAGCAAAGCAGGGATCGGAGAGCGTTTGGAATCGACTCCCCGGTCGGAAAGAATGAGCAGATTGATTCCCTGCCGGATCGCGAGGTCCGCCGCCTCAAACAGGCGCTCCATGGCTGCAGCCAGATGGTGCCCGGTGAGGAGTTTGTCGCCGTCGTCTTCGACGGAAAGGTCGGGGTTGTCCATGTGGCCGGGAAGCTGGCCGGCGGCAAGCCCCGCTTCCACGGCTTTGGCGGGATACAAAATCGGCAGCGTCGCCGCTTGGAACCCCGGGACCTTGATGTCCCGCAGCCTCGCCAGTTCCTCGTTTCCGATGATCGGGCTCTCCAGCCGGATCATCCGGCAGTTTTCCGGACCCGGATTCAGAAGATCCCCTTCGGAGCCGAGGAAGGTCACACTGGCTGTAATCAATTCCTCGCGGATCGGGTCGATGGCCGGGTTGGTCACCTGGGCGAAAAGTTGTTTGAAGTAGCTGTAAAGAAGTTGTGGCTGATCGGAGAGGACAGCGAGGGGGGCGTCATTCCCCATCGAACCCAGTGGCTGACTGCCGGTCTCCGCCGTGGGAGCCAGGATGAGCCGCTTGTCCTCGAAGGTATAGCCGAAGGCGCGCTGCTGGGCGAGCAAATCGGTTCCTCCAATGGGAGCGGGTGCCTTGCCTTTTGGCAGGGCATCGAAAAAGATCCGGTTCGACTCGAGCCATTCTCCATAAGGTTTCGACGAGGAGATCTCTCCCTTCACCTCCGAGTCGTCAACAATCCGACCTTTCGCCGTGTCCACGAGGAACATGCGGCCCGGCTGAAGGCGGCCCTTTTTGACCACCGTCGCCGGATCGACGGGCAACACGCCGACCTCGGAGGCCATGATTACAAGGTCGTCCTTCGTGACATAGAAGCGGGAGGGACGCAGGCCATTCCTGTCAAGAACGGCCCCGATCGAAATGCCGTCACAGAATGCAATCGAAGCGGGGCCGTCCCATGGCTCCATCAGGCACGCATGGTACTCGTAGAAGGCCTTTTTGGCGGCCGACATGTGCTGGTGATTTTCCCATGGCTCGGGAATCATCATCATCACCGCATGCGGCAGGGGTCGGCCGGAAAGGACCAAAAATTCCAGGCAGTTGTCGAACATTGCGGAGTCGGACCCGTCGCTGCGGATGACCGGCATGAGTTTTTCAAGATCCGGACCGAGAAGTCCGGCTTCGAGAAGGTGCTGGCGGGCCGCCATCCAGTTCGCGTTACCGCGCATGGTATTGATTTCCCCGTTGTGGCACATGGTGCGGAACGGTTGTGCCCGCGGCCAGCTCGGGAAGGTGTTTGTTGAGAAGCGCGAATGCACGAGGGCCATCGCCGTTTCCATGTCCGGGTGGTGAAGATCCGGAAAATACTCCGCCAGTTGTCCGGTGGTAAGCATTCCCTTGTAGACCATTGTGCGTGAGGACAGGCTGGAAAAATAGAAGTCCTCACCTCCGGGGATCCCCCGGTACCGTACAAAGTCGGCCGCAACCCTGCGGATCACATAAAGCTTTCGCTCGAAAGCCGCCACATCGGGCGCATTGGCTCCCCGGGCGATGAAAACCTGCTTCATCAGCGGTTCGCATTCCCGCGAGGCCCGGCCCAGCAGGGAACTCACAACCGGCACATCCCGCCAGCCCAGAACGATCTGCCCTTCTTTCTCTGCGATCTCCGAAACGATCCGCATGGCTTCCCGTGCCTGCCCCGCTTTCCGTGAAAGATAGACAAAACCGACCGCGTAGTCGCCCGCAGCGGGTAAATCAAAGCCGCAAGCCGGTGCCTCAGCCCGGAAAAATTTATCGGACAATTGGAGGAAAATACCGGCACCATCACCCGTTTGAGGATCACACCCGCATCCGCCGCGGTGGTCCATGTTGATGCACATCCGCAGCGCGCCTTCCACAATCTCATGCGATCGCCGCCCCTTGAGGTGGCAAAGAAATCCGACTCCGCACGAATCGTGCTCGTGATCCGGATTATAAAGTCCCTGAGCTGAAGGCAGTCCTGTTTTCGGCATGTGTGTTATCGGTTTGTAAAGTCGGTGCAGGGTCCATCGCTTTTCGATTCAACCCGTGGGCTTCGAAGCAGTGGGATCATGAAAGAAAACGCATGGAACCCGGTTGGCGATGAAAAATTTTCTCAAAGGGCTGTAACATCAGCCCACTGAAGCGAATATCATGCCAAGTTCGGATGTTTTCTGCCAAGAACAGTGCCCCGGCGTTCGTCTTCAGATATCCGCAAAGTCTCCCTGCGGCGATTTTCAGGTGATGGCCCACCCCGCAAACCTTTTCTCCGAGGGACTGCCGCGCGCCGACTCGCTTCCCGAGGTTGCAATCGCAGGGAAGTGCCCCGGCCTCCGCGAACTCCTCGACAAGCATCAAATCCACCATCGCGATGTCAGCCTCAAGACCCCTGATGCCCTGCCCCCGGGAAGCATCGTTATAGCGGAAATCCCGCCCTATTCCACCCTCGACGGGTTTTTTCCTGATACAAAATCACTGATCTATGCCTCTGCTACTCTTCCGCAGATGCCAAGGGTGATGGAAGCAAAATCCGGGACTTTCCTCGTCAACGCAACTCCGCCAGAAGATTTTCGAGAATCTCCCTTCGCCCAGCGGATGCTCTTCGCACTCCTCCGGTGATGGAGACAACAAACCACAAGCGCAACAGGTTTCGCTGAAGCAGGGTTTTACAAAGGTCCACCTTGACTTAGTCAAACATCTAAAGTCCAATAGAAGATCCTCCGGCTCTGCCGGGGAGGCTCTCAGAGTTTGACTTATCGTGCAGTAAAGGCAGTGGATACGGGGGTTGTGAAGATGAGGAGGAGGCATTTGATCGGCGGAAAATGGATGAGAAGTCTGAAACGGATCTTAGACAGGATTAACCGGAATAACAGGATTGTCAGAGAGGTATAAGCAAATGGGCGACCTGAAGATTTTTGTCTATTGGAGAGGAGTGTGAGCCGAAACAAACACGGCTCCGACAGAGTCTCGCCCTCCGAGCATGAAGCGTTGCGCTTGCAGATCATGGGCTCCGAGAATCAACGGGCGGCGTGATGTTGTTGTGTTGAGGATGCAAGGGGGCAAGCCGCTTTGAGCGGCTCCAACTTCAAGCCCCCGGCTCTGCCGGGGGTCTCTGACTCCGGCGGTTGCGGTGCCATTGCCATCTTCCCAATCTCTGGCGCGAACTCCGCCGGATTAATACCAGAGGCCCCAGGGACCCCACATCGAGTAGTCCATGGCGGTCTGCTGGTTGATCTCGGCTGCAGTGAGTTGGTCACTGGCAATCGATTGCTGCACGGCAAGTTGTTGGAACTGCTGGTATTCCTTGTCCCCGCCCACATAGACGACCCCCTGCTTGGGATCTTTGTAGAGGTAGAGCCATTTGCCGTTGAGGTTCATGCGCTGGATTTTGTAATCCGGCATTCCCGAATAGATTTGCTGTTGTTTCGGAGTTTCGGGTGTCCGCGTCTGGAATCCGGCGGCGCCCATGAGCGCTTCGTTGTTTCCGGATTCCATGGCGGCGCAACCGACGAGCGCGGCTGCAGCGATTGCGAGTGCGGCGAGTTTGATTTTCATAGTTTTATTTGGTGGATTCGATAACGGCTTGCGCGGCCGCCAGCTTGGCGACAGGCACCCGGAATGGCGAGCACGAAACATAGTTGAGGCCGATCTTGTGGCAGAACTTCACCGAATCGGGGTCTCCCCCGTGTTCGCCGCAAATGCCGAGTTTGATCTTCGGATTGGTCGAACGTCCTTTGGAGATCGCGATCTCCATGAGTTGGCCCACGCCGGTCTGATCAAGGCTGGCAAAGGGGTTTTTCTTGAAGACTTCGTTCTCGGTGTAGGCACTGAGGAACGATCCCATGTCGTCGCGGCTCATGCCGAGGGCGGTTTGGGTGAGGTCGTTTGTACCGAAGCTGAAGAACTGCGCGGTCTGCGCAATTTCGTCAGCGGTCACGGCTCCGCGCGGAACTTCAATCATCGTCCCGACCAGGTAGTCGAATTTCACGCCTTTTTCAGCCATGACCTGTTTCGCGACGCGGTGGACGATTTCGACCTGCAGGTCGAGTTCCCGCTTGAAGCCGGCGAGGGGGATCATCACCTCGGGCTTGACCTTGATTTTTTTCTTCACCACGTCCGCAGCCGCTTCAAAAATCGCGCGGGCCTGCATCTCGGTGATCTCCGGGTAGGAGATGCCGAGGCGGCAACCGCGGTGGCCGAGCATCGGGTTGAATTCGTGAAGGTCCTTCACGCGCTGGGCGATTTTGTCGGCGCTGATTCCGGTCTTTTGAGCCAGGGCATTTTGGGAGCCATGGTCGTGAGGCAGGAACTCGTGGAGCGGCGGGTCGAGCAGGCGGATGGTGGCCGGGTGTCCGTTGAGGGCCTTGAAGATGCCGGTGAAGTCCGCGCGCTGGTAGGGCAGGAGCTTTGCGAGGGCATCGATGCGGTCGGCGGTTCGCTCGGCGAGGATCATCTCGCGCATGGCGTCGATGCGATCCCCTTCGAAGAACATGTGCTCGGTGCGGCAGAGACCGATGCCCGTGGCACCGAACGCGAGCGCGTTGTGCGTTTGCTCCGGGTTGTCTGCGTTGGTGCGCACGTCAAGTTTGGCGACTTTGCCACACCATTCCATCAATTGCTGGAACTGTTTGAATTTTTCGGTCTTCTGGGCGGCTTTGTCGCCGTAGAGGAGGCCTGTGATGATCTCTGATGGAGCTGTTGCGATCTGACCGGCATAGACGGTGCCGGAGGTGCCATCAATCGAGAGGAAATCCCCTTCTTTGAAGGTCTGCCCCTCCACTGAGACGGTTTTTGCGTCGTAGTCGATATGCAGCGCGGCAGCGCCGCAGATGCAGACCTTGCCCATCTGCCGGGCAACGAGTGCCGCATGGGAGGAGACGCCGCCCTTGGCGGTCAAAATACCCTCGGCGGCAATCATTCCGCGGAGGTCTTCCGGGGATGTCTCTGTGCGGACAAGGAGAACCTTCTCACCCTTGTCGGCAGCTGCGGCTGCGCGATCGGCGTTGAGGTAGATTTTGCCCGAGGCAGCCCCCGGTCCAGCGGGCAGGCCGGTGGCAAGCGCCTTGGCTTTTTTAATCTCCCCGAGGTCGAAGACCGGCGCGAGGAGCTGGTCGAGCTGGTCGGCCGGATTCCGCATGATCGCGGTCTTCCAGTCGATGAGCTTTTCTTTCACCATGTCCATCGAGAACTTGAGCGCCGCCATCGCTGTGCGCTTGCCGTTTCGAGTCTGGAGCATGAACAGCTTGCCTTCCTGGATCGTGAATTCGAAATCCTGGACGTCCTTGAAATGCTTCTCGAGTTTGAGGCGAACTTTTTCGAGTTCCGCGAATGGCTTCGGAAGTTGTTTCTTGAGAAGCGCCACCGGCTCGGGCGTGCGGACACCCGCAACAACGTCTTCCCCTTGCGCGTTGATGAGAAACTCACCGTAAAATTCCTTCACGCCATTGGCCGGGTTACGGGTGAATGCGACACCCGAGCCCGAGTTTTCACCCGTGTTGCCGAAGACCATGGCCTGCACATTGACGGCCGTGCCCCATTCCGCAGGGATGTTGTATTTACGGCGATAGACGATCGCACGGTCGTTCATCCACGAGCCGAAGACGGCACCGACCGCCCCTTTGAGCTGATCCCATGGGCTTGCCGGGAAACTTTTTCCAGTCCGCTCTTTGACGAGGGCTTTGAACAACCTGACAAGCTCCTGCTGATCTTCCGCGGTCAGGTCGCTGTCGACGATGTCGGTGTGGTATTTGTCGTGTTTGAATTCGTGGATAACGGTCTCGAAGGGTTCGTGGTCTTCGCCTTCCCGTTTCTGGACGCCGAGGACGACGTCGCCGTACATTTGGACAAAGCGGCGGTAGCAATCCCATGCGAAGCGTTCGTTCCCCGTGGCTTTGGCAAGCGCGACGACGGTTTCGTCGTTGAGGCCGAGGTTGAGGATCGTGTCCATCATGCCCGGCATCGAATCCCGCGCGCCGGAGCGGACCGCGACGAGGAGCGGGAACCCGGAGGCGTCGCCGAATTTGGTGCCCATGATTTTTTCCATGTTGCGGACCCCGGCTTCGATCTGGGATTGGAGTTCCTTCGGATAGGAGCGCTTGTTTGCGTAGAAGTAGGTGCAGACTTCCGTGCTGATCGTGAACCCGGGAGGCACCGGCAGTCCGATGCGTGTCATCTCGGCGAGGTTCGCGCCTTTGCCACCGAGGAGTGGCTTCATCTTTCCGTCGCCATCGGCTTTGCCGTCTCCGAATGAGTAAACGTATTTGCCTTTGCGCGCGCTCGCGCGGTCGGGTGTCTTGGTGGTCTTTGCTGGTTTGGCTTTTTTTGACATAAAGGGATTGGGTTGAAAAAGGAGGCGAGGCGGCCTGGTCTCAGGCGTGCGCGGCGCTGGCGGAAAGCACCTCGTTGAGCAGCCGGCCGAAGTCCTCAAGCCCGGTGCTTGGAATGATCACCGTGTTGCGACGTCCGTGAGCCTCCTCGGTGATACGCAGGAAGCGCCCGCGGTCGTTCTCGCGGAACTCGATGAAGAAATGTTTGCGTTCAATTTGGAGTTCCCGGGATTCGATGATGTTTTCCATTGGTAACGGAGAGACCCTCAATAAAGAACCTGAGGGGGGCCGCACACAACTCAATTTTTCAAACCGGGCGGAAGTCCACTTGCTGCTTGAACATGTCGACTTTTGCGACAGCCACCTGAATTTCGCCTCCTGCCTGGAAAACCCGCTTTGAGCGCCTTCCCACCATCCGGCCCCGCTGGCGGTCATAAACGAAAAAGTCCCCCTCGATGGCGGAGACGTGGATGAGGCCTGAGAGAAGGCAATCGGGCAGTTCCACGAGAAGGCCGTAGTTGCGGACCTCCAGGATTCGTGCGGAGAAGGTGGAAGATTTTTTGCCACCCCCCATTTGGTCGCGGAAATACTCGAGTTTTTTGAGGCGCACCGCTTCACGCTCGGCATCGGAGGCCACGCGTTCGGTGGTCGAAATATGTTCGGCGAGCGGTGCGAGGGCTCCTGAGTCCGGTCCCTTTTTTACGAGGCCCAGACGCCGTTCCAGGGCGCGGTGGACGATGAGGTCGGCGTAGCGGCGGATCGGGCTGGTGAAGTGGGTGTAGTCACTTTTGTGCAGGCCGTAGTGGCCTTCCGGCTCGGGGGCGTAGCGTGCGCGCTTGAGACTCTTGAGCAACCCGATTTTGACGGCGTGTTCGAAGGGCTGGCCGCGGACCCCGGCGATCAGTCGCTGGAGTTCCGAGCGGTTGGTCAGGTCGCCGCACCGTACGCCAAAAGCGGCCACCGTCTCGCGGAATTCCGCCAACCGGTCGGCATCGGGTTTCTCATGGATACGGTAAACCGTCGGCTGACGCTGCAGCTTGAGCTCACGGGCGACGGTTTCGTTTGCAAGGAGCATCAGCTCCTCCACCAGTTGGTGCGAGATATCGTTTTCGACCCTTTCCAGGCGGTCGGGACGGCCCTTGGAATCCAGCCAGACCTTCACTTCCGGGAAATCCAAGTCCAGGGACCCCGCCTTGAAACGGCGTTCGCGGAGCAGGGATGCAAGCCCCCAGGCGGCATGCAGGCGGCGGGATATTTCATCCGTGGGCGGTTTGCCGAGGCGCTGGAACGCCTCTTTGTACGT
>Ga0247840_10010373_pt1 | contig 11661 bp, 11 predicted proteins | sample LaCruzMarch2015__FD_192404 | JGI IMG/M metagenome (GOLD analysis project Ga0247840, IMG submission 192404) | Freshwater microbial communities from meromictic Lake La Cruz, Castile-La Mancha, Spain - LaCruzMarch2015_17m | ecosystem: Environmental > Aquatic > Freshwater > Lake | place: Spain...
CTCCCAAAGCACGGGCGTGAGCCTGACGCGCTCCTCCAGCCCAGCCTGGATCCGCGCAATAACCGTAACCGCGCGCAAGCGCTCCTTAGAGACATCGCCAGGGGAAGAAATGAAGATCTTGATTTCCAGAAGTAGCATGCTGCGTGCTCCTGGTTTTGGCAAATGAGAGGTTACCTTGCGATCATAAATGAGACATCTAAAATAGCAGCGCCAGCCCCCCGCCGCGCCTATCCCCCTTCCCCTATCGCGCGGGTGATTTGGTAGAGGGGGAAGGTGCCGTAGTTTTTGGCCAGGGGCGCTTTGCCAACGTAGGCGCAGGAGAACTCAGTAACGCCATCGGCCGCGGCCAGGGCGGCGAAAGCCTCGCTGGCCCAGACCGTGCCCTTCGGCGTGATCGGCTCGATGCGAGCGGCGCGACTGACGTGCGTTCCGGTATAGGTGAATGCATCCTGGATGGGGTCGAGGCAGGCGTAGACCGGGCCGGCGTGCAGCGAAACTCGCAGGCTCAAGTCCTCGGGCAGGTCTTTGCTGTCCCACTGCTTGGCGTTGACGATGGCCACCAGGTCCAGGGCAAAGAGCCCGGCCGAGCGGACATCCGCGAACACGCTGTAGATCGCGTCACCCCAGGTGTTCTTTACCAGCGGGGCGTATTGCTTCTTGGCCAGCATTTCGGCCACAGCGCCCAGGAAGGTCTTGACAAAGGGGGGTATGAACTTTTCCTCGAGTGCGCTGTAGCCGACTACGTCGGCAAACAGCAAGGCGCGTACCTCGGCCTTGAACTCGCCCTGTTCCCCCTCTCTCTTTTTACGCGGGAGACGTAGCGCCTCCGGAGGACAGGTCGTGACCGGGTTTTCCCTGCGGCCCGCCAGGCACTCCAGGTCGATGATTTCCACAGGCAGGCCCATGTCGGTCCACCAGGCCACGGTTGCGGCCGTTCCGGCCATGCCGTCCCCCGCCGCGCCGTTCCACAGCGCAAGCGGGAACACCTCGGTTTCAAGCTGCGTGGCCTTGAGCCTGGCCAGGCCGTAGAGGTAGCGGCTGGTGAACTCGTAGGAATCGGCGCAAAAGCTCTGCTCTGTGCCGAGGGGCCAGTCCGAGGCCAGGGTCACCCGTCCCTGGCTTTCGAGGGTCTCGTACAAGGATTCGAAACGGCGGCTCCACTGTCCGTCGTCGTCCGCGGCAAGGTGGCGCGCCAGGAACAGCTCTTTTTTGTAGGGCAGGATCATATGGGCTTCTTTGCCCTGCTCGAGGAGTATTTCGAGAAAGATAATGTCCGCGCCGGGCTCGGCCGAGGCGAAACCGAAGCCAATGTTTCGTTTGTCCAGGAAGTCCACGATGGAGGCGGCCACGGCCTGCATCAGGGGCGCGTCGTGTGCAGACAGGCGCGACAGTTTCGTGTCCGGCCGGTCCGCGGCGTGGCCGACAAAGACCGCCACGGCCGGGACTTGCAGGGCGTTCTCGACCCAGGCGCCGTCCATGTCGAGTGCTTGGTACAGCAGGCGGGCGTTGCGGCGCGTGGACTGGATATTCTTCCACTGTCCCTGGCCAAGGGTGGCGGTTTCGACGTACATCCGCTCGGCCTCTGCCCTTTCTTCGAGGATCAGCAGCGCTTCGGCCAGGGTGGCGGTCAGGTAGTAGCGATCGCCTTCTTTCTCAGGGTCGGCGAGGCTTTGCTGGCAGATGTCACGGATAGACGCGGCTAGACGCCGGCCGCGGTCCAGTTCCCCGGCCAGGACGGCCAGTGTGGCGGCGTTGATGCCCGAGTAGTAGCCGCCGGTCAGGTCAAAAGCGCTGGCGTAGAGTTGTAACGACGTACGCAGGTGCAATTCGCGCTCCTGCGGCGTTGCGCTTTTCAGCCCTAAATCCTTGTGCGTGCGCCCCAGCAGGCTCAGGGATTCTTCGTCCTTGCAGCCCCTGTTGACGAGCTGGGTGAGGATGTCGTTGGCGCGGCTGGTTGCGCCCATATCGGCCAGGACCAGGGCCTCGAGTTGCCGCAAGCGGTCGTTGTCGGGCCACTTTTTCAGGCACTTCTGCAGATGGTCGAAGGCGATGAGGGAGTCGCCTGACTTGCGCAGGACTTTGGCGCGCTCTTGACTCGCGTCCAGGGTCTCGGCGTCCATCTCTTTCTGCGGCACGGCCATCTGGGCTGGAGTGATGGAATAGCTCATCGAGAGGATGATTTTTAGGGTGTCCATGGCCGAGTTGCGGTCGTATTCCTTTTCCGATTCGGTCAGGTCGGCGTAGGGCACGAGATCGGGGTGGGTCATCTTGTCGTCGTCGCGCTTCGGTCCATAGGTCCAGCCTTGGCTGATGCGCTGCCTGGCCCAGCTGTCGTGGATGCTGCTGGCCAGCACCTCGGTGAGGTCTTTCAAATGAGTCGGGACCTTCACCTGCGAGGTGTCTATGGGCTTTGGGGTGTAGGTGCTGATGTCGTTAGTCATATTTATTTTCCTTGAGAGGTGTCTCTCTGATTAGACGGACAGAGAGCGCAATATTTCGGAGGAATTCGCTGAGCAAGTCTTGGGCTGCAAAGATATCGAAAGACAAGTGAAAAACGCAGGACGCCGCGTTTCAGGCGCGGCGTCCTGCGTGGGGAAGGCCTGGACATGAGCGGTTGCAGCAGAATTGCCATGGCGCTTGGCAGGGGAGAGATTACCTCGCGCCTTGGGGTGGCGGGTTCACGGACCAGGCCCTGAGCAGTGTTTTCAATTCAAAAGGCCGGAGTTCAGGATAGGCGCCGACCAGCAGGGCGCAGATGCCCGCCACCGCCGGGGTGGCGAAACTGGTGCCGGTCTTCGTGGTGTAGCCCCCCCCGGGCGCGGGCACGACCACCTCTTCGCCATGGGCCTCGAACTCGATGATCGAGTCCTGCTGGTACTTGAACGCGTATTGCGTTGGAAAGGATTCTGTATCCACGCTGATGCAGTTAGAGAACTCGGCGGGGAAGCCAATGCCTCCGAAAAAGGCGTTATTGCGTTTGGAAGCGACGATAATCTGGTTGGCGTAATAGGCGGTTTCGCACAGACCCAGGACTGTGTCTTTGGAGACTTTGGCGGCCAGGCTCATGTTGACGATCTTTGATTTGCGATTTTCAACGGCAAAGCGCAGCCCCTCGAGCAAGGCAGGCCCCGAGCCAACGCCGTTTGCGCCCAGGACGCGCACATCCACGATGCGCGCGTTGGGCGCCAGGCCGCAGACCACGCCGGCAACTGCGGTCCCGTGGCCGAAGACGTCGTTGTTGGTGTTGGGCGAAATTTCGACCACTCGCGGCCGGTCGTTTTCGATTTCAATGTGGTAGGCGGCGGCGACCCGGCCGGCCAACGCGGGATGCGTAGCGTCCACGCCGCTGTCGAGCACGAGCACCTCGATGGGGGGGAGATCCCTACACGCCAGCACATGCGGCGCCTCTCCCAAGACGGAAAAAGGCCAGGTCGGGATCATCGCGTGCCTCCCAGCCCAGGCAGGGCAAGGGCTTCGACCGCGGCTAAAAGGGCGGCCGCGTGGGCCAGAGCCTCGGGCCTTTCGCGCGTCAGCCGGCCGATGGATTCAACGATGTCCTGTTCCTGTCTGCCGCGTTCTCCCATGGCGTCTGCGCTGACCAAGGCCGCAGCGTTTGCGCTCTCGTACGCGGCCAGGCGGCGCGTCTGCTCGACCAGCAGGCCGGCCACGATCGCGAAGCGGCCGTACAGTTCAGCTTGCTTGCCCGAGAACCGTTTGCCCCGGACAAAGGTCACGGCCGTCAGGACCCCGATAAGATCATCGCCCACGAGCATGGGCGCGGCGATCACGGCCTCGGGTTCGTTCCCGTCCCCTTCGAGACGTTCGTGTTGGGTGATATCCTTAAATGTCGGCGCCCCGATCTGCACCTCGCGCGTGGCCGCGGCCAGGCCGGAAAGGCCCTTGCCCAGCGGAACGCTCTGTCCGAGCAGTTTTTTTTCGGAGTCGCTGTTGCCGACAGTCATGGCGAAGCGCAGGGTTTGCGACGCCTCGTCCAGCACCAGCAGCGAGCCCTCCTCGGCCTCGACAACATTCATGCCGCTCTCGATGAGCAGGCGCAGAACGTTTTCCTCGCGGGTCTTGGGCATGACGCCTAAATATGCGGCTAGAATCGTGTTCGTCTCGTTCATGGTCTAAGGCTCCTCGCGCACGCGCATGCGTGCTGTTTGTTACCCGTCAGTTTTGGGTGTGACTGTGTGCAGGAGAAGGCACGGCGAAATCGGGTCAACCTCGTAGGCGATGCTCAACTCGTCCGTCTCGAAGTGGCTGAGCTTGTCCTGAGGGGGCGCCGTCTCCTCGCTGCGCGGTTCGTGCGGATACTTGACCAGAGTATTCAAAGCCTTGAGGAGCGCCTCGCGCATCTGCTGGCCAGCATGCTGGATGGTGCGCAGAAACTCGACGCTGAAGCCCACGGCAATGCCGGGGCCTTCTTCGCAGGCCACAACCTCGGCGTAAGAGACGCCCGGAGAGGTTCGATAGGCCTGGGCTTCTCGATGGGTGGAAAAGAACTGGTCCGGCGACGCCGGGTCCTTCCAAAACATGCGCAGTCCGTCACATGCCTCGGTCATCCGCGGGTAGAGGAGAAAAGGGCGGGCGAGCTGCGCCGCCTCGAGGTGCCCCAGGGTCTCCTGCACCACTTCATAACACAGCGCGCATTTCAGGACATGCCCGATGACTGCTTGCCGCTCATTCCCAAGAAGTCCGCCCTCGATGAACAGGGCCAAAATCTCCTCGGAGGGGTGCGAGTTATTTGGTGGTGCGCCTTTTGGCTCTAAATAGTGTGCAAAGAAAGTATTCATGGCCTTTACCTCGTCAATTCGATTGAGCTGAAAGAACGAGAAGGGCGTAAACGCATCTCCCCGTCACTATCATTAGTCGGACACGTCACTGATTTCTAATGCCCTGGGCCAAAAGTTTTTTGCGAAAAGTGGTCATAATCGCTTCGAGCCTCCGACGCGCGACGCCATCTGGCAGGCCCAGCATGCGGGCGACCGCGGCAAGCTTGAGGTCCGACACGTAGGCGAAGCGGAGAAGGGCCTGGTCCTGGTCGGAAAGCTCTTCCGCTGCCTCGCGGATCACGGCCAGTATCTTTTCTCTTTGTTCGTCGTCTGCGGACTCGATCATGGCCTCCAGAGGATTGGGGTCAGAATGGGGCAAGGTTTCGGCGAGGTGGAAAGCCTCGTCTTCCAGGGAGTGGAAGGTCGGCGCCCTTTCGAGCGTGGGGGGCTTCAAAACCGACTTCATTTCTTCGAGAAAATCAGGATACGATCGCGTATACCCATCCTCGTCCTTCAGGAGACTGTAACTGTCGCGCAAGCTGTACCCCTTGAAATAAATGAGACTGTACACCTTCACGGCAAGAGGGCCCTCGTCGGCTATCTTGTCCGGCACTCGCAACCGCCCGAAGAGCTCGCGCTTGTAGTCAATGGCTCGTTTGGTAATGACGGAATACAAGAAAGTCTTGAGACTGCTGCGTTCTTTATAATTGCGGAGGCACATGCAGTCGTCTTTTTCCAATTCGTCGAGGATGTGGAGGTAGCACGCGTCGGCCAGGTTTTGATCCTTAAAGGTCCGTCGAGAAATTGTCTCGACCAGCTCCAGGAGCTCCGGAGACGCGAGGATACGCCGTGGGTCCATGCGTTCACCATTGACTGAGGTTCAAGGGCCGGGAGGCCTGTTGTTGGGGTAAGACAGCTTGTCCGTGTCTTCCGCTATTACACATTCCCCTTTTCAGTCAAGCGACGCAGGACCCCGTTATCCTACACTACATTGAAACCACAGGAGCGAACCCATCGTCGGACCCGCTCCATACGCCTTTGGCCACAAGCCGCTGCCGCAGCGCATCGTCTCAGAGCATTGTTTCCACCGCAAACGCCACGGCGCGAGGGCTCCTCTCTCCCTCGCGCCGTGGCGGTGCGGTTTGGCGTGGTTAGCTGTTCTGGACATGCGCTGTGACCAGGGCCCAGTGGGCGCCGTCGCTCGTGCTGTTGGCCATTTTGATCACTGCGTAGAATTTCCCGCTCCAGCGCGGCGTTACCCTGACGACCGCTGTTTTGCCGTTGTCGGTATCCTTGTTGATCAGATTGCCATTTTCATCCACGATCGCCAGGTCGATGTCGTAAGCGTCTTCGCAGCCGCTGGCCACGAGCACGTAGGTTTGGCCCTTGCTGAGATACAGTTGCGTGACAGTCTTTTGCCCTTTGGCAAGATATCCCTGCTGAAATTCATCTTGAACATCGACTCCACTGCCGACTGCTATTAGCGCGATTCGCACGGCTTCTTGCGACGCTTCAGTTGAAGTGCAGTGCCCGGTTGTTGGGTAAGCGGCGCCAAGAGCGACAAGGATGGCCACGACGATGATAATCTTAGCGTTCATTTTCTTTCTCCCCTTTGCTGCAGTTGTGATTTGTTCTCCCTCCGTCCATAAATGTCTTAGACGGACAGTTTCATTTATATTTCGGACTCGGCTCAAGTTTTTTTGAAAATCGTGGTATATTTTGGGGAGAGACTGGAGCGAACTGCGTGCGCGGTGTTATAATAGGCCGAAAGCATGAGTCTTTTCAATCTGAGCGGCGGGTTTGGGACGCAGTCTGCGCTTGCCAAAGGAGACCATAACAGGCAGGCTCGCTGAATAGGTGAGGGTTGAAAATATAACACTCGTCCAGAAGGCACGGCGCGGCAAGTCCTCTAATGAGCGCTTCTGAGAAGTAGGGGGGAAGAAGCGTTTTAAAATTCTTGCATCCCTTTGATTTAAAGGGCAAGATAAATAAATTTCAGTTGTTTCATTGTCTGTGGTTGTCCCCTGGACAGGCGCAAGATGCTAGATTTATTTACCGTGCAGGCGTCCTGCCAGGCTGGCGTTTAGAATACCAGAGTCGGCCCGGGGAGGCGTAACAGGTACGCAGCCTCGAGGGCCGGCGCCAACTCCAACGAGGAGAGATTCCGATGAGACGAATTTTCGCGCTGTGTTTGATCATGCTCATGGCTTTTGCCGGCAAGGCATTCGCGGCCGACGACACGGTCCGCATTGGCGTGTTTCTGCCCCTGACCGGGCAAAACGCCTTTGGTGGCCAGCTCGAACTCGAAGGCGTGCAAATGGCCTTCAAAGAGGTCGGCACGATCCTGGGCAAAAAGATCGAGCTGTTCGTCGTGGACAACAAGTCCGACAAGGTAGAGTCGGCCAACGCGGTCAAACGCTTGATCGACAAAGAAAAAGTTCACGCTATTATCGGCACTTACGGCTCCTCGCTGGCCATGGCTGGCGGCGAAGTCTCGGAAAAGGCCGGCATTCCCCAGGTCGGCACCAGTTGCACCAACCCGTTGGTCACGCAAGGCAAGAAGTACATCTTCCGCGTCTGCTTCATCGATCCTTACCAGGGCGCGGGCGCCGCGACTTACGCGTTCAAATCCCTGGGGCTCAAGAAGGCCGCGCTGTTGGTCGACGTGGCCAACGACTACTCCGTGGGCCTGGCCAATTACTTCAAGAAGTCCTTCGGCAAGCTCGGCGGCGAAATCGTGACCACGCTCAACTACCAGTCCGGCGACCAGGACTTCACCGCGCAGTTGACCAAGATCATCAGCCTGAAGCCCGACGTGCTGTTCATCCCCTCCTACTTCGCCGAAGGCGCCATCATCATGAAGCAGGCCCAGGAATTGGGCGCGACCTTCAAGATTATGGGCGGCGACGCCATGGACAACCCGAAGATCACCGAGATCGGCGGCAAGGCCGTGGAAGGCTTCGTGCACACCACCTTCCCCTACGACCCGTCCATGAAAGACATGAACCCCATGGCCAAGAAGTTCACCGAAGACTGGAAGAAGATCCACCCGGGCAAAGACCCCAACGTGAACGCCGCGCTGGGCTATGACGCGTACATGATCATTCTCGACGCCATCACGCGCGCCGGCAAGGTCGAGCCCGAAGCCATCACCAAGGCCCTGGCCGAGACCAAGGGCTTCGTTGGCGTCACCGGCGCCACGACCATCAATGCCTCCCACGACGCAGAAAAGCCCGTGGGCCTGGTCTTGATCAAGGACGGCAAAAAGACCTACGTGGGCGACATTACCCCCGACCTGTAACCACGGCTTCGACTGAAACGCTGGGGGCGGGGAGCTCCGTATCGAGCGCCCCGCCCCTTTACCGCCCCTCAAGAAGGACTCTCGCATGACCCAGGCAATGTTCATACAGCACCTGCTGAACAGCTTGACATTGGGCAGCCTCTACGCCCTGATCGCCATCGGCTACACCATGGTGTACGGCATTCTGCGGCTGATCAACTTCGCTCACAGCGAAATCTTCATGTTGGGCGCCTATTTCGTCTATTGGGGCTTAACCCTGGTGCACCTGCCCTGGCCCCTGGCCTTGGCCCTGTCCATCCTGGTTACAGCCGGCCTGGGCGTGATCATAGACCAGATCGCCTATCGGCCGCTGCGCGACGCCCCGCGCATCTCGGCCCTGATCAGCGCCATCGGCGTGTCCTTTTTTCTGCAGAACGTGGCCATAGTGTTTTTCCAGGCCATTCCGCGCGAGGTCTACCGGCCGTCCTGGTTGGAAGATCCCATTCTTCTGGGCGAAGTTCGCCTCTTGCCGCTGACTCTGTTCGTGCCTGCGCTCTCCTTTTTGCTCATGCTCGGCCTGATCTACGTCGTGTACCGGACCAAGGCGGGCCTTGGCATGCGCGCCATCAGCAAAGACATCGAGACGAGCTACCTGATGGGCGTGCCCGTGAACCGCATCATCGCGCTCACCTTCGGCATCGGTTCGGCCCTGGCCGCTGCCAGCGGCATCATGTGGGCGCTGCGCTATCCGCAGCTCCAACCGATCATGGGCGTGATACCCGGCTTCAAGGCCTTTATCGCTGCGGTCTTCGGCGGCATCGGCTCGATCCACGGCGCGGTGGTCGGCGGGGTGATGCTGGGCTTCATCGAGATTATGACCGTGGCCTTTTTTCCCGAACTGGCAGGCTACCGCGACGCGTTCGCCTTTGTCCTGCTCATCTTCATCCTGCTGTTCAAGCCAACAGGGCTTTTGGGCGTAAAACCGGAGGACAAGGTCTGATGTCCCGCAAGATACCCATACTCTTGAACGTGCTGGCCGTGGCGGCCCTGGGCCTGTTTCTCTGGTGGGCCGAGCACTCGCTCGATGGCTACAAAATTCAGATTCTCAATCTCATTGCCGTAAACATCATCCTGGCGCTCTCCCTGAACCTGATCTACGGCTTCACCGGCCTGTTCAGCCTGGGGCACGCCGGGTTCATGGCCATCGGCGCCTATGTCTGCTCTATCCTGATCTTGTCCCCGGAGCAAAAAGACATGCTTTTTCTCTTGGAGCCCGCCTACGACTGGGTGCAGCACGCGCAGGCGCCATTTTTCCTGGCCGTCATCGCAGGCGGCGCGGTCGCGGCCCTGTTCGGGATTCTGGTCGGCATGCCGCTTTTGCGCCTGGGCGATGACTACCTGGGCATCGCGACCTTGGGCTTTGCCGAGATCGTGCGCGTGGTGGCCAACAACATCCCGCGCCTGACCAACGGCGCCTTGGGCTTCAAGGGCATTCCCTCGCACGCCAACCTGTGGTGGAATTTCGGCTGGTGCCTGCTGACGCTCTATTGCATCCTCCGGCTGGTCAGATCCAACACAGGCAACGTGCTCAAGGCCATCCGCGACGACGAGATCGCGGCCAAGGCCATGGGCGTGGACGTCTTCCGCTACAAACTCCTGTCCTTCTCGATCGGCGCCTTTTTTGCCGGGGTGGGCGGGGCGCTTTTAGCCAGCCTAGTGACCACCATCGACCCCAAGATGTTCCTCTTCACCCTGACCTTCAACGTACTGATGATCGTGGTCACGGGCGGCCTGGGCTCCTTGACCGGGTCGGTACTGGCCGGAGTAGGCATTACCGCCCTCTTGGAGTGGCTGCGTGTCGTGGAAAACCCCATCTCGTTCGGGAGCTGGGAGCTGCCCGGGATACCAGGCATGCGGATGGTGTTCTTTTCGCTGGCGCTCATCATTGTCATTTTGTACCGACGCGAGGGGCTGATGGGCATGCGCGAAGTGAGTTGGGCCGGGATGTTGGCCGCCATCGGCTATAAAGGGAAGGCGCAATGAACACGGACATGATTCTCGAAGCCAAGGGCCTGACCATGCGCTTCGGCGGGCTGACCGCGGTGAGCAACTTCAACGCCAGCCTGCCCAGTCGGAGCATCTGCGGCCTCATTGGCCCTAACGGCGCAGGCAAGACCACCTGTTTCAACATGATCACTGGCTTTTACAAACCCACCAGCGGACATACCTTCCTCCGCGGCCAGGAACTGACTGGCATGCCGCCGCACCTGGTCTGCAAGGCCGGCATTGGCCGGACCTTCCAGAACATCCGGCTCTTCAACAACGAGTCCGTGCTCGAAAACGTGATGATCGGCTGCCATCTGCGGCAGAAAACCAATTGGATCCAGGCCCTGTTCTTCACTCCCGGCCATCTCAAGGAAGACAAGGCCATCCGCAAACATTCACTCGAACTTTTGGAGTTCGTAGGGCTCGAACGCCTGGCAGACGAAAAAGCCAACAGCCTTGCCTACGGAGCGCAACGCCGTCTGGAAATCGCCCGCGCCCTGGCCACCAAGCCCGGACTGTTGCTCCTGGACGAGCCCGCAGCAGGCATGAACCCCCAGGAAACCCAGGAACTCATGCAGTTCATCCGCGTCATCCGCGAACAGTTCGACCTGGCCATCCTGCTCATCGAGCACGACATGAAAGTGGTCATGGGCATCTGTGAGCGTATCTGGGTTCTGGACTACGGAGTCACCATCGCCGTGGGCGACGCCGCGGCCATCCAGTCCGACCCGGCAGTCATCAAGGCCTATCTGGGCGAGGAGTGTGCTCACGATGCTTAAGATCGAAAATCTTCACGTGCATTACGGCGGCATCCACGCCTTGAAGGGCATCTCACTCGAGGCGCCGCAGGGAAAGATCGTCACCCTCATCGGCGCCAACGGCGCGGGCAAAAGCAGCACCTTGCGCGCCATCGCTGGCCTGGTCAAAAATAAAAAAGGCAAGATCACCTACAACGGCCGCGACATCAGTGGTCTGGACCCCGTTGGCATCGTCAAATCCGGCATTGTCATGGCGCCCGAAGGCCGGCGCATATTCCCGCACCTCACGGTCTACGAAAACCTGCAACTTGGCGCCTACAGCCGCAGCGACAAAGACGGCATCGACAAGGACCTGCGCTGGGTCTACGAACTGTTCCCGCGGCTCTATGAACGGCGCGAGCAAAAAGGCGGCACGCTCTCCGGCGGCGAACAGCAGATGCTGGCCGTGGGCCGCGCGCTCATGAGCAAACCAGAACTGCTCATGCTCGACGAGCCCAGTCTCGGGCTCGCGCCCATACTCGTCAAAGAAGTCTTCGGTATCATCAAAACCATCAACGACAAGGGCATGGCCGTGCTGCTGGTCGAACAAAACGCCTTCGCAGCCCTGAAAATCGCCCACTACGCCTACGTGCTGGAAACCGGCACGATCGCACTCCAAGGCGCAGGCGATGAGCTCCTCGCCGACGAGCGCGTGCGCAAGGCGTATTTGGGGGGATAGAGAAGGGAAAAAGTCGTGGGGGAGGGAGGAAACCCCTTTTGAAAAAGGGGTTTCCTCCCTCCCCCACACCCCCTCCCTCCTTCC
>Ga0247840_10010374_pt1 | contig 11660 bp, 6 predicted proteins | sample LaCruzMarch2015__FD_192404 | JGI IMG/M metagenome (GOLD analysis project Ga0247840, IMG submission 192404) | Freshwater microbial communities from meromictic Lake La Cruz, Castile-La Mancha, Spain - LaCruzMarch2015_17m | ecosystem: Environmental > Aquatic > Freshwater > Lake | place: Spain...
CAACGATGATAGCCTGAATGTATATGATACCCGGGGGAGGTATTATCCTTTAACCAGCCAATGGAAAGGGATGGATGGAAAAGTAAACTGGAAACGCGCAGGAGAGGACCCGGGTAAAATTTTCGCCAATCTGTCGAAGTATGAAATCCAGATGCGGTACTCGAAATTTACCGCTGATTCGGTAAGTTTTACCCATAAAAAATACATGCCTGCACCCATCCTGGGCCGTTATATTGATAAGGTACTTGCTGATGTTACCGAAGAAAAAGCTTCCTATCCCCGGTTTTCTTCGTACAATAAAATGATCGGTATCCCGCGGTTATTCAACAATATCGATTACCTCGGCGGATTTGCCATTGAAGGAAACCGTATCATTGGGTCAGGTGATAAAACAACTGATGCCCGCCTGTTTTTCAAAAAAGACGGAAAGGATTTTGTTCTTGCACGTGGAAAAACGTTCATCATCCGCCCCGACAGAATTAACTCCAGCATGGCTTCCATCACGATATATCATGACAATGATTCGATTTTTCATCCGGGGCTCCAGTTGAAATATATGGATGATAATAAGGAACTCTCCTTTACGAAAGATGAACGCGTTACCACAATCAGCCCCTGGTTTGATTCATTTCATAAAATCGAAATCTATTGCGAAGCGCTCTACTGGAAAGTGGGCGCCCCTAAAATAAGTTTTGAAATGATGAAAGGCCCGTCGAAAGATAGCAAAGCTGTATTTGAATCCAGCAGCTTTTACTCGCTTCTTCGTTATGAAAAACTCAAAGGCATCGATGAGACCAACCCGCTGAACCTGATTAGTTTTTTTACCAATAAAAAGGGAAGTCAGGAGTTCACGCTCGAAGAGCTGACTGACTTTATGAACAAACCTGCTGAACAGGTTGAAGTTCAGTTGTTAAAAATGGCGACCAGGGGATTTCTGGTTTATGACTATGAGGCTAAAATAGCCCGGGTTAAAAAGAAATTGTATGATTACGTCAAAGCCCGCGATGCTAAAGCAGATTACGATGTTATTTTTTTCAATTCTCATGTTAACAATGCTGCCAATGGCGTGCTTAACCTCGAGACTTTTGACCTCAGGATTCAGGGCGTTTCAATGGTCATGCTAAGTGATTCTCAGCAGGTGCAGGTGTATCCTGGCAATTCGGAGGTAGTGCTTAAAAAAGACATGGATTTCATCTTCACCGGAAAAGTGATGGCTGGTTTGTTCGATTTCTATGCCCGTGATTGTTCTTTTGAATACAATAAATTCAGGATTAACATGCCTTTTGTCGATTCAATGATCTTTTTTGTAAAAAGTAAAACATGGGATCCGAAATCAAATACTTTTCCACTGGTGAAAGTCAGGACTGCCATTACGAACCTTAGCGGAGAATTACTGATCGATGACCCGGGAAATAAATCGGGCCTCAAGGCGCTCATTGAATATCCGATTTTTACGAACAAGAATAACGCTCAGGTTTATTGGAATAAAAAAGATATACAAAAGGGCGTTTATACAAAAGACAAGTTTTTCTTCGATGTCCGGCCATTTACAATCCACAGTCTGGATGTAGTTGCAACCGATAGCCTTAATTTTACCGGAGCGCTCACTTCGGCAGGTATTTTCCCTGTAATCGCCGAGCCCTTACACGTCCGTCCCGATTATTCGCTGGGTTTGGTGAAAATGACCGACTCAGCCGGATTGTCGGCCTACGGCGGGAAAGGTACCTTCATCTCCAAAATAGATCTCAGCGACAGAGGGTTGCGTGGTGACGGCATCCTTCGTTATCTGAACTCCATTACTCATTCTCCGGATTACATTTTTTTACCCGACTCGATGAAAACCCTGGCAAAGAATTTTAGCATGGCGGAGCAGGAAGGAACTGTTGAATATCCTTCAGCGCATGGTGATTCAGTGCGGGAGTTCTGGCTGCCATACAAGGATTCATTATCAATAGCCAGTACTTCGAAAGATGTGGTAATGTACAACAACCAGTCGGCATTCGGAGGTATTCTTTCACTTACACCGCGGTTACTCAGCGGAAATGGCATCGTTAAGATCAAAGATGCTGAAATGAAATCCAATGGTTTTAATTTCAAACGTAGAACCTTCGATGCATTGATTGGCAGTTTCCGAATTAAATCATTAAATCAGACAGACCTCACGATATCAACAAAAAATTACCAGGCCCATTTTGATTTCGACAAGCGCAAAGGGGAATTCAAATCCATTGCAGGAATTTCGAAAATGGAATTCCCACTTAACAAGTATGTTTGTTCGATGGATCGTTTTGACTGGCTGCTCGACAGCGATGAAATCCTGCTGGCAAACGAGCAGCGCAAGACACAAGCAACGGATTCATTGAGTTTAACGCAACTGATCGATCATGCTTATACCGGATCGGAGTTCATCTCTGTGCATCCACTGCAGGATTCGCTGAAGTTTTTTGCAGCCAAAGCAACCTATAATCTGCGCACCAACGTGATCAATGCAAATGAGGTCAGGATCATCAAGGTGGCCGATGCGGCTGTTTTCCCGGATTCAGGCCAGGTGTCGATTTTCAGGGATGCAAAGATGCAGACCCTGCATCATGCAATATTGATTGCAAATACAAAATCCCGGTTTCATCAGTTATACAATGCTGAAGTTTCCATTGCATCCCGGAAGAATTTTACCGGACGGGGTGATTATGATTATAAGGACAAGGCCGGAACGCTCGAAAAAATACAGTTCGATCGCATCCGTGTTGAGGGTGATTCCATCCTCCAAACAGTGGCATATGGTCTCATTGACGATTCAACTAAATTTGGACTAAGTCCCGAGTTTGCTTATAAAGGGAAAGTGACACTTCATGCGGCTGAAAAACACCTTGTTTTCGATGGAGGGTTTCGTATCGTTACCAATTGCATTCAACCGCAACCCGAATGGGTGAAATTTAACAGCCCGATTGATCCTGCCAGGGTGCAAATACCAGTTAATTTGCCTGTGAAAAATATGGCAGGTGAAACAATCTCACTGGGGTTGATGTTTTATAATAATGTGGAAAAAATTAGCCCGTCGTTCTTCAGACAAAAAAACAGCTTTAGCGATAGTACAATCGTTTCGGCCGAAGGTTTGATCGAGTATAATACTCCAACGCGCGAATTCCGCATTTCCAATCCCGACAAACTGAAGGATCTGTCGGTAAAGGGAAATTATCTCTCGCTGAACACAGGCTATTGCATGGTTCGGGGCGAAGGAAAACTCAATCTGAATCTGAAATCAGGCAATCTGAAAATCGATAATTATGGAACCATCGATAACTTTATAATTCCTGATTCAACCAGATTGCATCTGGCTATGGGATTGGACTTTCCATTTTCAGAACAGGGATTGCAACGATTCAAAGCCATGCTTGAGTCCATCAACCTGTCTGGTGTAAACCTCATGCGTACGCCTTTTACCCTGGCAATGGAAAACAGGCTGGATAGCCAGGAATATGAACGTTTGAAAAGCGAGCATGATCTTCTTGGAAAATATAAGAAATTCCCCGAAGCCCTAGAACGGACCCTGTTTCTTGCTGATGTTTGGATGAAATGGGACACCACAACCCGTTCTTTCGTTTCATTTGGGAATATCGGGATCGCGAGTGTCGGCAAAAACCAGGTAAACAGGTATGTAAGCGGGATAATTGAATTTTCACGGAAACGCAATGGTGATGACTTCACAATTTACCTTGAATTGACAAAAGATGACTGGTTTTTCTTTAATTACCGCAATAAACTGCTGATGGCGCTCTCTTCCGATCTCGATTTCAATGATATCATCAGGCAAGATGCCCAATCGCGAACTGAGCAGAAGAGGGTTAGCAAACTGGCAGAAGGTTACAGTTATAAGGTTGCCACAAGTGCGAAAAAACGGGATTTTCTCAGGAAATTTGAAGCGGAGGATAATCCGTAGGTATGCGGAATTTATTTTACTTTGCAAACAGAAACGCTGAACATGACCCGGAAAAATAAATATTATCGCATGAAAGATGAACAACGGGTTGGTTTTCACGGAAGTGTGAGCAACAATAGTTTCTTTCAGCGGCTGGTTGAAATTGTTGACCAATTAGGTTCTAATCTGTTAAAAAATTTAAAAATTCTGACTAATGACCCTGTTTTACATTGTACTGGAGATACTTGCAGCCTATTTGTTGGGATCCGTTCCATCGGCGGTTTGGGTCGGAAAAATATTCTATGGGATTGATGTTCGTCAGCATGGAAGCGGAAACGCCGGCGCCACCAATGTGATCAGGGTGCTTGGATACAAGGCGGGCATTCCGGTTATGTTGTTTGACGTTTTTAAAGGTTGGCTGGCGGTTCAGCTGGCCATTTGGTTGCCTGTTCCGGGATTATCAGCCGATCTGATGACCTATGTCAGAATAGGCATGGCCCTTGCTGCAGTGATGGGACATGTTTTTCCAATTTATGTCGGATTTAAAGGCGGTAAAGGCGTTGGTACCATTGCCGGGGCCGGAATAGCGCTTTTCCCGCTTGCCATCCTGCTGGTTCTGGCCATTTTTATCGTGGTGCTTGCCTCTACGCATTATGTTTCCTTATCGTCCGTTATTGCATCCCTGGCATTCCCCCTGATTGTCATTTTTTTGTTGGGGATCCGCCACCCGGGACTGGTTGGTTTATCTTTGCTGGTGGCTGTTTTCATCCCTGCAACACATCGAAAAAATATAAGCAGGTTATTGAAAGGGGAGGAACGCAAATTTGAATTCAGGAAGAAAAAGGACGACCCTGATAAGTTAAAATGAATATAAATAATATTTTACAAACAGATTATTAATCGTATATTTGGAACAATTTTCAATAAAAAATACTGCCATGAAATTCATCATCTCCAGTACACTTTTACTTAAAAATCTTCAGGCCATCCTGGGAGTAATCAATTCAAACAACACATTGCCTATCCTTGATGATTTTCTCTTCGAACTCAAAGAAGACGATTTGATAATTACCTCCTCCGATCTTGAAACGACCATGCGGGTCACTGTGAAACCCGACATGGCAGAAGAGCAGGGAAGCATTGCCATTCCTGCCAAGATTTTGGTTGATACCCTGAAGACATTTCCCGACATTCCTGTTGCTTTCTCCATAAACCCGGTTTCTTTAATGATCGAAATATCGGCAGGCGAAGGAAAATACAAACTGTCGGGTCATAAAAGCGAAGAATACCCACGCACACCATCCCTCGAAGATACTACTGCCATCACATTCGATTCCCGGCTTATGGCACAGGCCATCAATAAAACTCTTTTTGCAACAGGGAACGATGAATTAAGGCTTGTGCTTTCAGGCGTGTTTTGTGAACTTTCGCCCGATGATGTCACCTTTGTGGCAACAGATGCCCATAAACTCGTACGCTACAAAAGAGCTGATCTTAAGTCCTCTGATTCGGCATCGTTCATCCTGCCTAAAAAACCGATGAACCTGCTGAAGAACCTTTTATCAATCCAGGAGGTGCCTGTAACCATCGAATATAACAAAACCAACGCCTTCTTTTCCTTTACGAATATCCATCTGATTTGTCGCTTAATTGATGGCAAATATCCGAATTATGATGCCGTTATTCCTAAGGAAAATCCCAATAAACTTACAATCGACCGCCATGCACTGCTGACCACCATTCGCCGGGTTTCAATTTTTGCAAATCAATCGACTCACCAGATCCGGTTTAAAATTTCGGGTCAGGAGTTGTTGCTCAGCGCTGAAGACATTGATTTTTCAAACGAAGCACGCGAACGCCTGAATTGTTCCTATATCGGAGAAGATCTTGAAATCGGATTTAATTCAAAATTCCTCCTTGAAATGTTAAGCAATATTGAAACTGATGAAGTCAGGCTTGAAATGTCTGCTCCCAACAGGGCTGGAATACTTACACCGGTTAACAGTGACAATAAGGAGGAGGATATCCTTATGCTTGTTATGCCGGTAATGCTGAATAAATAACGATCATCCCCGATCCTCCCTGATTAAATTATAATATGAGCATTAGATGTCCATAAGCACAACGGTCATGCAAACCGTGAATTATAATATGGAATCTCCAAGTGACAGATTTGTAAAAAATAAAAATTAACTTATGAAGCGAAATAGCTTATTCTTCTTTCTTATACTTGCTTTTTTTCCGGTAATTTTTTTCTCTTCCTGCGCCAAAATAAGGGATCTTGCTGCTTTTGATGTTTCCTATAACATTCCCCGTACCACTTTTGTATTTACACCAACTAAGGATAAAAGCGGAGAACAACTTATTTATGCCGGGTATGTATCTGCTAATCTCGATAGTATCCTGAATGCCAACGGACTTTCCGGAGGAATGGTTGGAACTACCACATTTACCAAATGTTCAATCACCATCGATCAGCCTGATTCTGTGAATTTTGGATGGCTGCAGTCACTACGCGGAGAAATTTCACAAACGTCGGAGCCTCCTTCTGAAGTATTCGGTTATATAACCGCTGTAGATCCAAATGCCAAAACAGTAAATCTAACGCTTACCAATATTAATATCAGACCTTATCTGGGGGGCACCAGTTTTTATATTCGTGTGTATGGTATCCTTAATGCTGCTGTTCCGGTTGAATGGGTTCAAATGTATATTGATGGCACATTGCAACTGCACCTGGAGCCACTTTAACGATCAACTTGAATCAAAAAAAAAGAGCGAGGCCGGAAGCATCGCTCTTTTTTTTACATGAAATTGACTTAGTCCCGGCGAACATTGATTGCTTTTTTCCCTCGGTTGTCCTCTGTCAGATCAAAAGAAACCTGGTCATTTTCACGAATTTTGTCAATAAGTCCACTTACGTGAACAAATACGTCTTGCTGGCTTTCATCATCCAGGATGAACCCAAAACCTTTTCTTTCATTAAAAAATTTCACTTTACCTCTTGACATAATACATTAGAATTAGGATGAATAACCAAGGCGAATATACAACAAAATCTTAAAATTAAAAATTTTGCCATTTTTTTTAACCTGCCTGTTTGGCAAACTCTGATTTTATTCTATAACTTTACCAAAAACTACAGCGTTATTTTTATCAGTTAACCTACATTTCGTTTTACAATAAAAAAATTATCAAGCCATGAAAGAACTCTCTCTGAATCTTGAAAACCTCAATGATGTTTTCCCTTCAACTTTCACACCCGAGCAGATAGCCAAAGCAAAAACGATTTTCCTTAAACAGCTTGCAGAGGATGCACACCATTTTTATCAGGGAAAAATTCAAACTATTCCCAAGGCGCCGGTAGTAGGGTTCAATTGGTTTAATGTCTGGTATACGCCGGGTGTTTCGAAGGTTTCGACCAATATCCGTGATAACAACGACTCCTCCTTCGATCTAACGAACCGTGGAAATCTTGTGGCAGTGGTCAGCGACTCAACGCGTGTTCTGGGTGATGGTGACTGTACTCCGTCAGGTGGGCTTGGCGTAATGGAAGGCAAGGCATTTCTGATGAAATATCTCGGCGGGGTTGATGCGGTTGCTTTGTGTGTCGATAGCAAAGGGAAAGATGGTAAAAACGATCCTGAAAAGATTATCGAATTCGTGAAAATGTGCCAACCCAGTTTTGGCGCTATCAACCTGGAAGATATTTCCCAACCAAATTGTTACAGGGTGTTGGATGTGCTTCGCGAGGAATGCGACATTCCGGTTTGGCACGACGACGCTCAGGGAACAGCCTGTGTCACACTGGCAGGGGTGATCAACGCACTCAAACTGGCCGGTAAACATATAGGGGATGTCAGATTTGTTCTGAATGGAGCCGGGGCATCCAATACGACCATTGCCCGGTTGCTGATTACCGACGGGGCCGATCCCGCAAAAATGATCATGTTTGATACCAAAGGATCCTTGCATATTGGCCGGGAAGATATCAAGGCAGATCCACGTTTTTACCGGAAATGGGAACTTTGTGAAAAAACCAATCCGGGGAGAGTGCCCACGATTGAGGAGGCAATGAAAAACGCCGATGTGCTGATTTCCCTTTCAACGCCCGGCCCCGATGTGATCAAACGACCATGGATTAAAAGCATGGCCGGTAAATCAATTGTGTTTTGTTGTGCTAATCCCGTCCCCGAAATCTATCCTTATGCAGCCAAGGAAGAAGGCGCCTACATTGTCGCTACCGGACGTGGTGACTTCCCAAACCAGGTGAATAATTCGATCGGCTTTCCCGGAATACTGAAGGGAGCATTAATGGTGCGTGCAAAAAAAATTACCGACACCATGGCCATTGCCGCTGCGCATTCCCTGGCCGATTATGCAGAAAAACGGGGTATCACTGTCGAAAATATCGTTCCCAATATGGAAGAAGCTGCTGTTTTTCCTCACGAAGCTGCTGATGTCGCCATGCAGGCGATCAAAGATGGTGTTGCACGTGTAAACATGACCTGGGAAGAAGCATTTCAAAAGGCGAAAAAAGACATAGAACATTCCCGCGGGCTTACAAGGTCATTGATGGACAAAGGGTTTATCGAACCTCCCCCTGCTGAAATGATCCAGAAGGCTCTGGCTTTCGCAATTGACCAGGTAAAATAATCCATACCACCCACCCTGTCAGGGTTCCCCACCCTGTCAGGGTGCTACAACCCCGTAAGGGTTACCAACCTTGCTCCATGGGGGAGGGTTTTCATTTCAAAATGCCCGCGAACTTTTCCAAGGTCAGTTTGTGACCATAAATCCCTCATGGAATATTTCCCGTCAAGTTCCAGTTCCCTCATTTCAACAGGAATGTACAATGGTTTAGTGGTTTTGTTAAACAAGCCAACTGCTACACTGCCATCTTCAAGTTTGCGGGCCCAAATCTCGAATTCATCTGTTTTGCGGATCTGGATGGCCTGTTTGCCTAAAGGGTCCTGATTTACAGCCAGTACCTCATCGTTCGTAAGCAGGTTCATGGTAAATAAATCCAGTTGCTCAAGATCACAACCGATTAAGAGGGGAGCTGCCAGCAGGCTCCATAAAGTTATATGCGTGTATTGTTCACTCGGTGTCAGTAGTGTGTAATGCAGTGCAGGCCCCCAGCCAACCCAGCCCACAACAAGCATATCCGGGTCATTCCAGCGACCAGGCGCCGAATAGGGTGAACATTTATATTGGTTGAACCCAATCTCCGACAAACTTTCCCATGTATCTGTGATATCTCCGGTTGTTCGCCAGCTATTACCGTCCACTTCGGCGCCCCAGGTCCACACATCACCCATTCCATACTGGCAAAGACTATAATGAATGTCACGGTTTGCCTTCCGAATGGCATGTTTCATCTCCTTGTATGGATATTTCATTTGTTCCGGCGTCGGCTTTGGTGCTATGTTCCCATATGAACACCAATCATATTTCAGGTAATCGATGCCCCACGATGCATAATTCTGTGCATCATTTGCCACAAACATATAACTCCCTTCGTAACCACCACACGTTTTCGGTCCCGGGGATGAATAAATTCCTATTTTCAGGCCCAGGGAATGTACATAATTACAAAGTGCCTTCATATCCGGGAATTTGTCATTGGGTAAAATATTTCCATCTTTATCGTGGGTATCTTCCCAGCCATCATCAATGTTCACATACGACCAGCCATGGTCAATCAACCCGCTTGATTTCATGGCATCAGCCGATTGACGAACTTTTCTGTCGCTCACACTTAGTCCCCAACAATTCCAGCTATTCCAACCCATAGGAGGAGTCAGGGAGATTACATCTCCAACGATTATTTTCAGTTCGCGTTCGTTAAAGCCCAGATCGTTTTCAACCGTAATCATGATCAGGTGCTCTCCCTTCTTCTTTAAAGCTCCGGTTATAAGCCCATTTTTCGGATCAATCTTCAATCCATCCGGAAGTCCGGAAGCGCTGTATTTCAACGGTGGCCTTCCCGTTGCGGCAACTTTAAACAAAAAGGGCGACCACGGACGTACACCAAATACTTTTGCCCCGTTGATTCTGGGTTCAGGCGGGGTTGGAGGTGTCTGAATATATGGAATTTCAACCTCCTCTGTAATCCTGTGGCCGGAATTTGATTCAATAAATGAAATTTTCAGAACAGCAGGAATTGCAAATTCTTTTTTGAATACCACCGATTTGTCAATGCTAAGTTTTCGTGTCAGATCTATGGCCGATTCTTCAGAATATACGCTGATACCATTGTCACAACGGCTTACATTGACCAGGAGCTTTCCTTTAAAATCAAGGGTCTCTGATTGATTCAATATCGAAAAGTTTTTAGTGACCATGTTTTCTCCCTTGAAGGTAAAGGGATTGGAGATAACGTCGAATTTTACATAGTCTTTAAGTCCGGTCATGGAAATTTCAAAATTTTCCCCAAACATCCCTCCGGCGCCACCCTGATCAAAACATCTTACAGCAATGATGTTTTCTTTATCCCAATGAATTCGGGGATCATGTACGCCCAGGATATACCGGCGTTCGAGATTCCATTTTTCCTGTTCCTTGTAAAATTCAGCATTGGATTCATCACGACTCTTCAGATTTCTTCCATTTTCGCCGATCAGTTCACCATTCACAAAAATCTGGTCACAGTCATCAATCTTCCCGAGAATTAACTGCAGGCTGTCTTTGATGATGGCATTTTCTATCCAGGATGAAGATAAGAACACTCTTATCCGGTACCATGCATACCCATTATAATCACTTCGTCCCTGCGACTCCCAGATTTTTTTTGGATCAATCGTATCCCATGCTGAATCGTCGAAGGATGGCATCGCCCAAGCTGGATCATCGCCAGTAGTAAATCGCCAACGGGTATCGATTGAAACACCCTGCTTTTCAGTGCTTTTCGTGCATGAAATAAAAATGGAGAGTGTGAGAAATCCTGCGAAAATGAATAATTTTTTCATAGTTACAGTTTTAATGGTCAATTTTTGTGTAGGTTCAGCTACAAGCGGAACATAACTTTTTTGAAATTAAACCAGAATATATCGGAATTGCCATTGCCTTGCAAGTTTCGCATCCGGTGGAAGGAAGTCAGGTTCCACTTGGGGGCAAAATTCTTATAAGGCACCTGGCGCCTGGCTGATGCATAGAAGATATAAGTCCCATCAGGACTGACTGATATGCTGATGGCCTCTTTGCATGGCAGACGGAGTGTTTTCACCAGGTCAATTCCGTTACTCCACGAACCATCAGGGTTATGAAAGAAAAGCATATAGGTGGAGGGATTTACCTGTTGAACCGAATCTCGTCCGGCAACACAGGCCACCAGGAAACTCTCATCGGGTGCAATGGCAGCATTGTAAATCACACCCATACCGTTTATAGGTGAAGGCAGGGGTTCAGGGGGCGAAAAACTTCCATTTTTCCATTTGGAAAGAAAAATCCTGGTTGATTTTGTTTCAGGGTCGCGCCGGGAAAAATACAGATTTCCGTTTTTCGCCAGGGATGGATAAAATTCTTCATTTAGTGTGTTAATGGGCGAAGGGAGCTGAACTGGTTTGCCCCATTCGCCACCAGGCACCCGTTCAGCCATCCAGATATGCTGATCTGCCCAGCCGGGTTTGGCCGATAAAAACATAATGCGCCGACCATCTGCAGAAACGCTTGGTTCTGCGAAAAACCGGCTTGTATCCCTTGCAAATTCAGCCACTACCGGTTCAAACCAGGTTCCGTTTAT
>Ga0247840_10010375_pt1 | contig 11660 bp, 16 predicted proteins | sample LaCruzMarch2015__FD_192404 | JGI IMG/M metagenome (GOLD analysis project Ga0247840, IMG submission 192404) | Freshwater microbial communities from meromictic Lake La Cruz, Castile-La Mancha, Spain - LaCruzMarch2015_17m | ecosystem: Environmental > Aquatic > Freshwater > Lake | place: Spain...
ACACTATTTGTACATGGCAGAGTCTTAATATACTTGAAAAAAAATTCAAAGACGGCAGCGGTGTTTTAAGTTTAGCAGAATTTTTAGATGGTGTATCCACAGTAATCGTTGACGAAGTACATCAAGCAAAAGCCGAAGTTCTTAAAAATATACTCACAAGAAACCTACGCAATGCTCCTATACGGTGGGGACTTACAGGAACCATACCAAAAGAAGATTTTGCATTTCAGAGTATATTAGCAAGCCTTGGTCCAGTTATTGGAAACGTTACTGCAAAAGAACTACAAGACAAAGGAGTCTTATCCAATTGTCATGTTAATGTATGTCAATTGATTGACGTACAGGTGTTTAGAGATTATCAATCAGAACTCAAATATCTAGTAACTGACAAAGAGAGAATAGAATATATTGCAAATTTGCTGAATAAAGTTGCAAAATCCGGAAATACCCTTATACTTGTAGATAGAATATCAGCAGGAGAAAAACTAAAAGAGTTAATACCAGATTCGACATTTATCAGTGGTGCAGTAAAAGTTAAAGATAGAAAAGAAGTCTACGACGAAATCAACGAAGCTACAAACATGACCATTGTTGCAACGTATGGTGTTGCAGCAGTTGGTATTAACGTTCCACGTATTTTTAACTTGGTATTGTTTGAACCGGGCAAAAGTTTTGTCCGTGTTATACAATCTATTGGCCGTGGTGTTAGAAAAGCAAAAGACAAAGACTTTGTACAGGTATGGGATATAACCAGTACATGTAAGTATGCGAAAAAACATTTAACGGAACGTAAAAAGTTTTATAAAGATGCACAATATCCGTTTACAATAGAAAAAATAGACTGGAAAAAATAATAATATGAGGATTTTAACCCTTGAAAATAAAACATTTGAATTAAATCACTTGCCCGACAGTGTTGAAGAAACTGTTAGATTTGCAATACTGGATAACAGCAATCCATTAGATCCGGATTTCTTTTTTAATCCGCTGATATTTTTAGAAAGCTTTAATAGTCCTGCAATTGTTCTAGAAATCAGCGGTCACGAAATCACCATGCCGCTGGATTGGTGCATTGCAGTAGGTTGCAGTGAAGCTGGAAGCGATTTGGAAGTATTGCCTCTTACCAGCTTGAATGATCGAGGATTTGAAGCATTTTTGTTCAATCCTTTAACAGGGTCTTACCCACAGTTTGGTAAGATAGAAATATTAAACTTTTATAACGATGTAAAATGGTATTTTCCAAAAATGCGTAATGGACACTTATTAAGTGTTCCTATTACAGAAAACGATAATCCACAGTGTGCATTTTTTGTAAAAGACATCAGTAGACAAAGTGAAATTATAGACTTTGGTAAATTATTATAACGAGAAAAAAATGGCAAAATCATCTTACTTACCCCCAATTACTTTATTAGACTACTTTATTCCAACTGCTGATTCTCCCGGAGAATGGAGGAAAGCTCGTATTAAAAATGCTAATCTTCCTGTTTTACAGTATATGTACAACGGCGACGAAACTGACTCGTTGAGTTGTAAAATATCAAATACTCGCGGTTGGGTTGTTATTCCAGATTACGGTACAGAAGAAATTAAAGTTCGTTTTAGATTAGACTTTAACCATGTTAGACAGAAGTGCTCTACTTCGCGACAGGCTGGTAAAAGTGTTGACAAAAGCGAAAGAGCACCTAGTGATATATTTAGAGGATGGTATTTGTCTCCTGATAAAGCAGATGAAGGTACATTTAATGATTTTGAAAGAAAAGCAAATCTTATTGAATTTTTAACAATTATGCCAGTGTGTACAGAACATCATTCGTACATATCTCAGGATAGTGCAAAGTCAGATCTAACATTACAAAACTTTTCTAAAGACACATGGATTTGGGCATTACAAAGTCCAGACAACTTTAATAAAGCCAAAGAGAAACTAAGATTTAATCTTGACTATGATTGGTTTATTGACCATATGTCCAACATCGATCATCCAAACATTCGTGACAGATTAGTTGAACTAAATTTTAATTGAAAGGAAATACACATGGGAATTCGGGCCGGAAAAGTCTGGGGAAATACAGAACTAATACATGCAAACGGAGTATTGGAATTTCACCGCATAGAATTTAAAGCGGGGTATAAATGCAGCGAACACGAACACAAATTTAAGTGGAATGGCTTTTTTGTTGAATCAGGAAAGATGCTGGTACGAGTTTGGCAAGATGCAGATCAACAAGGATTGGTTGACGAAACAATACTCGAATCAGGTCAGTTTACCCAAGTTAAACCGGGTATGATTCATCAGTTCGAAGGCCTTGAAGACGGAGTTGCATTTGAATTGTACTGGGCTGAATTTTCACACTCAGATATAATACGTAGGACAATTGGATCTAGTGTTGGGTGATTTACTTCCAGATGAAACGTTAATTTACGAACGTGTTGACAAAGAAATATATGCAAGATATGCTAATAGACCAGACATACCTAGGTGGTGTATCGGCGGCGATAATACCGCAGTTATTGACTATAATAACTTTAAAAAGATGTTGGACTTATCTGATAAAAATCCAATATTTAAAAAAGAACTAGACAAATTATTAAATTTGTATTATATTATGAAGGACTCTAAATGAGAATTATTGCAGGACCGTGCCAGCACGAGACTTATGAGCAATCATTAGAGATTGCAACAGAATGTAAACGTGTCTGTGATATGTTTGGGTTTGAATACATCTTCAAAGCCAGCTATGACAAAGCAAATCGAACTCATGTTGATAGTGAACGTGGGCAAGGAATGCATACAACTCTTGAAGATTTCAAGCAGATTAAAAAGCAGATTGATGGGTTGAAGATCCTCACTGATGTTCACTCTGAGAAAGAAGTGTTCAGCATTGCAGATTGGTGGAAGGACACTGTTGACGTTGTTCAGATTCCAGCATTCCTTTGCCGCCAGACTGATATTATTCAAGCTGCTTGCGATCAAGGTTTCATCGTCAATATCAAAAAAGGTCAGTTCCTTGCACCATGGGACGTAGAAGGAATTCTATCTAAGACTAAAGGTGCAAAAGAAGTCTGGATTACAGAAAGAGGAACGAGCTTTGGTTATAATAATTTGGTTGTTGATTTTACTGGTATTGATTGGATGCTATCAAACTATAATGTACCCATCGTATTCGATGCGACACATAGTGTACAGAAGCCTGGTGGTTTGGGTAAAAGCAGCGGCGGCAATAGGAGCTATGTTGCTGGTCTTTGCCGTGCAGCTAGTGCTCTTGGTGTATCTAATTTCTTTATAGAGGTTCACGCTGATCCAGACAATGCACCATCGGATGGCCCCAATATGGTACGTCTAGAAGATTTTGAAAAATTAATAAAGGATATATATGACTACCGCTATATTGATACCAGCAAGAATTAACAGCTCTCGATTTCCTCGCAAAATGCTTGCAGAACTCAATGGAGTTCCATTGATTCGACATGTGTTTCAACAATGTTGGAACTTTGGCTACGAAACTTACGTGCTAACTGACAGTCAAGAAATTGCAGACATACTGCCATCTAAGAGTGTAATAATGACCTGCCCTGATCACGAAAATGGAACTAGCCGATGCATGGAAGTTATTGACAAAGTGTTGCAATATGATAGATACATTAATGTACAAGGTGATATGCCGGATGTCACTGCAGAAATGTTGATGAAAGTTGATGTAGAGTTAAAATCTTTTTCTGATGTTGCAACTGCATATTCAACCATGAATGTTGACGATCGTCAAAATCCTAATGTTGTTAAAATGATTCACAACAGAGGCAGAGCGCATTGGTTTTTAAGAGCACCACTAGAATATGGAGATAGACATTTAGGAATTTACGGTTATAATAGAATTGCTAAGTCTTATTATAATGCTAGTAAAAAGTTTGCAGAAGAAGACTTCGAACAGCTTGAACAACTTCGTTGGATACAAAATGGTATTAAGATTGGCGTAGTCGAAGTTGAATTCAACGGTATCGAAATCAACACGCCAGAAGATTTAAAAGAATGGCATAGAAGAAATGGCAAATAAACATATTGATCTTTTTAAAGAAATGATTCCAGCAATTGATCTAGGATTTAAAGATCTTTGGGATGCTGCTGGTGAGGAAGGTCAAAAAGAAATCAAAGGAGATCTGTGGAACCTCAACAGATATATCAGCAGTGTAAAAGGCTCGCGTGATTCTCAAGAACTTGCTGTATTCAAAACCAATGAATACTATAATAAAAATTGGGCAGTGCTTGGCGCAAACCATCCTAAACTACAATGGCAACTGTTGTGCGTTGCTGGTAATACAGGAAAAAAAGAATTCCATCCGTGGATAGGACTAAAACAGGCCAAAGGTGTTAACAATAAAGTTGTTAAATTTTTAGAAGAAATATACCCAAGTAAAAAAATAGATGAGATTGAATTAATTGCTAGAATATTTACAAAAGCACAACTCGAAGAACTTGCCCGGGCCCATGGATACGAAAAAGTCAATTTTTAATAAACCGTATATATGTGAATACTGCAAAATTGGATATGCCAAAGAAAAAACTCTCATGGTTCATATGTGTGAACAAAAGAGAAGACATTTGCAAAAAAGTGAAAAAAGAGTTCAACTGGGCTATCAGGCTTTTGTAAAATTTTATCAAAAATCTGCAGGTCAAAAAAATATCAAAACCTATGAAGAATTTTGCAAAAGTAGTTTTTACAATGCCTTTGTAAAGTTTGGATCATTTTTGAACAATGTAAGACCATTATACACCGAAAAGTATATAGATTACATTGTAACCAGCGGAATTAAAATAGACCATTGGTGCAACGAAACAATTTATGAAAAATATGCTGTAGAATTAATAATGAAAGAAGATGTCGAGACAGCATTAGAAAGATCTGTTGGAACAATGGCCGAATGGGCTGCAACACATGAATCGCAATGGAATCATTACTTTTATTATGTTTCTCTAAATAAAGCTACATTCGATATCAAGGATGGAAAAATATCTCCGTGGCTGATTTTAAATTGTAAATCAGGAAAAGAATTGTTGGCCAAACTAAATGACGAACAGTTAAATATGATATATCAAATATTGAATCCAGAACATTGGGCATTGAGATTTAAACGTCAATCCAAAGACGTTGAGCTTGTAAAACAAATTGCTAAAGAAGGTAATCTATAATTGGATATTGACATAGACTTTGCAGATAGAGATATTGTTCTATCTAAAATTACGCATCACATTGCCAAACTAGAAACTGGCAAAAAGCATAATACTGGAGTATATGTTAATCCTATTCCGTACAACCCACTAACCAATATATCAACAATAGATTACAAAGATGCTGAAGACCGTGGATATTTTAAGATTGATTTTCTAAATGTTTTTTTGTATAAAAAGATAAAAAACGAACAGCATTTGATTGAACTTTCTAATAAAGAACCACTTTGGGAACTATTGGAACATGCCGAAGTTGTGGATCAACTGTTTCATGTTGCCGGACACAGCGAGATTTTGAAGAAATTAAAACCCAATAGTGTTTTGGAACTGGCTTGTGCGCTGGCTATTATACGTCCTGCTAAAAGATATTTGTTAACAGAATCGTGGAACAAGATACACCAGGAAGTATGGACCAAACCCGCAAATAATCAATACTACTTTAAAAAGGCCCATGCGGTATCATATTCATTGGCTGTGGTAGTTCATTTAAATTTACTTTGTGAAAGTTTTACTTGATTTTTCTAATCAACTGAACGCTTCTGCGTTTTACTCTTTTTAGTGCTAGATTGTTTAAATTAACACAGGGCCCTACTACTATCTTTACATCTTTAGAATTCATTGTCATCATACAATAACGCAGAGGATCTATTTCTCTTCTTAGAAAGGTGTTTATAGGAATCAGTCTATTTGATTCCCACCACCACACTTCGCCTAGATCAAGTAAGAGTTTTTTGTGGTCATCTGTTTTTAAATTTGTATAAACAAACATTGTAGTAACATACTGATCTTGATTTGAAATGATTCCAACATATTCGCCGCTGCCGTATGCAACTACACTCACGTATGGAAACTGATGTTCTATCTCTTTTAATAACATTTTACAATAAATACAATATAATAAGGATTCAGTATGCAACTAACCCCTAGATATTTAGTCAACGAGAGAATAAATGTTGTATCAAATGATGCTGGATTCTTTGTGGAGTATAGACCTGTGTATAGTAGAACCTTAAATGTATATAGAAATATTGATAATACGCTACAGTTTAGATTGTTAAATGCAGATCAAAAACCTGTACAAATAACCGGTACTCCTTATATCGTGATATTTGACGAAAATCAAACTAAAATTTTAGAACGTCAATGCATTATAACTGATGACGGTTCGACTACAGCAACTAGAGGTATGTTTCATGTTACTATAACAGAAACAGACATGCTCAATGTAAAACAACAATACTTACAGTATAACATTTACATGTTAAACGCAAACAACACTCGTTCTGTAACATATGCAGGAAGAAATTTTTCCAGCAGCGGAAAAATATTTTTAGACGCTGGCGCATATCCTGGTCCAAAAAGCAGTATAGAAATCAAAAACTTTTTTTCTGAAGGACTGTATTGGGTTGCTGGATCTGACACAGAAAGCAAGATATCTGCAGAACCTGAACTTAATGGAGCCGACGCTTTGCACACTGTTGCAGTTTATAATAATGGATACGTTGGCAACGTTGAAGTTCAAGCAACTCTAGACAATCAAATTTCCATGACCAACAATTGGGCAACTGTGAACACTATTACTCTAACTGGCACTGAGACAGAACCAGTTCCTGCTAACTTTAATGGACTGTTTACATTTATAAGATTTAAATTTAACAATGATCCTACCAACACAATTACACAAATCTTACTTAGAAACTAATTGACATTGCTGTTTTAAAATGCTAGTATAATGACATGAGCATCGTGTCAGAAACAGTATTCTCTTTCTTGCCGTCTAAGCGTAAAACTACGCCCAGTGGATGGGTGTCATTCAATGCTCCTTGCTGTGTACACAATGGTACATCTCCAGACAACAGAATGCGTGGTGGTGTCATTGAAGAAGGTGAGTCTGTATCCTATCACTGCTTCAACTGTGGATTTAAAGCTTCGTGGCAACCGGGTCGACACATGTCCTATAAGCTGCGGCAGTTGTTTACTTGGATGGGTGTGCCTGACAACGACATCAACAAACTGGCTCTAGAAATACTGAAGATCAATGAAGGCATTGTAGTTAAAGAACGTGTTGTAGAACTTCCAAAATTTCAAGAAGTAGCATTGCCATCAAATGCTCAATTGATAACTGATGATCCTTGTGATACATCTTCTCATCTTTCTGCTGTAAAAAAATATATGTCTGCTAGACAGCTTTGGACAGATCAAGGATACAATTACTATTGGTCTGATTCACCTGGCTATAGAGATCGACTTATTATTCCTTATCTGTACGACGGAAAAATCGTTGGGTGGACTGCAAGAACTGTTACACCCAATCGTCAACCCAAGTACATGGAAGAATCTCAACCGGGGTACGTGTTTAATCTTGACGAACAGAGGCCACAAAAAATATTTGCAATACTGACCGAAGGCCCTGTTGATGCAATACATTTAGACGGTATCTCACCTATGGGTTCCGAAATCAGCGAACAACAGGTTATGTTGATCAATAGACTGAACAAGGATATTATTGTATTGCCCGATCGTGATCAAAAAGGTCAAGCTCTAGTGGAGTTTGCAATTGAAAACGGCTGGGGCGTTTCTATGCCTAACTGGAATCAAAATATCAAAGACGCTAGCGATGCAGTTGTTAAATACGGGAGACTGTATACACTGTACAGCGTTGTTTCGGCAGCCGAAACATCTCCTTTAAAAATTAGATTGAGAGCAAAAAAATGGTACAGACATTTATAAATTTTTTAACTTGGCCATATCGACGTATTCGTGATGAGCTGACTTTTAGAAAGAAAATCAAAGAACTAAGAAAACGCGATCCTTTTATCTACAAATGATAACTTGGGGGATAAGTGCAAACAGCCACGATGCTGCGTTGGCTGTTTTTAATGCAACATCATCAACTGTTGATTTGGTATTTGCTAGCCAAGCGGAAAGATACAGTGGCATCAAAAACGATCCTGATCTTAACGAGGGATTGATACAAGACGCATGGAACAATCACGGAGCACCTGATGAAATCGTATGGTACGAAAAGCCTTTAATCAAAAGCTTTAGACAATTCAGAGCGGGTCAAGGTTTACGCTTCAAAGAGAACAATATCAAACATTATCTCCACAGCTACAATCTTCGTGCTCCTGTTCATTATGTGGACCATCATCGTAGTCATGCTGCTGCTGGATATTACACAAGTCAATTTACAAATGCCACAATAGTATGTTTGGATTCTATTGGAGAGTTTGAAACATATACTATTTGGCAAGGAAAAGACCACAGGTTAACAAAAAAATTCAGCCAAAGTTACCCAAATTCAGTAGGCTTGTGGTACAGTGCCATGACACAGAGAATAGGACTCAAACCACAAGAAGACGAATACATTCTCATGGGCATGGCTGCATATGGCAACCCAGATAGATTGTATCACACTATTGTAAAAGATTTTATTCAGCGTTGGCCGGACATGAATGATCCTGGCATAAGGTTTAAACACAACTTGCACAGAGGATGTCTATGGTGGCGCCCAGATTTGCAAACCAAGCAAGATCTGTTTGACATTGCCGCCGCAGTACAAAAAATCTACGAACACATCTTTGAATACATTATTCAATATACTACACAATACAATATTGGTAATCTAGTGCTGACAGGCGGCTGTGCTTTGAATTGCAGTGCCAACAGCATAGCACACAAGTATTATAAAAATGTATGGATTATGCCAAACCCAGGTGATGCGGGCAGTGCAATTGGTGCAGTGTTGGCACACTATCAGATGCCCGTGCAGTGGACTGGGCCGTATCTAGGATATAAGATACAAGGAGAATATCCAGTTGAATCAATTGTTGCGGAACTTAAAGAGACTGGAATTTGCGGTGTAGCCAATGGTCCTGCTGAGTTTGGCCCTCGTGCTCTTGGCAATCGCAGTCTACTTGCTGACCCAAGAGGCATTGATATCAAACACCGAGTTAATGCAATTAAACGTCGACAACAGTTTAGGCCATTTGCTCCTGCTATATTGGCCGAACATGCAGATCAGTACTTTGACGGACACACAGGCCCCTATATGCAATACACAGCTCGTTGCAGGTATCCTGAACTGTATCCAGCAATTGTACACAAGGACGGAACCAGTAGAGTACAAACAGTATCCAAAACAGACAACCCAGGATTTAGGCGACTGCTAGAACAATGGTATGCACTAACTGGTTGTCCTATGCTGCTCAACACCAGTCTTAACATCAAAGGCCGGCCTATTGTTAATACCTGGAACGATGGCCAAGAGTTTGCCAAGCACTACGGAGTGCGTGTATTTTAATGGGCTGTTGTACACAGGTCGAAATTGGTGAAAATATTCAAACACTTACAATTGACAGTTTTCAATATTGTGTTAAAATAAACTATTGTAAAAATTGCGGTAGTCTAAAAGCTACATCCGGTATAAATGAAATAAAGTATGACAACAAGACAAAACACTGACTACGGATACGATATACAAAAACTTTATTTGGAAATCATGCTCACTGATGCAGAAACATTTGTGCGCTGCCAAAGTGTGTTTGATTCCAACAACTTCGACCGGCGTCTGCAACCAGCAGCACAATTCATCAATGAATATGTGATCCAGCACAATGCCATGCCCTTGTTTGAAATGGTTAATGCTGCCAACAAAACAGACTTTCAAAATCCCGGCACACTGCAAAGCGAACATCATGATTGGCTGTTGTTGGAGTTTGAAACATTCTCAAAACACAAAGCATTAGAAGCAGCAATACTGAAATCAGCCGATCTGCTGGAAAAAGGCGAGTATGGCCCAGTTGAAGATTTGGTTAAACGTGCTGTACAAATTGGTTTACAAAAAGATCTAGGCACTGACTACTTTCGTGATCCGCGCAGTAGACTAGAAGCAATCAAAGACAAAAACGGACAGGTCGGCACAGGCTGGGCCAGTCTTGATCAGAAACTGTTTGGTGGTTTCAACAGAGGCGAACTCAATATCTTTGCTGGCGGTTCGGGTGCAGGCAAAAGCTTGTTCTTGGCAAACCTAGGCGTTAACTGGGCACTGGCAGGTCTCAATGTGCTGTACTTGACATTTGAACTTAGTGAAAATCTAGTGAGTATGCGTGTGGATTCGATGATCACTGGTATCTCAACCAGAGACGTATTCAAAAACATAGATGATGTTGAAATGAAAGTTCGAATCATTGGCAAGAAAAGTGGAGCATTGCAGGTCAAGTACATGCCCACTGGTAAGACTGCCAACGACATACGCAGCTATGTAAAAGAGTATGAAATCAAAACTGGCAAAAGACTGGATGTGGTATTGGTAGACTACTTGGATTTGATGATGCCAGTTAGTGTCAAGGTATCACCAGAGAACCTGTTTATCAAAGACAAGTATGTCAGCGAAGAACTGCGCAACTTGGCTATGGAACTGAACACTGTGTTTGTTACAGCAGCACAGCTCAACAGAGGCGCTGTGGAAGAAGTGGAATTTGATCACAGTCACATCTCCGGTGGTCTTTCAAAGATACAAACAGCAGACAATGTGTTTGGTATCTTCACATCAAGAGCCATGAGAGAACGTGGCAGATATCAACTACAGCTGATGAAAACACGCAGCAGTTCGGGTGTGGGCAGCAAGATTGATTTGGAATTCGATCTAGATACACTGAGAATCTCAGACACAGAACAAGAAGATGACTCAGCTGCCTCAGCCAACACCAGCACAGGCAGCAGCATAGTGGCTGCACTGAAAAGAAATGCCACTGTTGGCACTGCTACAGATCCAACAAATCCAGCATCAGGTGCAGGTGCGCCGCGAGCAAACGGTGAAGTGGACAGTGTCAAGCTGAGACAGTTTTTGCACAATCTTGGCGATGAATAGTTATTGTAGATTCAGTCTCAATGACACTGATCTAATAATGGGTCTAGTAGAACTTGGATAGCGTTCATGTGGCCCTAGATCCAGCACCACACCAAAGCCTGTGTTGGTGTAGGGCACTGCCCCCGAGATACCCCAAGTATCCGCAGCACCACCGTAGCGTTGAACTGAATCGTAGCTGTTGCTGGCTCGGTTCTGTCCCAGCAACACACCTGAATACAGTTGCACACGCAGATCTCTCACACGATTCAAACGTATGATTGAAGTTTCTAATTCTATGCCCACCACAGCGCCACCAGATTCAAACCCAAAGTCACTCAACAACAAACTGTTGGCTCCATATGGATTCACAGCTGAATCTGTGGCGCTGGTACCAACACCGTAAAGTGGTGCAATGGATATAAGATTACGTGGCGTGTCCAACACCGAATCTCCGTCAGTGTAGCCAATTTCGTCAGTGTTTAGATAATTTACAGTAGAGGGTTTGCGCCAGTGGGTCCATGTCATACAGTATTTACCACAGAGCCCGCAGCCGCGAAGCGGTGCGCAGCAAAAAAAAGTTTA
>Ga0247840_10010376_pt1 | contig 11658 bp, 5 predicted proteins | sample LaCruzMarch2015__FD_192404 | JGI IMG/M metagenome (GOLD analysis project Ga0247840, IMG submission 192404) | Freshwater microbial communities from meromictic Lake La Cruz, Castile-La Mancha, Spain - LaCruzMarch2015_17m | ecosystem: Environmental > Aquatic > Freshwater > Lake | place: Spain...
GATCCCCACCGACGGATAGGCATAATAACGCAGGCCGGCTTCAAACGACGGGTTCTGGATCATGTTCCGGCTCTTATTATAAGCCGGCACATGCAGACGGTCATATTTCCAGAAATCAATCCCGCAGTGCGTGTCCGGCGAGTCCGCGGCTGACGCGGAAGCGACTTCCCTGATATCCAACTGCGTCTTTACTTTCCGGGCAATTGGATTTATCCGGATGAAAACTTTCTGCCGGTGCGGTTCAGGGGCTTCCTTTAACCGCCTTTCAGATATGCTGATTTGATTGCTGGCCGGGAATTCAAGCGTGAATCCTCCCGCCGGGTTATCGGGATTAAAAACGAGTTTAGTCGCGGATCCTGTGAAAAGACCTTTATCCTTCTCCGTCAGCGGCGAACCCTGTGTGGAAAACTGGTATTTGACGCCGTCAAGCACGAATGCTTTCCCCGCGCAAACGGCGAAAGGCATGGTCAAGAACAAGCCTTCATCCCGGATACTTTTTTCCCTGCCGGCGGGGAAACTGTAAGCAAAATTAATTTCAATGCGTCCGTCCGCAAGCACCTGGGCATCATGGCGGTAATTGCCTTTGCCTTGATCCTTGTCAAGATAGAAGTCCCGCGCATAGGATATGCGGTTCTCTTTTTCATCAACTGATAATTTCCCTTCAAGTTCAGGGCCGCCATTTGTGCCAAAGCCATTGCCATAACTGGCGGCGCTGGCGCCCCAGAAAGAGAAGTCGCCGGCGCTCTCATCGCCGATTTTCAGGCAAAGCCCAGTTTCGTCGGCCTTGCCCTGCCAGACAGTCTCCCGGGCGGTCAACGCCTTGTTGCCGCAGAAAATCCCGGGATTTTTATAGAACTGCTTCCCAAAATCCCTGGACCAGGCATCAACCTGTTTTACCTGCGGGACGGCCTTGACCGTCTCGGTTTTTGCTTCCGGCCGGATGGTGAACGGGGCCGGCGGCGGCCTTAGCCGGGTGTCAGCCAATTTCTTGTTTTGCATTACGCAGCCCGCGATTAACACGAGGAGCATGGCGGAAAGACTGACGGTAAGTTTTCTCATTTCTTTTCCCTTCCTGTATTTGGCTATTTATATGAAACGGGCCGCTGAGCGTATATTATAAACAAAACCAGGCTTTTGCATCATCAACCATATTCGCCTCCTTTTTGATTGCAAGGCTTTTAAAATATTATCTCATCCCCTTTTGACGCAAGGACCGAAAATTATCGTTTCGTTGATCGCGGGCTGCGGCCCTGTTTGTGAAATTGCTTGTATAATTCAAAGGGGGTATTGTCATTTTTCAAAAGCCTGATCATTTCCACGAGTCTTTTAGTCCTTGTTTTAACAATCAGCTTGCCTTTTTCAGGCGACCCGGGTGTCTGGTCGGCAAAAAGATGCCCCGGATTGTTAGAATACCAGTTTATACCGGTCCGCAGGCCGAGCTTTTCATAGGCCGCCAGTCTTTTTAAAGGTTTCCCATATTCACCGGCGACATTTGATTTTACAAGTTCCGGAAAAAAATAAAGAGCGCCGCTGATTTCGCTTTCGCCGCCATGGCCGTCCAGCTTGGCTTCCATGAGCTTTCGTTCATTATCACACGGATCAATCCATATATTTGCAAAGAACACCTGATAGTCCTTTTCCTTTTCAAGGAGCATTTCAATAAAATAGGACAAAAGACTGTTGTTGCCGCCGTGGCCGTTGACGATAAGTATTTTTTTGAAGCCGTTCCGGTAAATTTCGTCGCAGACACTTTCCAGCAAGGGTATCAGCAGGTCAAATTTAATCGCTATTGTGCCGGGCTGGTGTCGGGCCTCATTGATCTGTCCGAAATAATATTGGGGGAAAACCATGGCCTGTTCCGCCTCCACGGCCTTGGCGCAGAAACTGTGGACATACAGTATATCCTGGCCCAGCGGCAGGTGGTCGCCATGTTTTTCAATCACCCCGATCGGCAAGAGACATACTCTCCCGCACTTTTTAACTGCTTTTTCAAAATCCGGCGCGGTCAGTTTTTCCCAGTTCATTTCAATTCCTCCTTTTTTTGCGGTCAAATTTATTCCAAAGAATCCATTTGAGCTTTTATCTTAAACCTATGACTTAAACAAGGCTTCCATCGCGGCTTCTGACCATGGCAGTGACCTGATAAAGCTTTCTCATGGTACGAATGTGTCAAAAAGTGGCCGCGATATCAAGTCTGCAGGATAAAAAGCTGATGGTTGCTGAAACGGTCCCGACCTTCAGGTGCGGTTCAGGGCAAGTTTGTGATCGGAAACATTGATAACCTCAACGAGGCATGCTTCGCCCGGATGTAATCAGCAATCCCAGGAGTCCGTCCTGAAGGGCGAGGCCGGAAGCCCCGTCTTGTTGTAAAGGTTGCAGCCGGCGGGGTAGCTGGCCCAGGCATAACGCACCTGTTTTTTTAGATTTACAATTTCTTGATTTCAATTCCATTCAGCATCGCGCCAAGTCCTGTCACCTCTATGGACAGGAAGCCATCAACCACCTCAATGTGTTCATTGGTCATCACAAGAGCTTTGAAGGCGCCTCCGGCCAGATCAAAAACGTCTACCCCGTGTTTCCATTTTTTACCGTTAATGGAAATGTCAAAGGCCCGCTTGCCCTTGGCCGTGCAGAATGTCTCCGCAAAATGGAACGTTAATTCATAGCGGCCGTTTGGCAATGGCATTCTGCCGGCCACGGTCATTGTGGCATCGCAGTAGGCTTCGTTCTGGTAAATCCGCATAAGGGACGGCTTCGCGCCGTCTATGCGGATGCAGCCGCGGTCAATCACTCCCTGTTTGGGAGCCAGGAAACAGGCTCCGGGAATCCACTCGCATTCCTTTTCGGACGAGCCGTGCCATACAGCGCCCATCGCCAAAACAACATGACCTCTCTTTTCCAAGCGTTCCAGCATCGTTTTTTTGATCTCATCCGCAGGGATATCCGTTAAAAGGCGGATTATGACCGGCGCAAAATGACCCGGCCGTGAGTTGACAACCAGCCGCAAGGGACTGGGAAACGATGATTTTGCCATCAACGCCAGGATGAAATCGCAACGCGCATGCGAATCAAGCTCATAGTGGAGACATGAAGGCCCTTCCATCTCAACGAAGTCCTTTGGCAGGCTTATCTCCAAGTCACCCGAGGCCTTGGACATTCCGTGATTGATAAGTTCAAACTTCACCTGCTCCGTCTTGAAAGGCCGCGCGAAAAGGAGCTCCTTGTGTCCCGTTTGTATTTTGACATCAAAGCACAGCTCAAGCAACGGCCGGTCAAATGATTCGCCCGCCTTCTCTTTCATCCGCGTCTCCCACTCATCAAGCGATGACGGAAGCGAAAATCCGCATTGCGGCCGTATTCCCGCGGCCATCCAGGCAAACAGCTCCGCCCGGCCGGCTAGCGGGGAATCGGCCCTGACCCGGAAATCGCCCGAGTCGGGATTCAGGAAAAGAGGATCGATGAAATTCGCATTGCGATCAATGTCCTGCTCAAGCCATTCGGCAGGGAGGAAGCCGTTCCAGCGGCGGCCGGCATCAATGGGGAAGGCATAGCAGTTTCCATTGGCCGCCGCCCTTGCCGAATCATAGCCCCTGCTTCCCATCAGGTTTGCGGCGATCAGGACGTTGCCTTCTATCACCAGCCCATCGGCGTCGGCTATCTCAAGCGTCGTCTCTCCGCCCATCGCAAGAATATTGTTCCGCAGAATGTTGCCATATCCCGAATTACAGAAATAACTGCCTTGGGTGTGATGGACAAGGTTCCCCTCCAGGATGATAAAGGCATTGCCATATCCATCATTATACAAGCCAACCCCGCCATAGCCGTAGACCCGGACGTCATGGATGTGATTGCCCCTGACAATTGTCCCGGGCTGGCGACCCAGCAGGTATATTCCACCCATGTCGCTCAGCATGCCTTGCCCAATGTCGTGGATGTGGTTGAACTCAATCAGATTGTCCATGCAGTACGCCGGCTTGAAAACCCATGACCAACCACAGGAAATGCCCGTATAGAAGAAGTCGCTGATGTGATTGTGCCTTATCCGGTTGCGGCCGCTGTCGCCGATCAATATGCCACACGCACTGGTGAATATCCTTCCACCCTTGGAAATCTCGCAATCGGAAATTGTGGTGCGCATGCCCTTTGTGAAGTCTTGTCCGGGAATCGGTCCTGAACCGACCCGCCCCCAGCCCTCCGCCTCAAAATCAATTACGGCAAAAACACTGGATTTGCTTTCCGTCGCGTCCGGCGACCTTTCATGGTTGATCTTCACTCCGCCCCCGCCGAGATCATACAGGGAGCAGGCGACAATTTGGTTGTTGAAACTGCCCTTCTGGACCTCCACCGCATATTGCCCGATCCGGGAGACGGAGCAGCCGAAGAGGGCGCAGTTCTCCGCGGCGCGGAACACAATTGCGCCCGGCACATTAAAGGCCGCCTGGACCGCGCCGGAAATCTCAGCCGGCAGACGCCATTCCGCATGGCGGAAATCAAGATTTTCAAAACGCAGGTTTCGGACCTTCTCGCCGGCATCGCTTCCATTGAGCAGGAGAAGCTTTTCAAGCCTGGGGGCGATTATCTCCACGTTCCCGATGTCCTCGCCCGGCATCGGAATGTAACATAAAAGACCGGTCGCCGAAACCAGGCACCATTCCCCTGGCTCCGAGAGGGCTTCAAACACGTTCTCAAGGCAATATCTGGCATATTCGTTTTTTTCATCGTTCAAATCACTTCTGGAAGGGACTTTGAAATGGACGGTGTTATTTTCATTATCAATCCGCTTGATCTTGAGATGCGATTCAAACCAGTGTTGCAAAGTTATTAAATCAATGTCCTGCAAATGCTTCCAGTCCAGGGAAATCTCGCCGGCCTTGTAGTTCGCCGATGACGTTCCCTTGAACATTCCCAGCCGCCCCTCCGGCAGGCCCGCAAAACGGTACCACCCTGTCTTGGGCAGACGCGCGCGTAACCTTCTCATTCCATTGACAAATAGTTGGGTGAAATACCATTTCCCGGCGGCAACCTCAGGAAGCTGGACCGTCCAACAGCGTTGGCCGTTGACCTCTTCAACCTTCCAACCGGTAATCACGCGTCCGCCGCTGATTATGGAACTTTCGCCGGGATAGGCCGCGTAAGCAACCGGGACCGTGTCAGTTCCGGAATCATCCGGAGTGAAAACAATCGGGTCGGCAAGTTCATAGCGCCCGCCGCGAATCAAAACCCGGACGGAGCTGCATTTTTGTCCGCCGCTCAAAATCTTCCGCACGGCCTCTTTGGCGCGCGGGATGGTGGCAAACGGTCCGTCCGTTTGTTGTGAATCGGGTTCCGGCAAACGGCCACTCCACTGATCATTGCCGTTTAAGGCAACATAAAAAACTGCCTTTTCCTTCTTCGTATTTGCAGACATCTGGCTTCCTCCTTTTTTTTCCCAACCTGTTCAAATAAGGGTCAGGTCTACACATTACACGTTTCCCGCAATTGTTTAATAGCTGCCATGGCGGACGGTGAATGCTTTATCTTGGTCTCCCACCGGCGTAACGCCATACTCACTGCATTATAATCCATTCCATCCAACCGCTTGCCGATTTCTTGCAAAGTCAGTCCGCATAGCTTTCGGCCTGCCCACATTACCAGCGGCTTGACCGTTGACCCTCGCCGCTTTAAACTTATCGACAATCTTTCTCTGGTTATTTTTTCCGCTATTTCAACCATCTCTTCAAACGATGCGCGCGGTTTTAATTCACGTCGTCCGGCTATTTCCCGCCCCTTCTCCCGGCCGATCGCATAGATCCGTCGCTTAAACGTCTCCGTCCCAAACGCAAACTGGTCACGTAAACGTTCTAATCCCCCTTCGTCGGCTCCTTTCCGTAAACGATTTTGCACAATCCGCCGGTATCCTTTTTCCCCTCCAGCCCGTGCGTGTAACACTTCTACCGTCAGCCATGCTGGTACCCGTTCATATCCGGCGTAGGCCCGATATGAACTCCAGCGGTAATTACGCAATCGTTCCAGCCGTCTCCAACATTCTTCCGAACTCGGCGGGCGGTCAAGTTCACGCCGCGCCAGCTCGCGTTCTTTTTTGCTTAACCGAAACTGCTCAAGCCGCAGGGGATTCAGATGGACATACACGCTCAACTCATACGCCCAGCGGCCATCCTCCACCACCACGCTCCGAAACCGCCCTTGAAACAACGGCCCGACTCGCCCATGCCGCCGATTATGCCACATACTGTAACTGACCTGCAGCCACTGCATAGCACGACTCAGGTTGGTTTCCGTCGTTTCCAAAATAAGATGATAGTGGTTATCCAGCAAGGCATAGGCATGCACTCTTAACCGAAATTGCTTAGCCATCTCTGCTAATAGATTCACCCAGTGTTGCCGGTCATGGTCATCCTGAAAAATACGCTGGCGATTAATGCCGCGCGCCATTACATGGCACCAGCCTCCAGCTCGGTCAATTCGCAAAGGCCTGCTCATGGGCTTAATATCACACCCTAGGCGTTATTTGTCAATCTTATAAAGTGTATTGTGTAGACCTGACCCCTATTCCTCTACAGCTTGCCCGTTGTGCATTAAATCTGATACTTTTACACGTGAATTTTGCGAAAGGTCCTTAATAATATACAGTAGAGGAGCAAGATCATGGATCCCATGAAAGTCGGTATGATCGGCGTGGGCGGATTTGCGGGCGGCACGCACGTGCCCAACGTAGCGGCCAATCCCAATTTTGAACTGGCCGCGTTATGCGACCTTGACGAAAAGCGCCTGAAGGAACTGACCGCCAAGTACAAGCCCGGCTACACGACCACGGATATGCAGCGTGTTTTTAAAGACCCGGCGATTGAAATGATCATTTGCGGCACCAAACCGTCTTTCCGGCTTCCGATCATGCGCGCGGCCGTCGAGCACCGCAAACACCTGTTCGTGGAGAAGCCGATGTGCTACACCGAGGAGGACCTGCGCGTCATGGTTCCGCTCATACGCAAGTCGTCGATCAAGTTCATGGTGGGTTTCAACCGGCCCTACAGCCCCATTATGCAGGCCCTGAAACCGATCTACCGGCAGCATAAAAAAGGCGGCAACACAACCATCATCTACCGCATCATCGGCGAGGCGCAACTCTGGCCCGCGCACCATTTCAACGCCGTGGTGCACCAGAAAGAATCCACGATCATTCACGAAGCCACGCATATCTTTGATCTGCTGAACTGGGTTACGGACCTGAAACCTACCCGCGTCTACACCGCCGGCGGCGGCAACATGGATAACGTCATCACGCTCACCTATCCCGACGACGTCACCGCGGTCATCATTTCGGGCGACAATTCCACCTCCTCCTTTCCAAAGGAACGCATTGAGATCAACACGAACCACGGCACGATCGTGGGCGAAAGCTTTGTAGAACTCCAGACCGCCGGGATCGAGGGCGCCGCCCAGCGCCAGACATTCCCTTACAGCCAGCAGGGCAAGACCTATGACAACGGCGTGGCGGGTTATTTCGACCGCCTGTGGGCGTGGCGCCGGACGATCACGGCCGAGGAAAGAGCCTACGGTTATTATTATGAGCGGTCGCCGAAGACCGACAAGGGCCATTGCAGTGAGCTTGATTTCTTCCGGAAGATTATCCAGGCGGACCAGCCTTCGCAGACCGACGTAATCAGCGGCGCGGCGGCTGAGCTGATCGCCTGGGCCGCGATTGAATCCTGGAAGACAGGCCAGCCGAAGGACCTGGATTTTGCATATTTGGAAAGACTGTGAGCGGGAATACCAAGCATTGCATAAGGACCAGATAAATCTGGGACAACTTTGCCGTTCTGACGAACGGCAACCACAACAGGTATAGGGGCGGTTCGATCCCGGCGGAGAGGTCGAGGAGAGAACGGCCACATTTTATTATCCGCAGGATGGCTGAATCAATCCGGTGTCAACCGGTTGAACTCCTTCATGACCACGTCCAGCTCAGACCGCGATTTTCCGAGAAGGTCGGGAACGCCGCGTTTTTCGAGCCCTTGGGTTGCGATCCAGTTCTCCCACACCTCGGGCAACTCGGATATCAGGGGCACGATGTCAACCTTGACCTTCTGGGCGAACTCCGCATCACGCTCATGTTCCAGGAATAATGTATAACGCTCTATGATGGCGATCCATTGCATCAGGAGGAGCGCGCTTGTGGTCAGCTCCTCGTCACCCAATTTCCCGCACAGATCAACCGCCTCGCTGCATGTCTTCAGCACGCGAACGACCTCCGCGTGCACCGTGCGTCCGGAACCCTCAAGCTGGATTCGCGCCTCAAACCCACGCAGCATGTCGTAACGCGGAGACCATGGCGCCTTCACACCGAGCATCCGGCAGGCGACCGACTGGGCGCACCTTTCCATCGTTCTCCCCCGCATGTTCATGCTGAGGGCCACCGCCGGCTGTTCAAGCATACCCATGATCCTTCCCGCCAGTTCCGGGTTCCTTAGCCCTTTCCGCGTTGCCCAGGACACGGCGAACTCCCCGGGAGTGCGGCCATGTGCGTTCCAGGCAAACTCGGCCATGGCCTCGGTATTCAGGGAAACAAATGGCAGCCACGCGATCACGGCTTCCAGGCCCTTGTCCACAAACTCCGCCATGCGCATTTTCACCAAGGCAGGCGTCGCGAACGGGAAAAGCATGGCACGCTCGTAGCCATCACAGGAGAGCGCCAAAAGTGGAACAACACCGAGCCGATAGCCCTGGCGGCGCCATTCGGCCACCGGATAGCCGTCGAGCAAGGGCTTGTCGTTGTCCGTACGGTACGTATCGCCCGGCCCCGAACCGCCGTAAAAATCAATCCTCACCTCCTTCGGGATATATTTGAAAATGTCATCGTTGTAAGGATATGTCGTTTGCGATGTGATAAGCCCCAGCTCCAGTGACGGCCTGATGGCCTGGGCCTTTCTCCAGGCATGGATTATATGCTCGGTCTCATTGATAAAAAAACCGCGTGTATCGCCCTTGCACTCATTGCAGTAACAAGGGCCCCCCTCCTCGGTCGGCCAGATACAGAGCCGGTCGCTTTCAACTTGGCGAGCAATGCCCTCATAAAACAGGTCAAGGAGCGGCTGGCTGTCGGGGTACGCGTAGCACCAACCCCTGCTTGTGCCCCCATCCTTCCCTTTCGCCCGAAGCTCAGGGAACTCCCCCAGAAATACGCCAGGTGTCCGAACCAGTTTCTCCATGTGGGTCACTCTCGGCACGATATTCACGTTGTGCCTGCGCCCCCTTTCGAATTTGCCGTTGTCCACTTGTAAGCGCACCGTTCTGTCCCTGGATACTTTCGGGTAGAGGGCGAAGTTTACCTCGTTGAGCGTCAGCCCACCGTAGGTGGCAAGCTCGTTGTCGCCTTCGGATGCAAATCCCCGGCCCACACCACCCCACATTCCGCGCGCCTTGATATCCGGCCAGTCAACGATCCGCACCTCGGACACCGCAACCTCTTGCTTCGTGCTAAGAGCTGAAACAAGCTGCTCGAACATCCGCAACGCGTAGTAAAGCCCGGATGAATCGTTGGCCGCCAAGTACGCCGTAAGATTGCCGTCCAATTGAGTGGTCACAATGCTGTAAGCCTGCTCGGGATTCGGCCGGTCGGCAAGGCGCTTCAGGTCAAGCACGCCCTTCTTCCCGGCTTCCTGCAGGGACTCGTTGCTTTTCACAATTCCGGCGATAATGCGTACCGTTCCGGCCGTGCCTGACGCCAGCTCCGCGCCAAAACGCTCCTTCCATCGCGCCTTGAAGTCCTCCACAAACTGCTTTTCCAGCGCCGACAGGGAACCGACCGCAAGCGAGCATGCTTGCGGGGAAACGCGGTGTATTCCGCCGGTGAACTCAATCTCGTGCGGCAGCGGGTACATGAACCGCCTGGTCCTGGTCATTTCGTCCGCTGACGGAACTGGGGCGGCGGTCCCGCCAAGCCGTCTTTCCCGCGCCTCCTTGCAACACCCAAAGAACATAATCACACCCATGGCCAGAATACACAGTCTGAATCGGTCCAGCATGGTCGCCTCCTTTTCCTAAAATTTTAACTATTTGAAACGGGGAAAAAGACAAAAAAATTGTTTTTAATAAATATTTTCAATTTCGCCACGCTTTCAAGCATCGAATTTGCCACCCGTCGTTTATTACTCCACCAACATCATGACCGGCCACTGGTTCGGGTTCTGGTAAGGGCTCGTGCCTTCCGGAGTCAGGGTGAGTGATCGCTTCGGACTTGCACCACCGTCATTATCGTTCAGGAACAGCCCGAATCCGATTGTCGTGCCGGCGCCAAACCGCATCGGCGCCAGGTAGGCCTTCGGGAAGACTATTTCATAAAGATAGCCCCCGTCCGTTTTCTTGAAGACCGTCGTAAGATTTGGTTCAAATTCAGACGGCAGGAGTTTTAATCCTCCCTGCAAAGTCAATTGCCATTCCGGACAAAAACCACGCCAGGCAGCCAGCTTGGCTGGATTCTCCGGGTCCGGCCCAAAATCATAATTGTAGTCGTTGCCGTCAAACCCCTTGTCGCTCCGCAGCCGGTTGTCGCCATATGTGTCAATATAGACTTGCAATGAGTCTTTCGTCCAGATTCCGGTTTTCTTCTCCGGCGGACAATGCTTGTCGTCAATGACTTTTACCAGCAGGTAAAAGTTCTTGTCGTCCCAGGCCGTCTTGAACCACGCCTCAAAATCACCCGGATATCCAACGGCATCCTTTTCCACACCCAACTTCGGGTCCCCCAGCCGCGGCCCGCTGGGAAGACATTGGTTGGTGAGGGGAATGGCGGGAATGTCCTGCCAGTCTTCTTCATTCCCGTCCACCTTGATTTCATGGCTCAGTTTCTTGACGGCAAACCCGCGGAATGACGCGTCCACCGTCTTGTCCGGACGGTTCTTTTCCTTGATGACCACCGGCACGGATATGGCGGCGATGCGGGAACACGCGAGTTTCTCCGGCAACGGCAAATTAACCGTCTTGGACGCTTGGCCCTTCAGTTGTAAATCCTCAGTCGTCTTCCGTCCCTGGATATCTATCTCCGCCTGGCCGGTAAATTCACGGGTCGTCAGGTTCCGGAATTGGATCCCCAATTCCGCCAGCCCCTGCGGCTGGACCGTTATTTCCACCGGCAGGTATTCCTTGCCTTTCAGCCTCGCGGCGTTCAGGTCATTGCAGAATGCCTGCACTGATCCGGTTTCGCCCCTCAGGAATATCGGAAACGATGAAACCGGAATGACGCAGGAACCATCCGGACCCGCAACAATCCGCTGTTCCGCCTCCATTAAGTCAAATAGCTCCGGAATCTTACCCGAAAACACGATTTCCGCCTCCGGGCATTCTTTCAGCCCCTTGTCCACGTCCATTATATGCGACCAGAGCGCCGCCACCGGGCGTTTGTTCTCGTCTTCAAACACGTAGCACCGGACATTGGGCGCAAACCGGATGTCTTGCTTGAACACTGCATTGCCGAGCAGGCGGCCGAGGGTGTTGGGTATTTTCTGGACCGCCAGCGGGGTCAGATAGGCATCCATATAATTCCAACCGTAATGACCGTCCATCTCGGCAATCCGATCCTGATACTTCAATGCCACCAGCCAATGGCGCGTCCAATAGGCGGCTGAAATGCGCTCGCCCCAGCCCATGTGATAGGAAGGGCAA
>Ga0247840_10010380_pt1 | contig 11655 bp, 13 predicted proteins | sample LaCruzMarch2015__FD_192404 | JGI IMG/M metagenome (GOLD analysis project Ga0247840, IMG submission 192404) | Freshwater microbial communities from meromictic Lake La Cruz, Castile-La Mancha, Spain - LaCruzMarch2015_17m | ecosystem: Environmental > Aquatic > Freshwater > Lake | place: Spain...
CAGGTCAAGCCCGCCAATCTCTATCGCGAACGCTCGACGCTCGCCCATGAGATTTGCCACCTGCTGATCGACCGGGAGCGCGCGCTGCCGGTGGCCGAGGTGCTGGGCGGTCGCACCCCCGAATATGCGGAGAAACGCGCTCGCGCCTTCGCGGCTGAATTCCTGTTACCGCGGAAATCCGCCGCGGCCGTCATCCGCTCCGCGGCGACGCTCCCCGCGGCTATCGAGCAAGTGCAGCAACGGTTCCAGGTCGGCCGCGAACTGACCGCCTGGCAAGTGACTAATTCCAGTGCGTTTACGGCCTTAAGTCCCGAAGAACAGGCGCTGTTGAGCGAGATTCGGCTGGCCGGGAGCGCCGAATACCGGCACTGAGAGGCCGCAAGACCCCACGAACCTGCTAAGATTTCCCCCGAAGCGCAGGAGTCCCGGCTCGTCCGCCGTTCTGCGGTCCCTCGTCCTGACAGATTCGCAGGTAACCCGATGTCCATTGTACTCAAGGCCGAACCCTTGCCCTTGGTCGCCGATGCAGACGGCCTGATCCGAGTCGGCACGACGCGCGTCACCTTAGACACCGTCGTCGCCGCTTTTAAGGACGGTTTAGCGGCCGAAGAAATCGCGGAACAGTATCCCTCGCTGCCGCTCGGCCAAGTCTACGCCGTCATCGGCTATTACCTTGACCACCAAGCCGAGGTCGACGCCTACCTTGCCGCAAGAGAAGATCGCGCCGAGGAAGTCCGTCAAGCAAACGAAAGGCTGTTCAGTCCGGTGGGAGTCCGAGCCCGTCTCTTGGCCCGCCAAGCGTCGCAGGGCTGAGGATGTTACCGCTGCTCGCCGACGAGAATTTCAACAACAACATCGTTCGCGGTGTTCTGCGGCGGGCCGATGACACCGATATCGTCCGCGTCCAAGACGTCGGACTGTCCGGGACCGACGATCCGACAGTGCTGGAGTGGGCCGCTCAGCATCAGCGGGTATTACTCACGCATGATGTGAGCACGATCACTGCGTTCGCCTATGACCGCGTTCGCAAGGGCAAGCCCATGCCGGGTGTCTTTGAAGTCAGTCGTAAAGTCGCCCTGAGTCTAGCCATTGAGGAGATCCACTTGTTGTCGATATGCAGCGAAGAAGGTGAGTGGGAAGGGCAGGTTCGGTATTTGCCGCTCAGGTAGCCTGAGAGAAATGAAGCGCAAGCGTTACCTGGAATAGCCATGAACAAACACACCGGCAAAGCCGCAGCGTATGTTGTCTGTATCGACAACTTTGATTATCCCGCATCCCTGGAATTGCATAAAATTTATCGTGTCCATCCCGACGAAGATGCCGGCGCGGATGGCGACCTGAGGATCGTCGATGAGAACGGCGAGGACTATCTCTACGCTGCCGATCGGTTCGTTCCGATTGCCGTACCAATCGCGATAAGGAAATCCATGGAACTGAAGGTGCCTCCATAGGACTTTGATGAATTAAGTATACTGTCCCCAGAACTCCCCAGTCGCGAAAACGCGCGTCAGCATGAACACCGACGCTCGCCCATTTCAGGAATGACTCACGGCTACTCAACGACAAGCGAGGCAGCATTGAAGATGTCAACATTCTTAGCCGATTTGGAAAGATCGTACCGGCTTGTGGTAAATCCACAGGCTAGGAATCGATCGACTAAATTCTTAGATGATCTATATCGGGCTTACACCTGCATTTCCGCACCATCATTTGACTTTGATCATCAGAGTTTGGATGCGTTATTTCGCAAAATGCGGAGTCACTGCAAAACCTCACTGAAAGAGAGAATCAATAAACTCCGCGGCCAAGATCCTGATAACCCTTGTTTTGGAAGAATAAGCCTCTTTGGGTCAATAGATCTCGGACGACGGGAGACGGCGCATACCAATTTCTTGGCATGGCTTTTTGATCCTAATCAACCTCACGGCTTTGATGGTAGCATCATAGCGGCCGTGTTAAATAAAGTTGACGATGACAATGCGGATTTCAACCAAGAAGGCATCTGTGTAATAAATAGCTGCTCTGAGCATTATTTCTCGCACGCAGGAACCTCAGGTAAGATTGACGTATGGATTGAGGGTAGATCTACTGTAGTCGACATCCCTTGGCTCTTAGTCATCGAAGCTAAAATAGAGGCTGTTCTAGGAGATGTCCAACTCGCGAATTACGATTCAGAGATCGATAAGTGGATGACAAAAAAGCCAGACGCCCGCGTATTTAAGCTGCTCTTGACTAACGATGGCCGTTCTGACGATTACGCCGAGCGGGCTGGATGGAAAGCTTGGAACTATCAGGATCTCGTCTCAACGATTTGGTCATCTGGCAGACATCACGTCGATGCTTCAGGATACCAACTTCTTCGGTATTACTTAACTGGGGTTCTATCTGATATCATCGGCTGGAAACTCCCCCTAACTCAAGACACTGAAGATCTCTACAATGCGCTGATTTATTCGTCCGCGTTGGTGGCGACAGGAGAAATCAAATGAAACTTGGACTTGGACCTGCCCTGACGTTCTACGCCAAGTATCCACAGGAGTTAGATGCCCTTTGTGTCAATAAGCCAGATTATAAAGAACTTATCCCCGAAATCAAGGGCAAGCGACTAAATCAAGTCGCGGAGATGGTTAATGCTATTGCTAATCAGGCCGAAACAGACTGCAAACGTTTCTTAGACGCGGCAATGGAGCGGATAGAGAATACTTTTTCAGGAAAATGTAAATTCCTGCGAGTAAATACCCGCTCTGGCTGGAATGCCAGTGGGTATCTCTGCAAACGTGCGGGAAATCCAGCGAAAAGCAAGGCAATGTATGGGCTGCAAGTGTATACTGTCAGCGATAAGCTTGCCGTGGTCGGTTGGTTATGGGTAAGAGGGGGTCGCTACAAGGAAGAGAGTTTAAAAGAAATTATCGGCGGTCACGCCAGGACAGCAAGATCGATGGGTTGGCGAAACAGCGGATGTATTTGCCTTTATCAATTTCCTATCGAATCTAGTGACGAGGAATTGGATCTTGACGCAAATTTAATACTCGAGAAAGCGATTTCGCTTTTTCCCGAGCTTAGTGCCGAGCAAATCGATGCCATTTTTGGACTAGCACATCAATGAGCGATCGATGAAAACGGTGTATATCGAAACATCTATCGTTAGCTACTTGCGGTTTCACCCCAGCGCGCAGGTAGTTACGGTCGCGCGCCAAGTGCTGACGCACCGGTTGTGGAACCGTGAGCGCGGCAACTGCCAATGCCCGGCTCTTGCCCCGAGTTCGCGATGTGCTCCAAGACTTGGGCTACCTGCTGCCAACCGTTTGTACTCCTTGAGGAGATCCTGGACGATGAAGAAGACATTGAGTGAATCATTGGCGGACATGATTATTTCCGACCTGCACCGGATTCGCGAGGAAATCGTCGACTCCTTCGGCGCAGACCTGCGACGCTTAACGGACGACGCGCGACGCCGTCAGGAGGCGTCCGGTGAACGAATCTGGCGTCGTGAGGTACTGATCCCGAGCGGCCCCCCAGTAGGCCAGTTGAAAGGCGCGTTGCTGGTCGCCTTCCTGGGCCGTGGTTCGCTGCTGTGAGTGGCGGGCAAAGTGACCGAAGATCGTGTTGAAGGCAAGCAGGGCGATGTAGGATGAGTCCATGACCGCCATGATGGAAGAACGCCACGACCCCGAGCCCCTGGAGCACCGCCCCGAGGCGCGAACCTTCAAGGTCGAGGACCTGCTCGCCGAACTGCGCCTCGGGCGGGTACGCATTGCGCCTTTTCAGCGCGGCATCAGATGGAAGTGGCAGGATGCCGCCAAGTTCTTCGATAGCCTCTACCGCGGTTATCCGGTCGGTACCCTGTTATTCTGGGAGACTGGCGCGGAGCCGGCGGACGTGCATTTCGGCTCGGTCCACATCAGCGCGCAGGCACGCACCGACGCATTCTGGGTCGTCGATGGTCAACAGCGGCTCGTCTCGCTCGCCCGGGTGATACTGGCGCCGGAGCCCAACCTGGATGAATTTGCACTCTATTTCGATCTCGATCAGCGCAGCTTTGTTCGACCGCCGGAAGACCTTACCGAGGACCCCTCCCGCTGGCTGCCCATGACCGAGGTCTTGGATTCGGAACGGCTGATGCAGTGGGCCTTTGAGCATGTCACGAACAACTCGGTGCGACGCGAGCGGGCCTTCACCCTGGGCCGGCGTATCCGGGATTACGAAATCCCCGCCTATCTGGTCCGCACCGATAAGGAAGCGACCTTGCGCGAGGTGTTCGGGCGTACCAATTCGGGCGGCGTGAGCCTGAGTCAGACGGAGGTCTTCGACTCGACTTTGGCCATTTTTCCGCCTGGCCATAGGCATGATAATCAACGCGTTATCTTGGACGGAAAAAATTAGCAGGGAGTCTTCGCCGGGGTTCGCATCGGTCCCGCTGCTGCCTAACCCCATCCTAATTTTTCGTGCTTTTATGTTTCAATCAGTTAGCCAGAACGGCTGTTAGGAAAATGGCCAAAGTCGAGTTCGATGCACTGCACAGTGCGCGCGGGCCGGTGCGACCGGCGACACTCGGCCAGATCGTTTCCGCTCTGGAGGCACTCGATTTCGGCCAGGTCGAGGAGAAGTTGCTTTACCGGCTGCTGCGGACCTTGCGGGGAGTGGATGTGATCGAGGGGACGGACGACGGTCCTCTGCGCATGTCCGAGGCCGAAGCCCTGGCCGCCTATCGCGAAACGGCTGAAACGGCCGAGCGGGTCATCCAGTTCTTCAGAGCCGACGCCGGCATCCCCCGCTATGAACTGCTGCCTTACAAGCAACCCTTCGTGCTGCTCGGGAAATTCTTCAAGCACCATCCCAACCCCCGGCCACGCTCGCGCGACCTGTTGGCACGCTGGGTCTGGCGCGGGGCGCTCAACGGCGCACACCGGGGCGACACGGTCGCCACGCCGGGAAGCATCGAACGCATCGTCTCAGCCAGCGAAGACACATCCGTCCAGCGGCTATTGGAGATGGTGAAGACACGCCCAAGGGCCTTGCCGGACGCCGCCGACCCCTTCAATTTCCGTCACGCCACCAGCAAGTTGCAGACGCTGGCCTTGCTGGACTTGAAGCCTCGCGACGTGGAAAACGGGACACCGCTCGATCTGGCGCTGCTCGCCCGCCCGCGAGAGCAGGTCTTGTCCATGCCCGCGGTCGCCGCAAAGAGCCCGGGGGCACTGGCAAAATCCGTCGCGAACCGGCTCCTTCACCCTAAACGTCCGGGGCTGCGGCGACTCCTGATCGAGGTGGTCGACCCCGTCATTCTGGCCTCTCACGGCATACCCGAGGATGCCATCGGGGCCCTGCACCACGGCGACCTGGACGGCTTTTTCGCGGCACGGGCGCGGCTCCTGGGCGACCACTTCGACCGCTTCTTCGCGCGCCATACCCGCTGGGACGAGCCTGACCGCCCGTCGCTCGCGGCCTTGGTGGTCGATGACGAGGAGGAGGTCTGAAGTGGCTGCATCGCTAAGCGTGCTGCTGAGCGGCCTGCCGGTCGGCACCCTGAGTCAGGATCGCAACGACGGCTGCGAATTCCGCCTGCTCGAATCATACAAACAGGCCTACCCAAGGCCGGTGCTGGGCCAGGCGTTCCTTGATGACCTGGAGCAGGTCCACCGCACCCGCTCGCGCGTCCCGCCGTGGTTCTCCAACCTCCTGCCGGAAGGACCCTTACGCGAGTTGGTGGCGCAACGGGCCGGGGTCGTGCCGTCGCGTGAGTTCTTCCTGTTGCGGCATCTGGGGGAGGACCTGCCGGGCGCGATACGGATCGTCGCTGACCCCTCGGCGTGCGAACCCGAGGATACGCAGGCGCCTGAGGAAGAACCGAGCGGGCCGGACAGCGACTCCTGGCATTTTTCGCTGGCGGGGGTGCAGTTGAAATTTTCCGCTCGCCGGGGCGCGCGCGGACTCACCATCCCGGTCAGCGGACGGGGCGGCGACTGGATCGTCAAGCTCCCGGACTCCCGCTATCCCCGGGTACCGGAGAACGAATACGCGACCATGCGCTGGGCCGAGGCGAGCGGAATCCAGATTCCCGAGCTGGCGCTGGTCGATGTAGCAGATATCGCGGGTTTGCCGGACTCCATCGGACGTTTTCATGAGAACCGGGCGCTCGCGGTTCGGCGTTTTGATCGCGGCGCCGACGGCGGTCGTATCCATATGGAGGATTTCGCCCAGATCCTTGGGCTCTATCCCGACGAAAAATACCGAAAATTCAACTATGAGACCCTGGCAAAGGTGATCTGGTCGCTGGTCGGAGATGAAGGGCTGGAACAATACGTGTTGCGACTTGTCTTCATGGTAGTCTCGGGTAACGGCGATGCCCATCACAAGAATTGGAGCCTGCTTTACCCGGACGGTATTCGGGCAACCCTTTCCCCTGCCTATGATCAGGTCGCGACTATCCCCTATAAGGCCAACGACACCCTGGCGCTCAATCTCGCGACCTCGAAACGCTGGGAGGACGTGAACCTGGAGTCGTTCCGGCGCATGGCACGCAGGATCGGGGCCGACGAGTCACGGATGGCGCTAGGCGTTCAGGCAGCAGTCGACGCCATCATCAATGTCTGGAACCAGTCGGGCACGGAGTTCGGCTATGATCGCGAAACGCGCAAGGTGCTTGCCATGCATATGACGAGAATCCCCTTGGTGAGAGGAATCGCAGGGTCCTGAGACGATCGGCGTCCTGGGATACATACCACGCCCCTAAGCCAGTTTGCGGACCAGCAGGTCCTCGGCGCCGCCCCGCCAAAGGGAACTGGCCCGAGCCAAGCCGGCCGCGCGTCCAGGCCCTATAATTGCCGTACCACTCCCACCAGGAACCTGCCATGTCCCTGAAGCCAAAGCCCCACCTCCAGTTCGCCGACTGGCTGGCCGCCGAGCGCGCCTCGGATCAGGGCCGCACCGAGTATCTCGACGGCGAGGTGTTCGCCATGGCGGGCGGCACCGAGGCCCATAATCTGATTGCCGGTAACGTCTTCGGGGAACTGCACAATCGCTTCAAGGGCCGCCCCCGTTATGTGTACACCAGCGACATGAAGGTCCGGATCGAGTCCGCCAACCTGGGCGCCTACCCGGACGTCACGGCGGTCTGCGGGGAGCGGCTGTTCTGGGACCAGCACCGGGATGTCATCACCAACCCGACGCTCATCGTCGAGGTCCTCTCCGACAGGACCGAGGCCTACGACCGCGGCGACAAATTCGCCTACTACCGGACGCTCCCAAGTCTGCGCGCCTATCTGCTACTGTCCCAGCAGCGGGTCAGCGCCGAACTCTTTCTGCGCCAACCGGGCGGCGACTGGATGCTGTCGACTTACACCGACCGGCGCGACCAGATACCGCTGGTCGCCCTCGACGCCGCACTCGCACTCGCACTCGTACTCGCCGAGGTCTACGATAAGGTCGAGTTTGCTCCCGGCACCGAAACGCCGGGGGACCCGCGCCCGGTCCGAACCCCGTCGCCCCCCGACTGAACGGCCCCCGCGTCCGCGGTCCCGAGCACCCCTGGAATCCCTTGGAGACTTAGGCTATGAACCCAGCGAATCCACCACTGCCCAAGTCGCCAACCGGCATCCAAGGCCTCGATGAGATCACCGGCGGCGGCCTGCCCACCGGTCGGCCGACGCTCGTCTGCGGCGATGCCGGTTGCGGCAAGACGCTGCTGGCCATGGAGTTCCTGGTGCGCGGCGCGACCAGGTTCAACGAGCCGGGCGTCTTCATGGCGTTTGAAGAAACCGGCGCCGAACTGACTCAGAACGTCGCCTCGCTGGGGTTCGACCTGGACACGCTGGTCGCCGAGGGCCGTTTGGTCCTGGACTATGTCTACATCGAGCGCAGCGAGATCGAGGAGACCGGTGAGTTCGATCTGGAGGGCCTGTTCGTCCGGCTCGGCTACGCGATCGATTCGATCGGTGCGCGGCGCGTGGTGCTGGATACGGTCGAAACGCTGTTCGCCGGGCTGCCCAATCCACTGATCCTGCGCGCCGAACTGCGCCGACTCTTTCGCTGGCTGAAAGACCGTGGCGTGACCGCCATCATCACCGGGGAGCGCGGCGAGGGTCCGCTGACCCGCCAGGGCCTGGAAGAATACGTTTCAGACTGTGTCATCGTACTCGACCACCGCGTGAAGGACCTGATCAGCACCCGGCGCCTGCGCGTGGTCAAGTACCGCGGCTCGACCCATGGCACCAACGAATACCCCTTCGTCATCGACTCCGACGGCATCGCGGTACTGCCGATCACCTCACTTGCCTTGGGGCATAGCGCCTCCACCGAGCGGGTCTCGTCCGGCATCCCCCGCCTCGACGCCATGCTGGCGGGCGCCGGCTTCTACCGCGGCAGCAGCATTCTGGTCTCGGGGACCGCCGGGACGGGCAAGACCAGTCTCGCCGGTCACTTTGCCGCCGCCGCCTGCGGCCGGGGTGAGCGCGTACTCTTTTTTGCATTCGAGGAGTCCCCCAGCCAGATCACGCGCAATCTCGGTTCGGTGGGGATCGACCTGGCGCCCTGGGTCGGCAAAGGTCTGCTCCAGTTCCAGGCCGCCCGCCCCACGGTCGCGGGCCTGGAGCTTCACCTGACCACCATGCACAAGGCGATCCTCGAGTTCCGGCCGCGCATCGTGATCATCGACCCCTTGAACAGTTTCATCAGCGCCGGCAATGAGATCGAGGTCAAGGCGATGTTGCTGCGCCTGCTGGATTTCCTCAAGATGAGCCAGATCACCGGATTCTTCACCAATCTCACCGCGGGCGGCAGCGCGCTGGATCACACCGATGCCGCCATCTCCTCCCTGATCGACTCCTGGCTCGTGCTCCTGGCGATCGAGTCGGGCGGTGAACGCAATCGCGCATTCAGCATACTCAAGTCGCGCGGTATGGCGCACTCGAACCAGACCCGCGAGTTCCTGCTGACCGCGCAGGGGGTGGAGTTGCGCGATGTCTATGTGGGTCCGGGCGGGGTCCTGACCGGCTCGGCGCGGTTGACCCAGGAGGCGCAGGACGCCGCCGCACAGTTGGCCCGTCGGCACGAGATCGAGCGCGGCCAACGTGAACTGGAACACCGGCGCGCGACCCTGGAGGCGAAAATCGCGGCTTTGCGCGATGAGTTTGCGATCCAAGAGGCCGATACCCTGGCCGCGATCGAACGCCACCGGGCACGCGAGGCGCAGGTGGATCAGGAGCGGATGGACATGGCGGCAAGCCGCAAGGCCGACGCGCCGGGTACCGACGGAGGGCAACCATGAACACGCCACCGACCGGGCCCCAGACCCACCTGCATCAGGACGCACCCGACATCTGGACCCTGCGGCTCTATGTCGCCGGGCAGACCCCGAAGTCCATCACCGCCTTCGGCAACCTCAAGCGCATCTGTGAGGAACACCTGCAAGGGCGCTATCAGATCGAGGTGATCGACCTGCTGGAACACCCCCAACTGGCGCGCGGCGACCAGATCCTGGCGATCCCGACCCTGGTGCGCAGGCTCCCCGAGCCGGTCCGCAAGATCATCGGCGACCTGTCCAATACGGAGCGGGTCCTGATCGGGCTGGACCTGTTGCCGCGTGCATCTGCAAGGAGTACGGCCGATGTCAACTGAAGGCGTGCCCGATTGGCCCCCGGCGGTGGCGGGCAGGGCCGCCGGTGCGCCGGATGAGACCTATCTCCTGCGGCTCTATGTGACCGGCGTGACCCCGAACTCGGTCCGTTCGATCGCCAACATCAAGCGGATCTGCGAGGAGCACCTGCAGGGGCGCTACCAGCTTGAAGTGATCGACATCTACCAGCAACCGGAACTCGCGGCGCACGAGCAGGTCATCGCCGCACCGACCCTCATCAAAGAACTCCCGCTCCCCTTGCGGCGGATCATCGGCGACATGTCGAACAGCGAGCGGGTCCTGGTCGGGCTGAACCTGCGCCGGAGGGACTAAGTGGACCAATCCGATCGCGATGCCACACTGGTCGCCGAGAACCGGGACCTGCGCGCCCGCCTGAGCGAAGCGGATGAGACGCTGCGCGCCATCCGCAATGGTGAGGTGGATGCGCTGGTGGTCGCGGGGCCCGGGGGCGATCAGGTCTTCACCCTGCGCGGCGCCGACTATGCCTACCGGGTACTGGTCGAGGAGATGAGCGAAGGGGCGCTCATCCTGACGGCGCAGGGGGTCATCTTCTATGCCAATCGGCGCCTGGCGCAGATGCTGAAAGTCCCGCTGCAACAGGTGATCGGGGCCGGCTTCGAGCGCTGGGTCACCGCGGTCGATCAGGCACTGTTCCGCGCCCTGATGAACCGCACGAGCCCGCAGACGCATCATCGCATGGAACTCACCCTGCTCGCCGATGACGGGACCGGCGTGCCTTGCTATTTGTCGGTCAGTTCGCTGCAACTCGGCGAGGTGACGGGATCTTTTTGCCTGGTGGCCACCGACCTGACCGAACAGAAGCGCAGTGAGGCCATTGTCGCCGCGGAGAAATTGGCGCGCCTGATCCTGGATCAAACCGCCGAGGCGATCGTGGTGTGCGACAACGACGCCCGGATCATGCGCGCCAGCGAGGTGGCCCATACCCTCTGCGGGGAAAACCCGCTCGAGCAGCCGTTCGAGCGCGTCTTTCCATTGCAGGAGGTCAATGGCGCGCCCTTTTCGCTCGCCCGGTTCCGCAACACCGGCCATCGGCGCCGGGTCGAGACCAGGCTGGAGCGGCAGGGGGCGGTATTCTACCTGCTGGTGAGCGTCGGCCCGCTGATGGGTTCGCTGGGGGAGCGCTTAGGCAGTGTCGTCATTCTGACCGACATCACCCAACGCAAGGCGGCGGAGGAACAGATCGAGCAACTCGCCTTCTACGACCCCCTGACCCGGCTCCCCAATCGGCGCCTCTTGCGGGACCGGCTGCATCAGGCGGTGGCGGCCTGTGCCCGCACCCGGCGGCAGGGGGCGCTGCTCTTCATCGACCTGGACAATTTCAAGACGCTGAACGACACCCTGGGACACGACATCGGCGATCTGCTGCTCCAACAGGTGGCCCAGCGCCTGATCGACTCGGTGCGCACGCGCGACACCGTGGCCCGCCTGGGGGGCGATGAATTCGTGGTGATGCTGGAGGACCTGGGCACCCAGCCACAGGAGGCCGCCGCCCGGGTACAGGTCGTGGGGGCCAAGGTCCTGGCCGCACTGACCCAGCCGTTCGACCTCGCCGGTCACCACTGCCACAGCACCCCGAGCATTGGCGCCACCCTGATCGGCGAGTACCCAGTGAGCGTGGACGAACTGCTGAAACGGGCGGATCTCGCCATGTATCAGGCGAAGGCGGCGGGCCGCAACACGCTCCGTTTCTTCGATCCGGACATGCAGGCCGCCCTGGAGGCCCGCACCGCCCTGGAGTCGGAACTGCGCGAAGCACTGCGGGAGGGGCAGTTTCTGCTCTGGTACCAGGCGCAGGTGGACAGTGAGGGCCGCCTGACCGGGGCCGAGGCCTTGGTGCGCTGGCTGCATCCCCGGCGGGGACTGGTCGCGCCCGCGCGATTCATCCCGCTGGCCGAGGAGACCGGGCTGATCCTGCCGCTGGGTCGCTGGGTGTTGGAAACGGCCTGTTCCCAACTGGCGCGCTGGGCGCAGCGGCCGCAGACCGCCGGGCTGACCCTGGC
>Ga0247840_10010381_pt1 | contig 11652 bp, 6 predicted proteins | sample LaCruzMarch2015__FD_192404 | JGI IMG/M metagenome (GOLD analysis project Ga0247840, IMG submission 192404) | Freshwater microbial communities from meromictic Lake La Cruz, Castile-La Mancha, Spain - LaCruzMarch2015_17m | ecosystem: Environmental > Aquatic > Freshwater > Lake | place: Spain...
TGTTAAATAATCGTGGCATACATCTTTTCAAAAAATCTTTGATGCCGCTCGCGGTTATTATGATTATTATGGCCGTTTTTTTTACGGTATTTCGTGCTTTAACTCCATGGGCTAAACAGTATAAGGTTGAAGTGGAACAACATTTATCCACTTTGATTGGCCAGCCAGTTACTATTAATAGTATGGAGACAAGTTGGTATTGGTTTGAGCCAGTTCTTAAATTAAATCAGGTTTCCCTTCTAGATAATAAAGATAAGGCGTTAAAATTATCAAAATTATTAGTAGGTATTAATATATTTAGTTCAATATTAAATTGGCAAATTGAGCCGGGAATTTTATATATTGATGATCTACATTTAACTATACGTCAGATTGATAATCATTGGCAAGTTGATGGTATTCAAATAGATAAAGAATTAAATAATCTTGAATCAGATTCATATTTACCAGTGCTTTCTTGGCTTTTAGAACAACAGAAAATTATCATTAAAAATGTATCAGCTTTAGTGTATTTAAAAAATGGTACGTTGCTGCCAATAAGTTCATTAAATTTAACTTCTGAAAATTATAATGGCCACTATCGCTTAAAAGGCGGGATGAAATTAGCCCAAACAATGCCAACAGAGATTTTAATTATTGCTGATTTAAAGTTAAATCCTAAATCAATCTATAAAGTTAGTGGCCATGCTTATTTATCTCTAACACAATTTTTACCAAAACAATGGCAGATGTTTTTCCCAGATGGACAATATCATGTAGATAGTGGTAAGGGAGATATTAAACTTTGGTTAGATATGAATAACGGTAATTTGACTAATTTACAAACCGTGGTTGATTTAAGTCATATTGAATATGGGAAGAAAGGTGATCCTGATAATAAATTTATTCAGTCATTAAAAGCGAATTTAGCTTGGGCTCCTACAAAAGATGGTTGGCAATTAAGTGGTGATAAAATTAAATTACGTGCAGGTGGAATTATCTGGCCTGAAAATTCCTTTCAACTAAAATATCAGTCGCTTAATAATTCATACAATATCTATACAAAAGCACTGTTGCTAGAACCATTATTTAATTCAGTTATTGAGTGGCCTGAAATAATGAAGCCAATAATTGATGCTCGACCTAGAGGAAAGTTAAACGAGACTAAGTTAAGTATAATAGATGGTAAATTAGATCATCTATTAACTCAATTTGAGAATTTAAGCCTTAATGGGATTAATAAAAATCCCGCTATTTCGAATATTTCTGGTGTATTAAATTGGCAACCAACAAGTGGTAGATTAGATTTAAATGGTGAAAATACTATCATTTCTCCATATAATTTGCGATCACTCAATTTCATGAAGATAAATGCTTCGTTTCAATGGGAAGGTTTAAATCATGATTTTCAGGTAAAAATGGATCATTTGTTACTAACCAATAAAGATTTATTAGTTAGTGCTAAAGGTGAGATTAAAGATCCTTTAGATCCAAATTTTGCGAAGATTAATTTACAGGCAGAGTTTGCAGCAGAAAATTTAACACAATGGTTTTCTTATATGCCAGATCTTAAAGGCAAGGAAAAATTAAATAATTGGTTAAAGCATGATATAAAACGAATTGATAAAGCAAATGGTCAGCTTACTATTAATGGTGCATGGGCTGATTTTCCATTTGATAAAAATCCAGGAAAGTTTTTTATTGAGGCTCAGGTAAATGGTGCGAAATTATACTTTAATCGAAAATGGCCATTTATTGATAATCTTGATATCTATATTAAGGTAGATAAGCGAACATTAGAAGCTGAAATGCTGCATGGAACATTCAATGGCATTGATGCAACTCATGCTAATTTAAAAGTAGGCGATCTTGGATTAGATAAAGAAACTTTATTAATTCATGGAAAAATAGATGTTCCTGCGGAAAAATTAAAGTCTTATATATTTGTTTCTCCTTTAAAAAAAGCACTGTTGAAATTGAAAGCTTTTCAGATTAAAGGAGATGTTGGATTAGACTTAAATCTTGATGTCCCATTGTATCCTGGCAATGACGAAGTTTTTGCACGCGGAACTATTGATTTCACTGATAATCAAATGGTATTGCCGGATGCTTTAAATAATTTAACAATTAAAAAAATATATGGCGCTTTGAATTTTGACGAAGATGGAATTTCTAATAGTGATCTTAAAGCTACACTATTGGGTAATCCTTTAGATATGAATTTTTCTTCGATAAATAAACCTCGACGTGCAACAAAAGTAAATCTTAAAGGTAGTACTTCTATTAAGTCATTAGAAAAAAAATTTAAAGCACCAATACTTTCTTTAATGGACGGTCGGTTAAATTTTAAGTCGGAATTAACTTTAACATCAGATTTAAGTCAAAATGATATTATTGAGCTTAAGTCCAATCTTAAAGGCGTTAGTATTAATGTTCCAGAGCCATTTGCAAAAACCCCTGAGAGTAAGGTGCCATTGACTATAAAAATTGGTTTAAATGCAAGAGATGGTACAAAATTATTTGTTAATTATGATAATAAATTATCTGGTGATTTAGAGTTTAAACCCAAAGATAGTGGCTCTGATTTAGAAAAAGGAGAAATCCTTATTGGTAGTAGTAACGCTAAAGCGTCTAAACCTGGACTTAATGTAATTGGTAAATTCGCGATTTTTGATGTAGAGGAATGGCGTAAGATTTTGTCAAAATTAAATTCTAATTCATCGCACTCAATAATTTCAGGATCTCAATTTATTGATCTAAAAGTTGATAAAATTATTCTTTGGGGTAAAAGCTATGATAATCTTTCTTTAAAAGCAAAAAAATCAGATAAGGATCTTTGGTCGTTTAATATAGATCAATCTAATATTGTCGGTAATTTAAATTATAAATTTAGTGATAATAGTTTATCTGGACATTTATTAAAGTTAAATATTGAAAAATATAATCAAAAGGGTAGCGATGAAGCTAATCAATTAAAACCTAATGATATCCCAAATTTAAATGTGGATATTGATAATTTTAAACTAGGTGATGTATTAATCGGTGATATTAAGATTAAATCCACATCTAAAGCTTCTAATTTTCATCTTGAATCAGGTCAAATTAATTCATCTGATTATCAGTTGGTAATGAGTGGTGACTGGAAACAAAGTGAAGGTAAAAATAATACCAAAATTAAAGCAGATATTGCGGTGAAAGACTTAGGTAAATTTTTATCACTTTGGCATATTACACCAGTTGTTAATTCAAAGAAGGGAGTTGTGCAGTTTATAGGTGGTGGACCTTTTGCAATTAATCAATTTTCTTTTGATAAAGTTAATGGCACACTTTATCTTGAGTTTCAAAATGGTCAAATCACGCATTTATCTAAAGCAACTGAGGAAAAGTTAGGCCTTGGTAAGCTTTTATCTTTATTAAGTTTACAAACGATTCCACGACGATTGAAATTAGATTTTAGTGACTTATCAAGTGGTGGATATAGCTATGATATTTTTAAAGGTAATTTTACTATTAAAAATGGGGTGATGAGTACTTATGATTCTTATATTGATGGTCCAGTAGCTTATGCTAATATGAAAGGGAATTTAGACTTAGTGAAAAAAAACTATGATCTGACTTTACATGTTTCGCCACATATTACGGCAAGTTTACCAATAGTCGCAACGATTGCTGGGGGGCCTATTGCTGGAATGGCTACTTTGGTTGCGAGTAAAATTATTAATCAAGGCATGCAGCAAATTACTGGTTATACTTACAAGGTAACAGGCCCATGGTTGAAGCCAGATTTACAGCAAATTAGTATAAATAGAAAAGATAAACCAAGTGGGCATTAGGTAAGGCTATGTACCCATAATCTGATTATCTGATGTAGCCTTGATTACGCTACGCTGCATCAAGGCTACGTTGATTCGTGACTTATTATATGATTTATTTATTATTTTGCCCTAAAGGGAAGGATAACCATAATGTTGGCTGCATTAATTAAACGATATTGGCAAGTTTGCCTTTTTAAAGAGACTCCAGCCAATACCCCTTATTCTTTTTTATTATTATCTATTATCACCATATTTTTCTATTTATTGATGGTCTTGCAGTGGGTTATTGCCGATATTTCTGAAATTATTTCCTATGAGTCTTTGTTATTGGCAGGTTTAACTTTAATAGCATCTTATATTTTTTATACTTATGCTTTACTTCTAATATATAAATTTTCTTCGCGTATAGTTCAAACATTGTCTTGTCTAATAGCGTCCCACGCTATTGTGCATGTTTTAGCATTTCCATTGTTGTTAGTAGCGCCAATATTAACTCAATCAAATATTAATCCATTATTAGGATTAATTATATCTGTACTTTATTTAATTTTTACCTTGATTTTAACTATTTGGCAATTTATGGTGTCTGTACATATTTACAAACATGCTTTAGGAATAGAAAATATTCCTGCAATATTGGCAAGCTTTGGTTTACTTAGCTGTAATATACTAATTGTTTCTCTTTGGCGATAACAGGTGATAAAAATGCACTTACATATTTTAGGGTTAAGCGGTACTTTTATGAGTGCTTTGGCTTTATTAGCTAGAGATTTAGGCTTTAAAGTTACTGGAAGTGATACTCATTGTTACCCGCCAGTAAGTGATTTATTAACCGCTAATGGCATAGTTTGGACTGATGGTTATGAAGATTCTAAAGATGCCTTAAAAGCTGATGTAGTTATCGTTGGTAATGCTATTAAACGAGGCATGCCAGTTATGGAGGCAGTTCTTGATGCTAATAAGCCTTATATTTCAGGGCCACAATGGTTAGCTGAAAATGTATTGACACGCTATCGGGTGATGGCAGTAGCAGGAACTCATGGGAAAACTACTACTACTTCTATGCTTGCCTTTATTCTTCATGAAGCGGGTTTAAATCCTGGATTTTTAATTGGCGGTGTTTCTTCAGATTTTGGAACTAGCTCCAGATTAGGCAAAGGGGAGTGGTTTGTAATTGAGGCGGATGAATATGATAGCGCCTTTTTTGATAAGCGTCCTAAATTTATCCATTATCATCCTGAAGTAGCAATTCTTAATAATTTAGAATTTGATCATGCCGATATTTATGAAAATCTAGATGCAATTAAACAACAATTTCATTATTTATTAAGAACTATTCCAAGCTCAGGTCTTGTGATTAAACCACGTGATGATGAGGCACTAAATGAAGTCATATCTCGTGGTAAATATTCTAAATTAGAAGAGTTGTCCTTAGATGGCAATGCGGATTGGCGTGCTGAATTAAATGACGAAGTTGGGAGTTCTTTTAAAGTTTGGCATTTAAATAAAATAGTAGCTGAAGTTAATTGGTCATTGATTGGTAGATTTAATGTTGAAAATGGAATAGCTGCAATCGCTGCAAGTTTTAGAGCAAATGTAAATCCAAAAACTGCCGCCGCTGCATTAGAAAAATTTACACCCGTCAAAAGAAGACTTGAAGTTAAATCAAATCGTCATGGCATCACAATTTACGACGATTTCGCCCATCACCCAACTGCAATTGGCAAAACAATAAATGCACTTAAGAATAGTAAGCGGCATAAAAGAATTGTTGTAGTATTAGAATTTGCCTCATACACAATGCGCTCAGGTGTGCAAGCGTCTCATATGGCTGAGGCCCTTAAAAATGCTACATCAGTTTATGTATTGTCACCTAACGAATTTGATTTAAGAGATTTAGCATCTAATTGGCAAGTTCCTTATAAAATTCTCCCAACAGTAGAAGCAATTGTTGAAGCGGTTAGCGCAACTGCTCAACCAGAAGATGCGATATTAGTTATGTCTAATCGTGGATTTGATAATATTCATCAAAAATTAGCGGATAGAATTGATGAGGCTTGTGTTAAGGCTTGAGAATTAAAAATATTTAATACTTTATCTTTAACATATTATAAAATTATATCAATTTTTTAGAGTTGACACAGTTTATTAAACACTACCTGAGTGATTATAAATGAACCTGAAAGTTAAACACATTTCATTCTTTATATGCCTCCCACTGCGTTTCCAATGATTAAATAATATCACCACAAATAACCCCAGAGTCTTCCATCCGCCCAAATAACTTAAGCATATCTTCCTCAAAAGTAACTAGTTTATCAACAGGTTCACCGTTTTTTCTAACAATAATGATTGTATGTTTTTTCTTAACCGTATCCATATATTGAAGACAATGAGCTTTAAAATCTGAAGCAGAAACAGCAGTCATAGAATCTTCCTTTTTTAACTAACTATAGTCGTTATTATGTGACCATTTTATTAGTTAGTCACTTTGTTAGGTGTGATTTAAGCTGTCAGGATTATTGGTTGGTGGAATTTATTTGCCATGAAATGCTTTGGTCATTATTGACATTTATCGAATTTACCAACTAATATAGTGTAATAGATCACATATTTATAACGAATAATGTGAAATTGATCACATTATTCGTTATAAATATGTGATTGCATTTGTAATATAACAACTGGGTGTTGTATGAAACGTAATATTATGGAACAACTCATTACATGGAAAAATGATCCAAGCCGTAAGCCTCTTTTATTATATGGCGCACGTCAGGTTGGTAAAACGTATTCCCTTAAGACTTTTGCAAATCAGTCATACAAAGATCATGTGTATTTAAATTTTGAAGATAATCCAGTTTTAAAAAAATATTTTGAAGATAGCTTAAATCCAAATGATATTATTTTCAAATTAAGCATTCATTTTAATAAGCCTATTTTACCACACAGCACATTGATCATATTTGATGAGGTCCAAGAGTGCCCTAGTGCGTTAAATAGTTTAAAATATTTTAATGAAGATGCTAATGATTATCATATCTGTGCTTGTGGTTCATTGCTAGGTGTTAAAATTGGGCAACAAGAAGGTTTTCCCGTTGGCAAAGTTAATTTTAGGCATTTATTTCCATTAAGTTTTTTGGAGTTTTTAGATGCTATTAATGAAACAAGATTAAAAGAATATATCACATCTATTTCTACTATAGCCCCATTACCTGAGCCTTTTCACTCCAAGCTTAATCAATTTTTACGGATATATTATTATACAGGCGGTATGCCAGAAGCTGTTTTGACTTATGTAAATCAACAGGACTTTAATGCGGTAAGAATTGTACATAAAGATATCTTAAAATCATATGATCTTGATTTTTCAAAGCATGCTGCAAAACATTTAAGTCTTAAAATATCAGAAATTTGGAATTCTATTCCAAGCCAATTGGCAAAAGAAAATAAAAAATTTGTTTATTCACTAGTGCGAACAGGCGCACGTGCTAGAGAATATGAGGAAGCAATTCAGTGGCTACATGCTGCGGGACTTATATATAAAATATACAATATTTCAACTCCCAAAATACCATTAAAAGCATATTATCATTTAGATTTTTTTAAAATTTATCTTATTGATGTAGGGTTATTAAATACAATTTCAGAGTTACCTATTAAAACATTATTAGATGGCGAAAAGCTATTTCAAGAATTCAGAGGTGCTCTTACTGAAAATTATGTATTTCAGGCACTAGCCCCATTATTCGATAATCAATATTATTGGACAAGCCAAGGTATTGCGGAAATAGATTGTATCATCCAAAGAGAAGGTGAAATTATCCCGCTAGAGGTAAAATCAAATACCTCGATTAAATCTAAAAGTTTGAAAGTATATAATGAAAAGTATCATCCTAACTTAAATATCCGCACATCTATGTTAAATCTAAAACAAGATGGAAATATATTAAATGTTCCATTATATCTTCTTGGTGAAATCAATCAAATCTTAGCACGCTGTAATAAAATAAGTTGATCTCATTAAATTTTTATCCCGGTTGTAGGCAACCGGGAACATCTCTTTTATTATCCATTTTTAAACTGCAATTCATCTTTACTCCAAGATACTTCAATCGTTTGACCTGGTTGAAATTTCCCATTAAGTAATGCTTGTGCTAAAGGATTTTCTAGTTGTTGCTGAATTGTCCTTTTTAAAGGACGCGCGCCATATACTGGATCAAATCCTGCTTCAGCTAAGTGTTCTAGTGCTTCAGGAGTTAGTTTTAATTTAATATCCTGAAGACTTAATCGCTGTTGCAAATAATTAATCTGGATAGATGCAATATTTGCAATTTGCTCTTTGGTTAATGCATGGAAAACTACAGAATCATCAATGCGATTAATAAACTCTGGTCTAAAGTGTTTGCTAACAAGTTCCATGACAGCTAATTTCACTTCATTGTAGCTAGATTTAGAGCCTAACTCTTGAATTAAATGAGATCCTAAATTTGAAGTCATGACAATAACTGTGTTACGAAAATCTACAGTTCGTCCTTGGCCATCAGTAAGCCTGCCATCATCTAATACTTGTAATAAAATATTAAACACATCAGGATGAGCTTTTTCAATTTCATCAAGTAAAATCACAGAATATGGTCGGCGGCGAATTGCTTCAGTTAGATATCCACCTTCTTCATAGCCCACATATCCTGGAGGCGCACCAATTAATCTTGCGACTGAATGTTTTTCCATAAATTCAGACATGTCAATTCGTACCAATGCATCAACAGTATCAAAAAGGAAGGTTGCTAATGCTTTACATAGCTCAGTTTTACCAACACCAGTGGGGCCTAAAAATAAAAATGATCCAATAGGGCGATTTGGATCTGATAATCCCGCGCGCGATCTCCTAATGGCATTAGACACTGCATCAACAGCTTCATTTTGACCAATTAAGCGCGCATGTAAGGCTTTTTCCATGTGCAGTAATTTTTCTTTTTCACCTTCTAGCATTTTAGCAACAGGGATCCCTGTCCATTTTGACACAACTTCTGCTATTTCTTCTTCGGTAACTTTATTGCGCACAAGTTTAGTTTCTTGGTTTTCAGCACTAGATACTTCAACTAATTGTTTTTCAAGCTCAGGAATTCGACCATATTGTAATTCAGACATATGGGTAAGATCGCCCGCTCTTCTTGCTGTTTCTAATTCAAGCCTTGCTTTTTCTAAGGCTTCTTTGATATGTGTCGCGCCATGCAATACTGCTTTTTCTGACTTCCAAAGTTCTTCAAGCTCTGAGCAAGATTTTTCAAGTTCATCAATATTTTCTTGTAAGTCGGTTAGGCGTTTTTTCGAAGCTTCATCATGTTCTTTTTTCAATGCTTCACGTTCAATTTTTAATTGAATAAGTTTGCGATCTAATTTATCTAAACTTTCAGGTTTAGAATCAATTTCCATCCTAATAAGGCTGCCCGCTTCATCAATTAAATCAATAGCTTTGTCAGGTAATTGCCTATCTGTTATATAACGATAAGATAAAGTTGCTGCAGCAACAATGGCGGGATCTGTTATCTCCACACCATGATGAACTTCATAACGTTCTTTTAACCCACGTAAAATAGCAATGGTATCTTCAACTGTTGGCTCATTAACTAATACTTTTTGAAAGCGCCGCTCAAGGGCTGCATCTTTTTCAATATATTGGCGGTATTCATCAAGGGTTGTTGCACCTATGCAATGCAATTCGCCTCGAGCAAGGGCAGGTTTTAGCATATTGCCAGCATCCATCGAACCTTCAGCTTTACCTGCACCAACCATGGTGTGTAATTCATCGATAAATAAAATAATTTGGCCTTCTTGTTTAGATAAATCTTTTAATACTGCCTTTAAGCGCTCTTCAAATTCTCCGCGAAACTTAGCTCCAGCAATTAATGCGCCCATATCAAGTGATAGTAAACGCTTAGATTTTAAGCCTTCAGGAACTTCGCCATTAATAATGCGCTGTGCTAAGCCTTCAACAATTGCAGTTTTACCAACGCCAGGCTCGCCAATTAAAACTGGATTATTTTTAGTACGACGTTGTAGTACTTGAATAGTACGACGAATTTCATCATCACGACCTATTACTGGATCAAGCTTTCCGAGTTCCGCGCGTTCAGTTAAATCAACGGTATATTTTTCTAAAGCTTGTCTTTGATCTTCAGCATTTTGATCAGTCACTTTTTCTCCATTTCTAAGTTCATCAATAGCTTTTTCTATTTCTTTAGGTTCAGCTCCTGCTTGTTTTAGTAATTTAGAAAGAGAGCCATCTTCATTAATTGCTGCAAGAAGAAATAATTCTGATGAAATAAAATTATCTTTATGTTGTTGGGATAATTTATCAGTAAGATTTAATAAGCGGTTAAGAGAATTGGATATATGAATTTCTCCACCAGTGCCTGAAACTTTAGGAAGTTTGTCGAGGGCTTGATCTAATAAAGTTCTTAGTTGAGATATATTTACATGAGCTTTAGCAAGCATGGGCCTTAAGCTTCCACCTTGTTGATCAAGCATCGCTTTTAATAAATGTTCTGGCTCAATAAATCCTGCATCGTGACCGATTGCTAAAGATTGAGCATCAGCTAAAGCCATTTGGAATTTTGATGTAAGTTTATCCATTCTCATGATATTGCCTTATTAAATGTTTATACCATATTTTATTTATTGCTCTCTTGTCGTAAGATGAGGGTTATTTTATTAAAATCAAGATTTAAAATGACTAATGATAATGTATCAGCTGAAAACTCAAATGCACAAGCTTTATTAAACCAAATCGTTCTCGATTATATGCGTGATAAAAAACGTAAAAAATATGGGCGATGGTTTAAAAGATTTATATTTGTAATTTTGCTTGCGTGGGGTGCATATGAATTTTATTCCATGAATGCAAAAGATACAAAAGATCGCTTAAAACCGCATGTCGGTTTGGTCGACCTTAAAGGTGAAATTTTTGATAATAAAGCAGCGGATTCTGATAATTTTATTAAAGGTTTGAAAGCGGCTTATAAATCTAAGGCATTAAAAGCAATAGTTTTGCGTATTGATAGCCCTGGCGGCAGCCCTGTGCAAGCTGATTATATGTTTAATAGTATTAAATATTACCGTCAAAAGTATTCAGATATTAAAGTTTACGCAGTATGCGTAGATATGTGCGCATCAGCGGCATATTATGTGGCGGCAGCAGCTGATGAAATTTATGCAAATCCTGCAAGTTTAGTGGGTTCAATTGGCGTGCTTTATAATGGCTTTGGCTTTGTTGATACTTTGCAAAAGCTTGGCGTATCAAGACGCTTGTATACTGCAGGTGTTAATAAAGGGTTTATGGATCAATTTTCACCGGTAGATCCAAATCAAGAGAAAAATTTAAAGGTTATGTTAGATACGATACATAATCAATTTATTGAACAAGTTAAAATCGGTCGTGGTAATAGACTACATATCGATGCAGATACTTTCTCAGGATTATTTTGGACAGGTAAGCAAGCAAAAGAGCGCGGCTTAATTGACGGTTTTGCCAGTAGCGGACAATTAGCGCGCGATGTAATCAAAATTGATAGAATTGTTAATTATACCCATGAGACTAGTATCCTTGAGCGTTTGTCAAAGAATATAGGGACTGCGATGGCAGATGAATTACCTTTGGCTTTGGGGATGAAGCCTGGGATAAGATAATTATGGTCTGTTGACAATTAATCTTTTGAATCCCGACTTACCGCGATTTTGTCGCGGGAAGTCGAGTTATGAATTGTCAAAAGCGCTTAAGATTTTTGTAGAAAATCTTTATAATTAAGTACGCTGATTGGATCATGGAAGGGGAAATTTTCTCCACGATAAAGAA
>Ga0247840_10010387_pt1 | contig 11646 bp, 11 predicted proteins | sample LaCruzMarch2015__FD_192404 | JGI IMG/M metagenome (GOLD analysis project Ga0247840, IMG submission 192404) | Freshwater microbial communities from meromictic Lake La Cruz, Castile-La Mancha, Spain - LaCruzMarch2015_17m | ecosystem: Environmental > Aquatic > Freshwater > Lake | place: Spain...
CAATATCATGAGTTAAATAATCTATTCCATAAATACAAGGTATTTTGTCTTGGTAACCTTTAACATGAACATACTTACCATCAATTAAAAGTATTCCACAATAATGTTTATCATTACCCCTAGATAAATCAGCACAATGAGGTAATTCATTTAATAATGGTTTTACTTTTCGATAAACAGTAGAAGCATTAATATCTAATATCTCTCCTAGATTCCGAAAGGATAAACCAGAAAGATGAAGATTTAAAACTTTTTTAATATCAAAAATTTTATTCTTAACTCTATTAATACAAAACCAATGTTTACAATCAAAACATCGATATCTGACCTTACCTTTTCTAACTCCTCTTCTATTTACATTTTTACTTGAACAATAGGGACAACTATATCTTTTTTCATGAATCAGATTTTACACTTCACTTAGTCAAATTAATACTATTAACCTTAAAACAGGCAGAAAATAGTTAAAAAAGCGCCTTAAATACAACGGTGCCTCTCTCATTTAATTCCGGTTTTTCTTCCAGATAAATCTAATTGGAATTAGTAAATTAAAATAGTTTCAAATTCGTTCCATTTTGTAAACATCTAATAAATATTTTTGAAAAATAGACAATATATACTTATTTAATATTTTAAATAAAAAAGTATATAATTTGCTTATATGACCGTCAAATTTTTATGTCGTGATATGACCGATGAGGAATATCAACGAGAACAAACTGCTTTTAATGAACATGGAGCTGAATTTGGTAATCCTCCAGAAAAACAAGAACGTTATGGATTTGTTACTATGGACAATGAAAAATTTATTGGTTGCTCTAGTGGCCTAGTTCAAAAATACGATAATCAATATTGTAAATATTTTTATTTAAGTGACCTTTTGGTTGAAAAAGAATATCGAAAATTTGGTTATGGTAAAAAACTATTAAATTTACTTGAAGAAAAAGTAAAAACACTCGGGGTTGAATATGTCTATACTTGGACCGCTGGCTACGAAGCATCCACTTTTTATCAGAAACAAGGTTATAAGATTTTTACTACATTTGAAGGCTGGTATGCTTCCGGACATAGTAAAGTTGGATTAATTAAAAAATTATGAACATTGTTGTAAAAAAATCCAAAGTTCAAGGGAAAGGGGTTTATGCCAATAAAAATATTTTCCAAGGTAATACTATCCTTATTATTGATGATACCCATATTGTTACCGATGAATCAAAACTAACTCCACACCAACATGAATATGATTGTGATTATTTAGCCAATGGTAAGGTAATTCTAATGCAGGAACCAGAAAAATTTATTAATCACTCTTGTAATCCTAATTCGTATGTAAAAACAATTAAAAAAATTAGAAAAGTTTTAGCCATGAGAAATATAGAGAAAGGTGAAGAAATTACATTTGATTATTCAATAAATGGAAATAATGATGGCACTTTTAATTGTCATTGCGGCAGTGATAATTGCAGGGGTATTTATCAAGGTAACTTTTTTAAATTATCAAAAGATATCCAGCTAAAATATTTACCCTATTTAGATGATTGGTTTATCAAAGAAAATAAAATTGAAATAGAAAAATTATGAACATTATAAGAATTAAAAAAGTTAATAATGATTTAATGAAAAAAATTAATCAACTGTTTGATGACAAAGAATGGGATTTGGATGAAGGTAATAAATTTTTGTCTAATAATGACAACGCTTTTTTCTTAGCTTTTGAAGAAAATCAACCAGTAGGGTTTTTATCAGCTCATCGTCTTCAACGTTTTGATAATCGTAAGGCCGAAGTTTTACTTTATGAAATAGGTGTTCATCAAGATTTTAGAAAGATGGGAATCGGTAAAGCTTTAGTTGATGAATGTAAAAAATGGGCTCGTGAAGTTGACGCTGCCGAAGTTTGGGTTTTAACCGAAAAAGATAATCCTGCTGCTATGGCTTTATATTCATCTTCTGGTGGAGAAGAGGAATCACCTGGAACATTAATGTATGTTTTTAAACTTTAAATAGTTTGTAATCTATTCCGTCTAGTGAGGTGTTTTTACTTTAATTCCTTTATTTTACCCAACAAAACCTCTCTCTCATTTAATTCCGGTTTTTCTTCCACTTCTTTAAAAATCGCATTCAAAACTTCACCCACTTTTCGGCTTGGTTTGATTTTTAAAATTTCCATTACATCCATTCCGTTAACTTTCAAATCTTTAATTGAAAATGGTTGTTTTTGAACTTCAACAATTCTTTCTTTAAAAAGTTCCCATCGCCAACTGGTTTCTTTTGAGCCACTTCCCAACCTATCAGCTCTTCTCATCGAAATCATTTCATCAATATATTCTGGTGTCACATTTCGAATAAATCTTCTTACTGCTTTATCAGTTTGTGTTTCCTGAACAGTAAACATATGCCATCGCACCAGCTTAAATAATTGTTCTAATTCATTATTTGATAATCTTAATCTTTTACCTATAGATACGGCAATTCGTGATCCAATTATTTCATGGTTATGGAAAGTTCGATCTTCTCCTTCGCCAATCATTGATTTTGGTTTTCCTACATCGTGTAATAACGCTGCCAATTTTGTCACTGGATTATTACTTGAACAATTATCTAAAGTTTTTAAATTATGAGTCCACACATCATCAATATGGTGACCTTTTTGGGTCATACCATATCCATCCAATAATTCCGGAATTATTTCTTGCAATAAACCACAATTTTTTAACAAAGTAATTCCTTGGCTTGGAATAGTAGAAACTAATATTTTAAATAATTCATCTCTAATCCTTTCACCCGCAATTTTTTGAATTAAATTAGCATTTTTTTGAATCGATTCAAAAGTTTTTTCTTCAATTAAAAATCCAATTTGTGAAGCAATTCTAATTGCCCTCATCATTCTTAAAGCATCTTCTCCAAATCTTTCATCCGGATTTCCCACTGTCCTAATAATTTTATTTTCCAAATCTTTCTGTCCATCATACAAATCTATAACTTTATAACTTGATGAACTTTTTAACTCAAGTGCCAATGCATTTATAGTGAAGTCACGTCTCTGTAAATCTTCTTCCAACGTTTTACCCCATTTGACTTCGTCTGGATGTCTAGAATCGGAATATCCTTGTTCGGTTCTATAAGTTGTTACTTCAAAAATATCATCACCGTAGACGACGCTGATAGTTCCAAATTGATTATTATAAAAACTATTTTTCGGAAAAATTTTTTGTATTTCTTCTGGTGTCAAATTTGTCGTAAAATCCCAATCTTTCACTTCTCTTCCCAAAATTAAATCACGAACCGCCCCGCCGACAATATAAATTTCAGCTTTATTTTCTTTAAATTTATTAATTAATTTTTCCACCTTATCGGGAATTACAAAATCCATTCCCAATTTTACTATATTTTTAATACAAAAAGTGTAAAATCTAATATCCTCATGTTTTCTGAAATTATTATAAAAAATAAAAAAATTATTGATAACTCTTTTTCTGAATCGGATTTTTTGGATCTTTTGTTAAAAAATCGTCAAATAAAAAAATCAGACCAAGAAAACTTTTTTAAGCCAACTTTTCCCCAAGCTTCGGATTTTAATGTTAATAAAAAAGAAGTTAAAAAAGCCATCGATAGGGTAAATTTAGCCATAAAAAATAAAGAAAATATTTTAATTTATGGTGATTATGACGTTGATGGAATTACTTCAACTGCCATTCTTTGGCAAGTTTTATATCAAAAAGGAGCCAAAATTCTACCATTTCTTCCCGACAGAGAAAGTGATGGTTATGGTATTAAATCAAAGTCTTTTTTTGATTTTGAAATCAAAAAAAATATTCACTTTGATCTTTTAATCACTGTTGATAACGGCATTGTTGCCAACGCTGAACTGGCTAAAATTACCCAAAAAAATACTGACATTGTTATTATTGACCATCATCTTCCTACTGAAAATTTACCCAAAGTTACAGCTATAATTCACTCCACTAATTTTTCTGGCTCGGCTCTATCTTGGTTTTTTGCCAGTCAATTTGATAAAAATGCTGACATTGGTTTGGCTGCTGCTGGTACTGTTGCCGATTGTCTTCCTTTAATTGGTATCAATCGAAATATTGTTATTCATGGTTTAAAATCTTTACAAAAAAATCCCAACCCTGGAATAAAAAAATTAATTGAAATTAGTGGAATTAAACAAGATTCGGTTTCTGCCTATGATTTGGGTTTTATCATCGGACCTCGTCTTAATGCTGTTGGTCGACTTTCTAACCCAACCGAAGCACTAAGACTTTTATGTAGTCAAGATTCTCTTCAAGCCAGTAAATATGCTCAAAATTTGGATAAATTTAATAGAGATCGTCAAGATCTTCAAAAAGATAATTTAAAAACCGCCGACGAGATTATCAGTAGAGACGCACTGTGTGCGTCTCTTTCTAAAAAAAAATCTATATCTTCTAATTCAAACAAATTAATCTTTATTTCCAACAAAACTTTTCTTCCTGGCATAATTGGCCTAATTGCTGGCCGTCTTACTGAAAAATACTATCTACCTTCAATCATTATAAGTGTTGGCAAAGAATTTTCCAAAGCCTCTTGTCGATCAATTAAAGAATTAAATATCATTGAATCTCTTCGTGAATTTAATGATGAATTAGTCGAACTAGGCGGTCACGCTGGTGCTGCTGGTTTTACTATCAAAACCGAAAATATTGAAAAATTTCAAACTAAAATTACTAAATTTGTTAATAAAAAATTAAAAGATATAGATTTAAAACCATCAGTTATTGTCGAAGCGGAAATGAAATTATCAGCAATTAATCTTAAAAATTGCCGATTAATAGAAAAATTTGAACCATTTGGTATAGACAACAATAAACCCTTATTTTTATTCAAAAATGTTTGTATCACTCAAAAACGAGTTATCGGTTCTACTGCCGATCATCTAAAGTTAAAGTTTGACGACATTGATGCTATTGCTTTCAAAAAAGGGGATCTGGATAAAACCTTAAGTGTAGGCGATTCGGTCAACCTCATCGCTTCCCTCGATCTAAATGTCTGGAATGGTTTCATTTCCCCTCAACTTATTGTTAAAGAAATCTTTCCTGTTTAAAAAGCCCTTATTTTAAAGTAAAATAACCCTATGAATAGAATACTTATAAAAGAATGCCCTGAAAAAATTGGAACCAAAGTTTTAATAAAAGGTTGGGTCAATAATGTTCGCAGTTATGGCAAACTAGCCTTTGCTGACATTCGTGATCGTTCCAGTATAATTCAAGTTGTTGGGGGCTCAGATTTGGGTGATTTAAGAATCGAATCAGTTGTTGAAATTACTGGCACAGTTCGTTCTCGAAGCGAAAAATATTTTAACGATAAAATTTTTACTGGAAAAATCGAAATTGAAGCTGAACAACTGACTATTTTAGCCAAAGCCCAAGAGTTACCTTTCGATCTTCATCAACCAGATTTAAATTTATCATTGCCAATTTTACTGGACAATCGTTCTCTTTCTTTGCGTAATAAAAAAATTCAAGATATTTTTAAAGTCCAAGCCACTATTGTTGAAGCTTTTAGAGAATATTTAACTAAAAATGATTTCACTGAAATTTTTATCCCCACCATTGTTGCTGGTTCAACCGAGGGTGGATCTGAAGTTTTTCCAATTAAATATTTTGATTATCAAGCTTATCTTGCTCAAAGTCCTCAGCTTTACAAACAAGTTCTCACCTCTATTTTCGAAAGAGTTTTTACTGTTGCCCACGCTTACCGAGCTGAGCCATCAATCACTACTCGCCATTTAACTGAATATGTCGGCTTGGATTGTGAAATGAGTTTTATAGATAATTGGTTAGAAATTGTCAAGATGGCCGATAGTGTAGTCAAAGCAATTTTTAAGGCCGTTGGCGAAAAACATCAGGATATTTTAGATGAATACGGTGTTACTCTTCCTAAAACTATCGAGAACACTCCCATGATTAAATTGAAAGATGCCCTAAATTTAATCTATGAAAGAACTGGTCGAGATATTCGAAATGAAGTCGATATGGATCCAGAAGGGGAACGTGAAATTTGTCGTTGGTCTTTGGAAAAATACGGCAGTGATTTAGTTTTTATTACCCATTTTTACACCAAAAAGCGAGCTTGGTATTCTTTTGCTGACCCAGAAAATCCAGAAGAAACTTTAACTATGGATTTAATCGGTTGTGGGGTTGAATGGATTAGTGGTGGTCAACGTATTAATGACTACAATCAATTACAAGAAAAAATAAAATCTCGTGGCCAAGATCCAAAAGATTACGAAATTCCCTACGGACAGGCATTTAAATATGGCATGCCTCCAGAAGGTGGTTTTGCCATTGGGATGGAACGTATCACCCAAAACATTTTAGGTCTAGAGAATGTTCGTCAAGCCAGTCTTTTCCCTCGCGATATGGAACGAATTGATAATCGCCTCTCGGTTTCTGGCGAAAAGCTTGATAAGATTAAAAAAGATGTCAAAGTTTCTAAAAAAACTAAAAAATAATTTTTTCAGTTTTTTAATTATTTTTTTAATTGCTTTTTTAAATTTGTTTTGGCTGCCAACTTTTAGTTTTTGGAATATTTACCCTAAAAACTCGTCTTTTTCAACCAATAGCGACTTAATTCAATACCAGCATCCGAACAAAATTTATTTTAAACTTGCCCGCGAACCGCAATTAAATTCCAGTCATTATATTTTAATTGATGTTGCTACCAACACTATTGTTTTATCTAAAAATAAAGACGTAAAAATTTATCCAGCTTCTATTACTAAACTAGTCACTGCTCTTACCGCTTTAAATATTTATCCACTTGATGAAGAACTTACTATCAATCAGGAATATAAAGAAGGTAAGGTTATGGGTCTAAAATTGGGCGAAAAAATTACTGTCAGATCTTTAGTTGATGCTCTTTTAGTTTATTCCGCCAACGATTCTGCTTTTACTTTGTCTCACTATCACCAAAATGGTGAAGCTGGTTTTATTAATGAAATGAATTTATTAGTTCAAAAATATGGTTTAAAAAATACCCATTTCACTAATTATGACGGGCTTCAAAACGAAAATCATTATTCAACAGCTTATGATCTTTCCCAAATTGCTCGTCTGGCTATTAAAAATTCTGTCATTACTCAAACTGTTAAACAAAAGAATCTCATTGTTGAATCTGTTGATAAAACCATTAAGCATAAACTTACTTCCACTAATGAATTTCTTGATGTTATTCCTGAAATTGAAGGCCTTAAAACCGGATATACAGAAGAAGCCGGAGGTTGTTTCGTTGGTTTAATAAATTTAAATGGAAATTATTTAATTAGTGTTGTAACCCAAAGTGAAGATCGTTTTGGTGACACTAAAACTCTAATGAATTGGGCTAAAAACAATGTTTTCTGGCAAAATTATCAACCTTAATTAATCAGAAACATAATTATTGGTCACTGCCGACACATAAGCCACGAAGTTGTTATCACCCTTAAAAACATAAATTGGTTGTAGGTATTGAGTCAAAACCACTGGTTCATAATAAGCCAACTGTATATCTCTAATAATTACATTTTCACTGCTAACGTCAGAGGCTGGCCAATAATTTCCTGCTTCCAAATCAGCCATTGCCTCGATTGAAGTTTTAATTGGATAAGTTGAGAACGATTCTCTACTAACGTTGGCATATTTAAAGTTCGCTTCAATAATTTTTTTATCACTTTCGTTTGATCCAGATACTAAAATTGAGACCGATGCTTCACCAGCTTGAGGTGATACAATTTTCCATTTATCATCTAAGAGTTGTCTATAAAAATCCACTTTTATTGCATTTGCCTCTGATTGGGCGGAAACCGCTGTTAAAGTTCCATCTGTGATTTTCCAATAACTTGTTTTTTTCTCCCCATTTTTTAAATCATCGGTGTATTTATCTCCTGCTTCTAAAAATGATGCTGCCACGTCTATAGCTTTATCTTTTGTTGGCATATTTTCTGCGTTTAAAATAGATGGGTCGTCAGAATAAGAATATTTTAAGCCAAAATCACCTTTTAAAACATTCATAGTTAATGTTTTATTTTTATTATTTTTAAATTCATAAACATCTTTATTTATCTCATTTGGCTCATTTTCAAAGCCAAATTGTTTAGCTACACTCTTTGCCTCTTCCAATGCTAAAATTTCCACTGTTGATCTGTAAATAACATAAACTTTTTCTTGATCATTGAAAGTTGGTGTTAAGTCGTTAACAAACTCAAAAGAAAATTTTTTGGTTGTGAATTCCTTAGTTGGAAAAATATTTTTAGGTAATACTCCATATTTCACTGTCGGTGCTAAATAAGGTGGATTAGCTGTTTTATAAATTTTAATTGCGGCCAATCCAATCGACCATAATAAAACTAGAGCTACGACGCTAGACCCGCCATATTTTATTAAATTTCGAGTCATATAAGCAGTTTGGGTTAAAGACATAAATTATTTTACACTAAATGATAAAATAATAACTATGATTGACAATAAAACCGTCAGAACCCGTATTGCTCCCAGCCCAACAGGGGAATATCATATTGGTCATCTTCGCACTTGTCTTTATGATTATGCCCTAGCTAAAAAATATAATGGTCAATTTATTATTAGAATTGAAGACACTGATCAAAAACGCTATGTCGAAGGGGCAGAAGAAAGAATTTTTAAAGTAATTAAAGATTATGGTCTTAATTGGGATGAAGGTCCAGACATTGGTGGTCCATATACTCCTTACACTCAAACCGAGCGTCTTGAAATTTATCAAAAATATATCAAAGAACTATTAGATAAAGGTTTTGCTTATTATTGTTTTTGTACCGAAGAAAGACTAACTGAAATGCGCGAAATTCAAAAAAACACCAAACAAATTCCTCGCTACGATCAACATTGTCTTCATTTATCCAAAGAAGAAATCCAAAAAAATCTTGACAATAAAGTTCCTTATGTTATTCGCATGGTCATTCCTAAAAATGAAACCATTTTTTTTGAAGACATAATTAGAGGCAAAATTAAATTTAATACTAATGAGGTTGATGATCAGGTTTTAATTAAATCAAACGGCATTCCCACTTACCATTTCGCTGTTGTTGTCGATGATCATTTAATGAATATTACCCATATCTTCAGAGGCGAGGAATGGATAACTTCAACTCCAAAACAAATATTACTTTATCGATATTTCGGTTGGGATGTTCCACAATTTGCCCATCTTACTGTGTTATTAGATCCAAGCGGTCACGGAAAAATGAGCAAAAGAAGAGGTGCGGTTTCGGCTCGATCATTTCTGGAAGACGGATATTTACCAGAAGCCATGTTGAATTTTTTAATGCTTCTAGGTTGGAATCCAGGTGATAATCAGGAATTTTTTACTCTTGACCAATTCGTTAAGGCTTTTAGTATTGAACATCTTCATAAAAAATCGCCGGTTTTCGATCGTAAAAAATTAGATTATTTTAATGGTTATTATCTTCGTCAAAAATCAGATCAAGAATTAGCCATTTTATTTAAAAAATTTTTACCCCAAGCTTCTGATGATCAGATAAAAATTTTAGTTCCAGTTTTAAAAGAAAGAATTGTTAAATTATCTGATCTTGCTATCCAAACAAAATTTCTTTTTGAAAATGTTGAATATGATAAAGAATTATTACTCAAAAAGGGGACTGATCCTAAATTAGCCATCGATATTTTAAATAAAATAAAAAAAACATTATCTACTTTAAAAACTTTTGACTTTATAACTTTACAAACTGATTTGATGGATTTAATCAAAATTAATAATTGGAATGTTGGTGAATTTTTTATGGTTTTTCGGGTTGCCATTTGTGGTACTGTTTTCACTCCACCAGTCGTTGAATGCTTGCCAGCTCTTGGTCAAGAAAAAACACTTGAAAAACTAGATCTCGCCATTTCAAAATTAACCAGTTAATTGCTAAAAAATTTGTGATATTTCTAATAATATTATTTTTTTTATTTTCAACAACATCAGTTTTAGCCACAATTCCAGACATTGAAATCTCTGGATTTTCAGAAATCAATCCTGAATATGTTGAACTTAAAAATAATTCTGACACAGATGTTAATTTAGATGGCTGGTCTATAAAAGATAGTAATAATATAACTACAGACGATATTTATTTAAATTCGGGTGATATTATTACTTCAAAATCAACCAAAAAATTTACTAGTCCAGATTCTACTTGGTTAAATAATGACGGTGACACGATTTCTCTTTATTATGGAAATGAACTTGTCGATAGTTTATCTTATCCTGTCGCTACTCCTACATCAGCTCCTACTGAAACTCCAACTCCAACACTAACACCAACAATTACTCCAACCAGAACTCCGACATCAACTCCAACAATTTCACCAACTAAAACACCCACCTTAACACCAACATTAACCCCAACTCAAACACCAACCGTCACTCCCACCAAAATTCCGACTGTAACTCCAACCCCAACTGACGAACCGATTCCTACTGCTGTTATTGAACCAATCAATACCACTACTCTAACAGAGGCCACTCCAATCCCAACAATTGCTCCAACTTCAGCCCAAGAATTAATTTTAGGTGAAACTACCACTAGTAAAAAAAATCCTCTACCTTTAATATTTATTTGTATCGGTGCTTTATTTTTATTAACTCCACTAATAATTGCTAAAATTAAACATGAAAGTTAAAAAAATAATAAAATTTATACCATCTATTCTTTGGATGGCTGTAATTTTTTATTTTTCCTCCCGTTCAACTACCGGCATTGGAACCAATCGGACAGATCGTTTTTTAATTTTAAAATCTTTTCATCTAATCGAATATTCTTTTCTCGCTTTTTTACTTTCTTTTGCCATTATAAAAAAGAAATGGATAATTGTTATTGCCTATTTATACGCCATTTCTGATGAATTTCATCAATCTTTTATTCCTGGCCGGACTTCTCGTTTTCGTGACACCTTAATCGATTTAATCGGAATTTTTATTGGTATTTTTATTTTTCAAAAAATAATTTCTCTTAAATGTTTCAAAATAGTAAAAAATAATTTATACTGATAGTGTGCTAAAGAAAATTTGGACTCATTATTTTATCCCTCAAGAAAGAAACAATCATCGGGCCACCATTTTAAAGCCTAATTTTTTACTTTTCTTTTTAATTTTATACATCCTAAATCAATCGGTCATAAAAACTTTAATCATGGTTAAACCAGGTATTCTTGGTTATTCCTCTGAAATTACTTATCAAAAAGTTCTTGAACAAACCAATAATGAAAGAAAAAATGCTGGACTAGAAGCACTTGAATACAATTCAATCCTTTCTCTTTCGGCTCAAAAAAAGGCCGAAGATATGTTTAAAAACGACTATTGGGCCCATACTTCACCCCAGGGCATAACCCCTTGGACTTTTTTTGCTAATGCTGGTTATAAATATTCTGTTGCTGGTGAAAATTTAGCCAAAGATTTTTACAACACCGATTCCCTAATGAAAGCATGGATGAATTCTCCCACTCATAAGGCAAATATTGTTAACACTAAATATAAAGAAATCGGTATTGCTGTTGTAAATGGGACCCTTGGAGGGATAAAAACAACTTTGGTTATTCAACATTTTGGCACTCCTTTGGTTGCTATTCAAAAAGCTCCTCAAAACACTCCCAA
>Ga0247840_10010394_pt1 | contig 11640 bp, 11 predicted proteins | sample LaCruzMarch2015__FD_192404 | JGI IMG/M metagenome (GOLD analysis project Ga0247840, IMG submission 192404) | Freshwater microbial communities from meromictic Lake La Cruz, Castile-La Mancha, Spain - LaCruzMarch2015_17m | ecosystem: Environmental > Aquatic > Freshwater > Lake | place: Spain...
TTTTGATAGTTTCCCTCAATCTGTCCGATTCTGCCCAATTTTTATTATCTCTCGCCTCTTTTCTTTCTTCCACTAATTTCAAAATTTCCTCTGGAATTTTTTCTTCAATTATTTCTTTATTTAAATTTAAACCTAAAACTTTATCAAAATCCAAAAGCGTAGTCCATTTTTCTTCTGGATTTAAATCTGATTTAGCTACTTTCCAAACTATTGCCATTGCCTCTGGCATTGCTAAATCATCAGAAATAGCCTCAATAAATTCCTGCTTAAATTCCTGATTTACACTTGATAAACTTTCAACTTTATAACTTTTTAACTTATTAAAAGCTGTTTGGGCTGCTTTCAAAGACTCCAAAGAAAAAAATAAACCATTTCTATAATGACTAGTCAAAACCAAATATCTAAAAAATAAAGGATCATAACCCATTTCTTCGAGTTGCTGAACCGTGTAAACATTCCCTAAAGATTTACTCATTTTTCCATCTTTCAGTGTTAACCAAGCATTATGTACCCAAAATTTGGCTGTATTATGACCAAAAGCCCCAAAACCTTGAGCTATTTCATTAGAATGATGAACCCCAATATGTTCAATTCCGCCAGTATGGATATCAAAAGTTTCACCTAAATACTTTGTTGACATAGCAGTACATTCCAAATGCCATCCGGGGAACCCTTCTCCCCATGGACTATTCCACTTCATAATATGATTTGGTTGATTAGTGATCCACAATAAAAAATCCCATGGATTTTTTTTATCTTCATCAACTTCAACTCGTGATCCAGATTTCATTTCTTCCAATTTCAAATTAGCAAATTTTGCATAATCAATAAATTTTTCTGTATCAAAAACTAAACCAGTTTTAGTTTTATAAGTAAATCCTCTATCTTCCATTTTTTTTGCCAAATCAATTTGTTCTTCAATATGTTCAGTTGCTTTTGGTAAAAAATTAGGAGTAATTATATTTAATTTATTTAGACTATCTATAAATTGTTTTTCATATTTTTTAGCTATTTCCCAAGGTGTTAAACCTTCCCTTTTTGCCCCTTTTTCCATTTTATCTTCACCACTATCAGCGTCTGAAGTGTTGTGCCCAACATCAGTTACATTCATTACCCAGGTAACATCATAACCTAAATATCTTAAAACCCTAACCAAAATATCCCAATTTAAAAAGGCATACATATTCCCAATATGTTGATTCCAATAAACTGTCGGTCCACAAGAATAAATTCCAACTTCATTTTCTTTGATTGGTTTAAATTCTTCCTTTTGTCTAGTTAAAGTATTATAAATTTTCATTCTGTCTAATTTTAACCCACTCTTAGTCATTTATATATATATTAGCCATAAAAAAAGCCGAAAAAACAAAATAATAAAAAATTATTTGTCTTTCCGACTTCTCGTTATTAGTTGTTAATTAGAGTTATCTTGTTGGCCTTGCTGTTCTTCAAGAAATTTCTGAAGGGCTTCAGGATCAACTCCATTTAAATCACCATTATCAATGATATTTTGAACTGCTTGCTTATCATCGACACGGTCAACTTCTTCGTTTGTATTTTTCTGTTCTTCGACAGCTTTCGACTGAGCGACGCTCCCCGACTCCAATTCAACTCCAATAATATCAAAACTATTTACCGAGACCACAATTTCTGTCGTTTCAGAATATATAATTTTAATTTCATCCCCTACATTTAGAAGAATTGACTCTGGATTCGTCGCTGAATAAGTTATCTGAAATATTTTGCCGACATCAACCAATTTAAAGGAAACAATCTGTGAACCAGTAGACATCGTTGGCAACCCTATTCTTTCAACAATACCAGTAACTTCTAATTCGGTCGGCATTCCTGAAGTTGGTGTTAAAGAGGTTGTTCCTGCGCCACCTATTGCACTTCTATAATTTTGAAGTGCTTGTTCCAAGGTATCACCTTTAGCTTTAATATTGATGTTACTCAAACAAACTAAAGAAACACCGCTGAACTGATTATTGCATTGCATCGGGATTATATAAGTGAGATAACCATAAATGTTGTAAGGTACCAACTCTGTTGTTGTATAACCAGAATAATTGTTCCACAGTAATAATGCCGCACCATAGGCCAAATCTTCAGTTACACCGCTTGTTTTGAAATAACTCGCTTTCCCTGTTCTGGCATTTACTAACATAAATCCAGTCAAGGCACTGTCTGCACTATTAGTACTGGTAAATCCAGTAAACCATTGGCATTGGTCACCATTGTAGGTTAAAAACCATCCGGGAGTAGGCTGTTGAGATTTATCATCGTGAAAAGCTGTGTACCACCAATCAGCAAGATTATAGAGTCCCCACTTACTTGCGTTGTAGTCGATTACTTCTAATGGAATTACCCTGTCTATCCAACCAGGAACATCTTCTATTTTGTAGAATTCAAAGTCTCCAGTTTGGATATCTAAAAGAATAATTCCCTTAGTGACCTTACCAGTGAAACCAATCGTTTTTTCAACAACAGAAACCGTATAATACGGTCGCCAGTTGTCGTCAACTTCATAAGTCCAATCTTGTAATATAGAAACAAAAAACCCGTTAGTTCTTAAATATCTTTTTGCATTATATTCAAAATATGCTGAATTAAGATATTTAACATGAATTTCTTCTCCATCTTTATCAATTTGGACCGCCTGCGGTTGCTGCGTCGGATCTTCGGCTGAAACACGAAGATAACCAGGAATCTGTTTATCTTGTTCCCATTTCCAATATCCACTAAATTCCAATGGAAAAATCCACCAATATATACCATCAACAAACTGTTTTACTGGTTCACCAATAGTATACCTTGATCCTGCTACCGCTCCGTCTTCCAATGTTATTTGGCTCAAAGCATTCTGGGCACTAGTAACTGCCATACCCCTTGAAACCAAACAGATATGTGTATTATCCGCGGGTTCAATTACCTCTTCGAGTTCTGTTATAATTTCTACTTCTCCAATTAACGCTGCCTTTTCATCGGCTTTAAAGGACATATACGATGTTATAAAAACAATAAATCCCCAAACAATTAAACCTATTACCAACAAAATTCCAGGAATACAGCTAGAAAAGTCTTCGTCGAAAACAAAAAAAATGATTATCGAAATAACTGCGCCAAAAAAAATCGACTTCCATAAAGGTGTTGGTCCATAAAGACCCAAACTAGATTTCCAAAAGCAGAACCACAAAAACAAAACATATAAAGCTGTGAAAATTACTGTTACTTTTAATCTCTCGGAAAATTCTCGCTTTTCAAAAAAACAGCTGATAAGTGAAGGTAAAAAAACAGAACCAAATCCTACCGCCAAAGCTATTAAAAAATACATAACATTTTCCTCCTATTTTTGTTTAACGACTCAATGGTCGACCCTTATAATAAAGAGTATTCTAATTAATTTTCAAATTAATCAAAATACTCTCTATTAAAAGAACAAAAATAAAAAGAAATTTTAAAGAACATTTAATACTTAAAAATAAATGCCATATTCACTCTAAATATTAATATCCGCGTATTATACTATAGGTCTTAAAATTAATCAATTTTACCCTTAAATTCAGCCGTTGCCGACATTTGACTTGGATCTGGCTGTTGAGTTTTATGTTTATTTCCACCTTTATCTATATGTTGCTTCTTAGGTTGCATATTTTCCATATCAGCCGCCATTTGTTGCTGTCGTTCCCAATCTTTTCTTTCTTTTACTTTTTGAAGATATTTTTCTTTTTCTTCTTCCTCTTTTTCTTTTTGTTTTCTTATTCTTTCCATTTCATTTTCCACCGGTCTACCTGACATCTGCGATCTTAATTTATTCATTTCTTCCTGTTTTTTCTTCTCATCTTCCGCTTTTTTTTGAGCCATTTCCTGATCACTCATTGGATTTATACCACCCAAAAGTTCTTGAGCCGTAATTGTTGGATCAAGAATTTTTCCAGCATTATCAACCAATTTCTCCACCGTCTCTTGTCCTAGTTGTCCTAACCCTTTTCCCAAACCTTTTATTATTTGATTCATAATATATTTTATCTTATTTTTTATCTACGATCTAACATCTACAATCTATATCTCTCTTCGTCCTTCCATGGCTCTACTCAAAGTAGCCTGATCAGCATATTCCAAATCAGCTCCCATTGGTAAACCACTCCCAATTCTTGAAATTTTAATATTTGATTTATTTAAATTTTCTATTTTTTTCTTAATATATAAAGCCGTTGCTTCCCCTTCCATGGTTGGATTAGTCGCCAGAATAACCTCCATAGCCTCTTCAATCCTATTAATTAATTCATCGATTTTTAAATCATCCGGGCTCACGTGTTCCAATGGATTTACTACTCCACCTAAGACATGATAAATACCCTTAAATCCTCCAACATTTTCAATCGCCATTACATCAATTGCCCTTTCTACCACACAAATCATTTTTCTATTTCTTTTTTCGTCTTCACAAATTGAACACAACTCCCCTTCACAAACAGAAAAACATTTTTTACAAATTTTGATTTCTTTTTTAATCGCCAATAATGATTTAGCAATTTCCATCACGTAAGACTCTGGCGTATTTATTAAATAAAAAACCAATCTGCTGGCACTTTTTGGCCCAATCCCAGGCAATCTCTCAAACGCCGCAATCAAATTTTTAATACTTTTTGGTAACTCCGCCATATATTTCAACGATCTATTATCTACGATCTAATATCTAAAATAACCCCTCCAATCCCCCCATATCTTTCATTCTTTTGGCTGCCATTTCTTGTGATTTTTTCAAAGCTTTATTAATAGTATCCACTAAAATTCTATTTTCCACCCCATTCACTGATAAAAACTTAATTTTTTGGTCTCCAGTTACCACCACTTTAATTCCATTTTCTTCAACTTCAATTGATTCTGCTTCAATTGCTTTTTTTAATTTAAAAGCCTGAGCTAACATTTTTGCTTTATCAAACATATTATTAATTCTTAATTATTAATTGTTAATTATTATAACTCAAACTTACCCAAATATCTCTTTGGCCACATCATAAATATCTCCATTTCCAGCCTTATTTTCATTTTTATTTTCCGACAATTTATCACTCACATTTTCCATCGGAGTATCGTTTCCAATTATCAACGGTTCTTTTTTATTTTTTGCCAAAACACACTCAAAACTTAAATTTATTCCAAACACTTTAGTCACTCCATCCTCAACTATTTTTCTATTTCTACTTTCTTCCAATCGATCTTTATGAAATGGATAGAAAACTTCCAAAACTAAAATATTTCCTTTAATTAATTTTGGTCTAGATGCTCTCAAAAATGCCTCCACTGAATAATTACAACACTTAATCGCCGATAATAAATTACCCCATTTTTCCACGATTTCATCAATACTCAACGGCCCACTACATTGTTGCTCAACCCCTATTTCTTCAATTATTTCTTCAACTTTTACTTCTTCCGTTTTTATTTCTTCGGTCTTTACCTCTTCAATCTTTACTTCATTTTTTTCATTTTTTTTTACAACTTCAAAATTCTTTCTCTTCCCGTCCCAAAACTCAACTACCACCAATTCCATCGGCAATTGGTCTATTTCCACCTCTTTTTCTTGTTTTGATGCTTTTATTAAAAGACTCATTAAAAATTCGGATTCTTCCAAATTAATTCCATCTTTCATTTCTTCTCCAACTCCACAAAAAGCCAAAATTTTCTTTTGAAAATAATTCATCAAACTCAATCTAAAATTAGAAAAATCAACTCCATCATCAGCCATTTTTTCTAATTTTTCCAAAATTATTTTTAAATCTCCACTATTTAAATCTTTATCAAAATCCTTTTCTCGATAACTACCATTTTTGTCAGAATAAAATTTTAAAACCTCATCTGTTTTTAATTTTTTACCCAATTGTAGGTACAATTCATTAAAATTTCTTTGTAAATTTCTAAAACTACCATCGCTTTTTTCCACAATAAAATCAATCGCTTCCTTAGCAATTTCAATTCCTTCTCCCTCAATTATTTTTTTAAGTGAATTTACTAAGGCATCTTTTCCACCTTTTCTAAAATCAACTCTAACTAATCTCGATAAAACAGTATCTGGAATTTTATCAGGATCGGTAGTACATAAAACAAAAATAGTGTGTTTTGGTGGTTCTTCTATCAATTTTAATAACGCATTAAAAGCATCCTTAGTCATCATATGAACTTCGTCAATAATGAAGACTTTTTTAGTTAATTTACTTGGCAATAAATAAGCTTTATCTTTTAAACTTCTAACATCTTCAATTCCCCTATTTGAAGCCGCATCCATTTCAATAATATCCATCGCTCCACCTTTTATTATTTCTTTACAATTGTCACATTTTCCACAAGGTTCGCCGTCTTTTGAATTAGTACAATTTACCGCTCTGGCTAAGATTCTAGCCGCCGACGTTTTACCCGATCCTTTAGGCCCAGAAAATAAAAATGATTGAGGAACATCCTTGGCAGACAGATATTTTCTCAAACTTTCAGCCACATCAGTTAAGTCCAAATCAGAAAATTTAATTGGTCTATATTTTAAGTGAAAAACCGACATCAAAAGATTAAACCAAAATCACTCCCCTTTTACAATAATCGGAACTGTATCAGAACTAAATTTTAAATTTTTAATTTGAAATTTTTATTCAATTATAAATAAACTTAATAATAAAATTTTTAAAATTTAAATTTGATTAAAAATTAGAAATTGTAAATTAAAAATTATTTTAAAAGATTCTCCACTCCGTGTACCAACCACTTATACAAAATTGTTTCCAAATCTGATTTTTGAAATTTAACCTCATATTTCAATTTTTGAGTACAAATCACAATATCTCCCAACCTTATTTTTCCATCAGCATCTTTTTCAATTGACATAGGGAAACCCAAAACTTGGGGAATATAGGTCATCTTTCGATAATTAACATTCAAATCTTTAGCTTTTTTTCTTCCCACAAATAAAATACTTAATTCGACATCTTTTTCATACCCTTTTTCTACCAAAGCTTTATTTGCTAATTCTTCAATTCTACGATCTAACATCAACGATCTATCATCTAATTTTAATCCCCAATTTTTATTATGATTTATCAAAATTATATTTTCCATATCTACGATCTAAAATCAACGATCTAATATCTCTTTTACTGTTCTTGAAATCACACTACCATCCACCATTCCACCAGTTTTTATCATTACTTCTTTCATAATCATTCCAAAATTATTTCCTTTTTCAACTATGGCCTGTTCCACCATTTCCGCCACTTTATCTTCACTAATTTCTGACGGCAGATATTCTTTCACTACTTTTATTTCATAATCTAATTGGTCCACTAGATCCTGACGAGAGGCTTTTAAAAACATTTCTTTCGACTCTTCTTTATTCTTAAGCTCTTTTCTAATAACACCCAATTCTTCCGCTTCAGTCATACCGCCGGGTGGCAATTGCATTTCTTTTTTATCAATTAATGAAATTACAAAACGCAATACATCCACCCGTTTGTTATCACGGTTTTTCAACGCATCAAAACTATCTTGTTTTAATTTATTTCGTATCATGTCTTCTTGAACTTTTGGCTTTTCGACGGCATTTATCTCGCCAAACGAGTATCTTTTTTAGAGCATATCTTTTTTCAGAAGGTTTTATATAAGAAGCTCTTTTTCGAACTTCTTCAGTGATATCTTCTTCAACACAAAGTCTCCTAAATTTTCCGATAATATCGTCTTTTGACTCACCTTTATTTTTCTTTACTATAATTGGCATTAATAACTAGCACCTCCTTTTTTTATTTCTCTATTTTATCACACCTTATGGGCTACTAGCAGCTTTTGTTGGAGTTACCGTTAGTTTTCCTTTTAAACACAAAACATAATCCAGACTATTTATTGTTCCATCTTTATTATAGTCAGTTGTTTGATTACAAACTGCCACTACTGGTGGCAAAGTAACTACCGGAACTATCTCTGGAGGAGGAATTATAGTTGGAACTGCTGTCGGTGTTGCCACTGCTACTTTATTTTTAAAAGTAAACATCATCCCCCCATTATCGTAGGTATTACCACCAGCTTCAATTTTATAATAATAAGTTGCTACACTAGGTGATATTGACAACGAAATACTATGATCAGTGTTTTCAGTTTCCTCTATTGCCATTAAAGGTGTGCTAGCCGCATTTGTTCCATACAAAACTGAAGACACCACCGCTTTGTCTGTAGTCCAAGAAATTATTGCTGTTTTACCATCAGCACTAACAATAGCTGTTGGTGTATCTTGAGGCTCGTAATCAGCCGTCGCTCCACTCATAAAAGTTTTAGCCATTCTCACTCCTAAAACTGACAAAATTATGCCTAAAATTAGGATAGCAAAAATGATAATAGTTTTTAAATTAATTTTTCCTTTCATAAAACTCCTAAAAATAAAGCTGAAGCTAAGCCAACAACTCCAAAAATTATTAAACCAATAGTCGCTCCAACTGTTCCTGCTTGAGGTAAAGTTGTTACTGTGGTAGTTGTTGGTGTTGGTCCTGACCCAGCCTTAATTACATAAGATCCCACATTATTATCACTACAACTTATCACATCATTAACATCTGAATTAAAAATATTCGAATCAACCGTTGATCCAGAAGCACAAGTGAAATTTAAAGCCGCTGTTCCCAATGCTTTTGCTCTAAAAGTTACTACGGCCAACTCTCCATTTATTGCTACATCACTAAAAGCATTCGTATTAGTCATCACACAAGAAAATTTGAAAGTACCAGCGGCATTATCATAAACAGGAACCATTTCAAAAGGAAAAGGTGGATTTGCCGATTTAACAATACTCACCACTTCTATTCTAGAATTATCAAAAGTTGACCAAACATCAACTGCACTTGATTTTTCTGTCTCAGAATTAACTCCAATTGATACTGTAAAAGTAGATCCATTTGTATAATTACCACTAATAGGAGTTAGCGTTAACCTTGGAGCCGCTATCACTGCCCCCGCATTTACTGTCACCAGCATTACAGCGAGAACAAAAGCAAAAATGTTAAGGGCAGTTTTTTTCATTTTATTTTATTAATTCTACTCCTAATTTACTGTTAGTAAAAAATAATCCACTATTAGTATTTTTATCTACAAACATAGTAACAGAATTACCTTCACTATCACCAGTACTAATTTCAAAAGAAGATAAACCAGCTACTTTGGGAGTTACACTAAAAGTCAACAAAATTGTCTCTTTATCTTTTACAAAAGCTACCCCGTCTTTATCTATAAATAAATAGTTCATTACTATCACGTCTTTTTTATCACTAACCTTCATTAAACTTGGTGTCGTTAAATCTTTAGACGAAACCAAATTAGAAATACTAATCATCTCTGGGTCAAACTTCACATATAAGTCAAGAGCATCCAAATTATAATTGTCTTTTGGAGTTAGCTTAACTAAAACCTTGTATTTCTTTCCAATCTTCATTTGAGTCTCATCGGTTGAAAAACTTATATCAAAAGAATTAACTTTTTTCTCCTCTACTACTGTCACCACTGGAGTCACCTCATTAACTACTACAGGAGTAGTATTTTTTTCTAAATTAGAAACTAAGACAATACTCTCAATGATAATCATCACGGCTATCACTGGTACTAGCATTTTAATTATTTTATTATTCATTTATTTTTAATTAAGTTAACTTTTAATACGTTTGACCATTAATTTCTTTTAACGAATCTATCATCAATCGAACATCGCCAGAATTAGCTTGACAGTCACCATTTATATCACCGTCAACAATACTTCCCTCAGGAGCTGCTACTGTTAAATTGTTAGCTTTCCCCTTAAGATAAGAGTAATCTCGACCATCTATTTTTCCATCTCCATTTACATCACCAGCCAATAATGGATAATCAGAAAAATCATAACTATTAGATCCCTTAGTTAAACTAAGATTTCCAGCTAAATTAGGAAACCATCTTGCTTGATCATCTTCTCCATATTTAACAGAAACATGTTTAGGACCAGTCAAAAAGAAAGCCGATTTATTTACACCAACATCTGACACACCAGGCACAGTCACACTAAAATCATAAATAATTTCCCTTCTACTGTTAACCGAAGTAGTTTGTGTTGGAAATCCAGTCAAAATTCCACCTATGGCCGTATTGTCAGCGCTATTGACCAGTTTTATTTTTACCAACCAATTATCTTTAGCACATCTACCATTACCACTTTTAACTCCAGCAAAAGCCAATTTAATATTAACCAAAGCCTGACCACTAGATAACGTTGGAGTAGCAGTTGGAATCAAAGTTGGAGTAGCAGTTGGAATCAAAGTTGGAGTAGCAGTTGGAATCAAAGTTGGAGTAGCAGTTGGAATCAAAGTTGGAGTAGCAGTTGGAATCAAAGTTGGAGTAGCAGTAGGAGCACGAGTATTACACTCATCAGTATCCACACTACAACCTAAACCTGAACAACCATCACTTATTTCATACACATTATTTTTACATGTCTGAAGAACCCTAAGTTCATAGCACCTCGTATCTCCATCAGTACAAACATAATCCATTTTATTACATTCTTTAGTAGTTGCATTACAACCCAAACCAGCACATTTAGTAATAACCCAGACATTGTTCCGGCAAATTTGAGAGGTATCACCAACACATTGTTTTGCTCCAGCAGTACAATTAGTAGTTGTCGAATTAATCGTATAATTTACACTTGGCGTATTTTCTACTTTCATTAATCCATCAGTAGCATTAGAATAATTCCTTATATTATTATCAAACGCTAATGTCCCACTACCAGTAGCTACTGCCTTAAAACTAAAAGTACCTAAAAGAATTTTACCCGTTAAAGATTTACTCGTAGCCAACACTGCATATTCTAAACAATTATTAGTTATCGTTTGTTTAGCAATATCAGTAAAATCTGCCCCTTTAACTATTCCACCATTATCAGTAACTAAAGATAATTTATCTCCATAACAAAATTTAACTTCGGCCGCATCAAAATTTTTGGTTGTAGTTAGATACAATTTAAAACTCAAACTTTCATTCACTTTCTTAGAAGTTAAGTCACTTGATTCAAATGTTAACGAACTACTCCCAGGTGAAACTCCGCCACCACCACTTCCAACCGTTACCGTTGCCCCCACCACTTCATCAATTGGAATATTAACATCATCACCACTAATTGGCTCCCCTGCTATTAAAGATTCAGTTTGAGAAATAGTTAGGTTACCATTCTTTTTAATTTTAAAAGTTACATTAGCAAATTGAAAACTACCTGTTGGCATTTGATCAATTGTGGCAGATGCTTCTACTCTTTTTGAAATAATTACACAATTATTTTCAATTTTCTTAGAATTTTCAACTGTTAATGGACCCACATTAGTAATACTAGATACATCAGTGGTTAAAGCATCACCATAACATAATTTAACTTTAGCCGTGCTTACCTTTCTAGGAGTGTCAATAAGTATCCCAAATATTACTGTCTCATCTACTGCTCCCGAAACTCCTGATGCGTTTAGCCTGATGGTAGTTTTAGTTAAGGCTGCACTTCTTCTTAAATCCTGACTTCTTTTGACCAAAGCCAAAGATCCAAAAACACCCAACACTATCAACAGCAGACTTATAGTCAAAGTTAATTTTCTT
>Ga0247840_10010397_pt1 | contig 11636 bp, 12 predicted proteins | sample LaCruzMarch2015__FD_192404 | JGI IMG/M metagenome (GOLD analysis project Ga0247840, IMG submission 192404) | Freshwater microbial communities from meromictic Lake La Cruz, Castile-La Mancha, Spain - LaCruzMarch2015_17m | ecosystem: Environmental > Aquatic > Freshwater > Lake | place: Spain...
CTGTTGGTCAAAGAATTGAAAAAGCAATTAAATATTATTTTAAAAGTAAAAATTTAAAAGATCCTACAGAAAATTATGATTGGGAATATATTTTAATAAATGATCCAAAAACTTTAAATGCATGGTGCATGCCGGGCGGTAAAATTGCATTTTATTCTGGAATATTAGAGGTAACAAAAGATGAAAACGGATTAGCTGCTGTCATGGGACATGAAATTGCGCATGCGGTTGCAAGACATTCGCTTGAAAGAGCAAGCGCTGCCCTTGCTGTAAATGTTGGTACATTAGCAGCCGATATTGCATTAGGTGGAGCAATTTCTAGAACGAGAAATACTGTTGGTCAAACAACTGGAATGGATGTTGTCCAACTTGGAATTTTTAATCCATTTAGTAGATATCAAGAGTCAGAAGCTGATTATCTTGGTGTCATATTTGCAAATTTAGCTGGATACGATCCATCAGGTGCAGTTCAGTTATGGGAGAGAATGCAGGAGAAAATGAAAGGAAAAGAGCCGCCACAATTTTTGAGCACCCACCCTTCTTCTGGTAACAGAATAAATGATCTAAGATTATTAATACCCAAAGTGAAAATTGAGTATCCTAAAATACAAAATCTCTAATTTTAAAATACAATAAATGGTGAGCCCGACAAGATTTGAACTTGTGACCCATTCCTTAAAAGGGAATTGCTCTACCAACTGAGCTACGGGCCCATTAATGCAAGGTTTTATATAGTTTAAACCGCGTTTGAAAGCAATTTTTTAATTAACTTCATTAAACAATTCGAAGTGTTTTTTATAGAATTCTTCAAATTTATTTTCTTTTATTGCCTGTCTAATTTTCTTCATTAAGTCCTGATAAAAGGCAATATTGTGCCAAGTAAGAAGCATCGATCCAAGTATCTCATTCGAGTTTACTAAATGATTTAAATAATTTTTAGAATAAGAATTTGAAGCAGGACAATCAATAGATTTATCTAATGGATCTTCATCTTTAGCATATTTTGCATTTCTAATATTTACTTTTCCATTCCAAGTGAATGCAAGCCCTGTTCTTCCAGATCTTGTTGGCAAAACACAATCAAACATATCTATCCCTCTTTTAACGGCCCCTAAAATGTCCTGTGGCATGCCAACACCCATTAAATAATGGGGCTTATCTTTAGGTAGAATATCTTGTACGGCTTCAACAGCTTCAAACATCTCAGCCTGGTTTTCACCAACAGCAAGACCTCCTAATGCATATCCATCAAAACCAATATCTATTAATTTTTTTAAGCATTCTTTTCTAAGATCTGGAAAAATTCCACCCTGTGTTATTCCAAATAACCATTTGGAATCTTGTGTTCCAAATTTCTTTTTACATCTCTCAGCCCATCTAAGGGATAAATCCATGGATTTCTTTATTTTATCTTTTTCAGCTGAATATTTAGGACATTCATCAAACACCATGACGATGTCTGAATTTAAATCCAATTGTACTTGAATGCTGTCTTCTGGAGTTAAAAAAAATTTCTTACCATCTATATGCGAATTAAACTCAACTCCATCTTCAGTGACTTTTGAAATTTTTGATAAAGACATAACCTGAAACCCACCAGAATCCGTTAATATAGGCATCAGACAATTCATAAATTTATGAAGACCTCCCGCCTGTTTTATTCTCTCAACGCCAGGCCTTAACAATAGATGGTAAGTATTTCCTAAAATAATTTGAGATCCGCAGCCTTTAACCTGATCAATATACATAGCTTTGACCGTCCCTGCAGTTCCTACAGGCATAAAAGCTGGTGTATCAATATCACCTCTAGGAGTGGTAATTTTTCCTAAACGAGCACCATGACTTTCATTTAATAAATTAAATGAAATTGATTTCATTATTACTTTTTATTTTGATGATCGTAGACTGATAATTGTATCTGGATTATCGACAACTCCTGATCCTGGAGCGCCTTTTTTTAATTTATCAACAAATTCCATGCCACTTATAACTCTACCAAAGGCAGTATAGTTTCGATCTAGATGAGCATGTGTGTCAAAGCAAATAAAAAATTGGCTGTTTGCACTATCTGGACTTTGTGATCTTGCCATAGATAAAACTCCTCGTTGATGAGGAATATTATTAAATTCTGCTTTTAAATCTGGAAATTCAGACCCACCAGTTCCAACCATTTGTGCATTAAAATCTAATTTTGTATTTCCATATTTTATATCGCCTGTTTGCGCCATAAAGCCGTCAATCACTCTATGAAATGCAACGCCATCATATTTTCCTGAGTCTGCTAAAGCTTTTATTCTTTTAACGTGATTAGGAGCTATCTCATCAAAAAGTTCAATTTTAACTTCACCGTTTTTTAATTTCATTATCATAATAGATCTTTCTTTAGATTTAATATTAGTTGAAAAAGAAAATAGAAATAAAGTTAAAATTATAAAAAGTTTTTTAAGCATTATTTAAATTTAGTTTTCAAAGCCTTAATAACAATGTTTGGGACAAATTGCACCAAATCTCCCTTTAAAGCGGCAATTTCTTTAACGAAATTTGATGAAATAATTTGATTTTCTATCTCCGCCATTAAAAAGACCGTCTCAAGATTTTTGTTTAATTTATTATTCATGCCCGCTAACTGAAATTCATATTCAAAGTCGGAAGCCACTCTTAAGCCTCTGAAAATAATATTAGCTGAAATTTTTTTACAATAATTTGTAGTTAAGCCCGGAAAAGAAACTACATGAATTTTCTTTTTAATATTTTCAGGAAATGTTTCTACAACTTTTTTAATTAAAGAAACTCTTTCAGATGATGAGAAGATTGTTTTTTTCTTATTGCTTAATGGAGTTCCAATATAAAGATGATCAACAATACTTGCTGCTCTTTTTATAATATCAATGTGTCCAAGTGTTATTGGATCAAAAGTACCAGGATATAAACCAATTCTCTTCATAATTTTTATGGTCGGGGCAGCAAGATTCGAACTTGCGACCCTCTGGTCCCAAACCAGATGCGCTACCAGACTGCGCTATGCCCCGAAACTGTGCTGTTATACAACTTAATTAATTTATTTAAAAGAAATACTAGTTAAAAAATCTTTCAAATTCATGAGTAATACTTTACTTTTTTAATACATGATTCAAATAATATTTTTAAATTTATACTCATGAATACATTGCTACTTAAACACATTGGAGCTTTAAAAAATTATGGAGCTCTTAAAAGTTTCACACACAAGTGTACTTATAAAAATCACACATGCGGTGACAAAGTAACAATATATCTAAAAATCAGTAAAAAAATTATTGAGAAAATATCATATAAAACAGAATCTTGTCTAATATGCCAAGCTTCATGCAGTATTTTTTCTGATTGTGCAAAAAATAAAAATTTAAATACAACTATAAATTATACAAAATTATTTATTAATTCTATTTTCAAAAAAAAAATAAATCTTAGTGGCAAATGGAAAAAATATAATTTTCTATTAAAGAAAAATTACTTCAATAGAAAAGGCTGTATCTTAGTGCCTTTTAATGCTTTAATAAAATTACAATAAGTAATGAAAAAAAATATTTTTTATTTTATAATAATTAGCATGTTTTTCTTTAGCAAAAATATCAACGCCAATGACAAACGAACGTTATATGAATTCAGTTTCAATGATGTTGATGGAAAAACATATTTGCTATCGCAACATAAAAATAAAGTAGTTTTGTTAGTTAATGTTGCAAGTCAATGTGGCTTTACTAAACAGTATGCGGATCTGCAAACTTTATGGGACAAGTATAAAAGTAAAAATTTTGTAGTCATTGGTGTGCCGTCAAATGATTTTGGAAATCAAGAACCAGGTACAAATGCTGAAATAAAGAGTTTTTGTGAGACAAATTTTAATATTAACTTTCCAATTATGGAAAAAGTAACCGTTAAAGGAAAAAATGCTCACCCTGTATATTTATGGGCGAAAGAAAGTTATGGAAGCGCAACTGAACCTAAATGGAACTTTCATAAAATATTAATAGATAAAAAGGGAAAAATTAACGACACTTTTATCTCCACAACTAATCCGCAAAGCGAAAAAGTTGTTAAAAAAATTGAAGAATTAATTAATAATTAAGTTACTTAACAGAATGTTTTTGACTGCCTAATTGGTCAATCATCAAAATTACAGTATCACCTTTTTTTAAATACGTTGGTGGTTTCATACTATCCCCTACTCCTGGAGGAGTTCCTGTTGTAATTATATCCCCTGGCATTAAGGTCATAAATTCACTCACATAAGATGTTAAAAAATTCATCTTATGAATCATTTTTGAAGTGTTTCCTGTTTGCATTCTTTTTCCATTAACATCTAAAGTCATATTTAAATTATACAAATCTTTAATCTCGTCTTTTGTAACTATGTAAGGACCAATGGGTCCAAAAGTGTCTGCAGATTTTCCTTTAATCCACTGCCCGCTTCTTTTCTTTTGCCATTCTCTTTCGCTAACATCGCAGACTAAACAGTAGCCAAAAATATAACTTTCAGCCTCAGCTAGTGAAATATTTTTTCCTTTTTTACCAATTACAAAGGCAATCTCTACTTCCCAATCAGCTTTTTCTGAATTTTTAGGAATAAGAATTTCATCATTGGGTCCACTTATACATGTGGTAGCTTTTGTAAAAATAATTGGCTCTTTTGGAATTTCTAAATTTTGTTCTAGTGCATGATCAAGAAAATTTAAACCAATGCCTAGAAATTTAGTTGGATTAGAAACGCAAGCTCCAATTCTTAAATTATTATCTAACTGTGGAAGTTTTGAAATATCTAACTTTTTTATAGTACTAATTAAGTTGTCGCCTATGGTTGTTTGATCGATATCTTTAATAACTGATGATAAATCTCTTATAATATTATTATCTAATAAGGCTGGCTTTTCAGCTCCTATATTTCCAACTCTTAAAAATTTCATAGTTGTTTTGGCGGTCCCTAGGGGAATCGAACCCCTCTTTCATGGATGAAAACCACGTGTCCTAACCGATAGACGAAGGGACCTTGAAAGTAAAGTTATTTAGATTGTTTAATAATAATAATCAACAATTATATAATTGAGTATATTTATCTCTGTATTTGTTAATGAGTTAAAGAAATATCTTCAATAACAAATTCAATAACTCTTTGTTTATTCCAATCATTGCAACTAAGTTTTCCAGCTATATGAAATTTATGATTTTTAAAATTTTTAAGATAATCAATTACTTTTTCTTTATTATTTTTAAAACAAATTCCATGCAAATAAAGACCACTACTATTTTTAAATAAAACTTTTAATAAAAATTCATTTTCAAAATTAATTTTAATCATCGATAAATCTTCAACAATAAATTTTGGCTCAGAATTGCCAGATCCAAAAGGTCCTAATTTACTTACTTCTTCATAGGTTTTTTCATTAACGGCATTGGCTGATAAAATACCATCAATCTCTAGAAAGTTATTTTGAACAAAGTTTGGTTTTGATGATTTAAATTTTGATATTAAAAAATTTTTAAGATCACTAATCTTATTTTCTTCTACGCTAAAGCCAGCTGCCATTTTATGACCACCCCCCTTAATAACAATTCCATTTTGTTTAGCGGCTAGAATGGCAAGACCAATATCAAATCCAAATATTGATCTGCAAGAACCTTTGGCGATATTATTAGTAGATGAAATAACTATGGTAGGTTTAAGAAATTTTTCTTTAATTCTGCTAGCAATAATACCAATCAACCCTTCATGCCAAAACTTATTAGCTACCAATATTATTTCATTATTGTTTTCTTTTTCTGCTAATAAATAAGCCTCATTTAAAATATCTACTTCAATGGATTTTCTTTTTTTATTTAAAGAATCTAACGTTGTTGCTATTTCGTAACTTTTCTTTGGGTCTTCAGTTGTGAGTAAATTTGCTCCAAGATCAGATTGGCCTATTCTCCCCCCAGCATTAATCCTAGGGCCTAATAAGAAACCAATATGATAAGTACTCGGGCTTTCTTTTATATCAGCAACGTCCATTAGAGTTTTGATACCTAAGTTTTTCCTCTTCTTTAATATTTGTATTCCTTGATAAACAAATGCTCTGTTTAAATCTATTAAAGGAACAACATCGCAAATTGTACCTAAGGCAACCAAATCTAAATAATCATATAAATCTGGCTCATTAATATTTTTATCTTTGTAAAAATTACTTTCTCTAAGAGAGCGATTTAAAGCGACAATAAATAGAAAAGAAACTCCAGCTGCACACAAATAACCTAGATTAGATTTATCATCCAATTGATTTGGATTTACTAAAGCTTTACATTTTGGAAGTTTAATTTCTGCTTGATGGTGATCAATAACTAAAACTTCAATATTATTTTGACTAGCAAACTCAAGGGCTTCAAATGATGAAGTTCCACAATCAACAGTTATTAAGAATTCACCTTTTTTATCAATAATATTTTTTAATGAATTAACGGATGGTCCATAACCATCAACTTGTCGGTCTGGAATATAAATAAAAAAATTTGAATATATATTTTTTAAAAAATTAACAATAATTGCAGTTGATGATGCCCCGTCCACATCATAATCGCCTAAAATACAAATTCTCTTATTTTCTTTAATGGCCTTAATAAGAGTATCAACTGCAATATCCATGTCTTTTAAGACACTTGGATTTGGCATGAATTCTTTAATCTTAGGATTTAAATATGACTGACAATTCTCGACTGTAATTTTCCTTATAGATAAAAGTTTTGATAAAAAGTTATCAATTCCTAATTTTTGAGAAATTTCTAATGATAAATTTTCGTTGAAATTGGATAAAATCCACTCTTTACCAGTGATTGACTGGTACTTCATATTTTAAATTTATTAATAATTTTTTTATTAAGTTTAGATGCGTGGTGCAAAACGTAGGTTTCTGATTGATAAAAACCATTATCTAATATCTCAATACCTTGTAGCAAATCTCCACCCGTTACTCCTGTTGCGCAAAATAAAACATCATCTTTAACTATATCGTTTATATAATATTTTTTTTTCAAATCTTTTATTCCCATTTTTTTTGCCTTATCAATTTCATGATCATTGCTTAATACTAATCTTGCCTGAAACTGACCTCCTAAACATTTAATCGCTGCAGCAGCAAGAACACCTTCCGGAGCTCCTCCTATGCCTAAATATATATCAACTTTAAATTCATCTATTCCAGCATAAATAGCACCAGCTACATCTCCATCAGATATAAATTTAATTTTAGTCCCAAGTTGTTTAGCATCTTTAACTATGTGATCGTGGCGTTCTCTTTCTAGAAGACATATTGTTAATTTATCTGGCGTTGTATTTTTAAAATCAGCTAAATTTTTAAGATTTTTTGTTATTCCAAAATCAAGATCTATAACCCCTTCTTTAATATTTTTTCCAACAGCTATTTTCTCCATGTAAGTGTCTGGCGCATGTAGCAGATTATCTTTTTTTGACACTGCTAGAACTGACATTGCGTTTGGTAAATTTTTAGCCGTTAAATTTGTTCCCTCTAATGGATCAACCGCTATATCTAATTCTTCACCAATTCCTGTTCCAACCAATTCATTAATATAAAGCATCGGCGCCTCATCCATCTCCCCTTCTCCTATGACAATTCTTCCTTTCATAGGAATATTATTTAGAAACAATCTCATCTTATCTACAGCTGCTTGATCAGCTGCAATTTTATCGCCTTTACCTTTTAATAATGATGATGCGTAAGCTGCTTCGCTAGTAGTTTTTATAAATAAATCTACAAAACCATTGCTGATAATCATAATTTCTTTTCATTTCTAATTCTGATCATCGTAATTTTTTTGCTAATAAATTTTTCTTTTGAGATTTTTTTTAAAGCTAATTTCATATTCATCTCTTTGGCGTTGTGCGTAATGATAACTAAATTAGCATATTTAGGATTACTTAAAGGTTGCTGTAATATGCTTTGGATTGAAATCTTATATGAAGATAAAATAGAAGTAATTTTAGATAAAACTCCTGATTTGTCTTTAACAACTATCCTTAAATAAAATTTGCAAATGTGATTGTTAAAATCAAACATTTTAAACTCTTTTGCATCAGAATAACTAAAACCAAATGGTAAAGTTTTGTCTCCTTTAAGAATTGAATTTAAATCAGAAACAACAGATGAAGTCGTTGGGCCTTTTCCAGCTCCCAGTCCTTGGTAAACTATTTTACCAACTGGATTTCCCTCGACCATAATTGCATTATTTGCTCCATTGATCTTAGCAAGATCAGAATCTTTTGAAATTAAACAAGGATGAACTCTTTGCTTAATTTTATTATCAATGATTTCAGATATTCCAAGCAACTTAATTTTGTATTTAAACTTATTGGCATACTCAACATCTTCCAGATCAATCTGCTCTATTCCTTCTGTTAAAAAACTCTTATTAATTATTTTCGTTTTAAAACATAGAGCACTTAATATTGATATTTTGGATTTAACATCATCTCCATTAAGATCAAGTTTTGGATTAGTTTCGGCATAACCAAGTTTTTGAGCAGTCAATAAAATCTCTTTGAAACTTTTACTAGTTCTCTCTATTTCGGTTAATATAAAATTTGTTGTTCCATTTAATACTCCGTAAATGTGGAATAATTTATTGCCAACTAAGCTCTCCTTTATTGATTTTATAATTGGTATTCCGCCACCAACTGATGCTTCAAATAATAGATTAACTGAATTGTTTTCAGCAATTTTGGCAAGTTCATTACCATGCTTAAACATTAGAGCTTTATTTGCTGTGATGTAATGTTTGTTATTTTTTAATGCAGCAAATGCTAATTTTTTTGCAATACCATCCGGTCCACCTATTAACTCAATAATAATATCTACGTCATCTTTTTTAACTAATGACAAAGGATTTTTAACCCACATTTTTTTTGGGATAGTAAATTCTCTTTTTTTATTAATTTTTTTTGCTGAGATATATTTTATTTGATAAGTGGAATTTGTATTTTGTTCAATAACGCGCTTATTCTTAATTAAATGCTTATAAACTTCTGAGCCAACATTTCCCAAACCTACTATTGCAATATTATAATTATCTTTAAAATTCATTATTCTAATCCTACAGTTTCTTTCAAACCTAATCTTATATTCATATTTTGAACTGCTTGCCCTGCAGCTCCTTTAACTAAATTATCAATAGAGCTTACAATAATTAATTGATTTTTATTTCTTCCAGCAAAAATATTAATATTACAATTGTTAGTATTGTTAACGTTATTTGTATTTACAAATTTACCATAAGGTAAAACTTTTACAAAATTACTATTTTTATAAAATTTAACCAAATATTGATGAACTTTTTTCACACTAATATTCTTTTTAAGATCAGCATATATTGTCGTCACTATACCTCTAAAAGTTGGAATTAAATGAGGGGTAAATTCAACTTTTAACTCACCAGAAACTTCTCCAAACAATTTTAATCCCTGATCAATTTCAGGCATATGTCTGTGATTGCCAACACCATAAACAGCGATATTTTTATTTATATTAGGATACAGTTTTTTATCAGCAGTTTTTTTCCCAGCTCCTGAATAACCTGATTTAGAATCTATTATTATTTTTGAAGTTTTAATTATTTTATTTAACAATAAAGGAATAAGCGGAAGCTGGGCTGATGTTGGGTAACATCCAGGGCATGAAATTATATTACTCTTTTCAATATCTTTTCTTGCAAATTCAGAAAGTCCGTAAACAGAATATTTTTGCTTATTAGGTGCGTAATGTCTTAGCCCATACCATTTTTCATAAACTTTAATATCTGAAAATCTAAAATCAGCTGATAAATCAATTAAAATATGATGGGCAAAAATACTATTAGATAATAATTGAGCTTCTCCATGTGGCAATGCTGAAAAAATTATATCAACGTCATTTAAATCAGCTTTATTAATATCTGATATTAAGGGTAATTTTTTTTTAATTTTATTTTTTAAAAAAGAATTAATAGATTTTCCAATAGATCCTCTTGAGCATAAATATTTAAGATTAATAAATTTATGGTTACTTAATATTTTAATAAGTTCTAAGCCAACAAAACCTGAGGCTCCATTAATTAAAACGTTATATTTGTCAGACATGCTCTGTATTTATAAGAAGTTGTAAATGACTTAAAGACTAAAATTAGTCTAGCTAGACTATCGTTTAGAGAACTGGAATCTTCTTCTAGCTTTTTTCTGTCCGTATTTTTTTCTTTCAACTTTTCTTGAATCTCTTGTTAATAAGTTTTCTTTTCTTAAGGTTTTTCTTAACGTTCCATCTAAAACATATAAAGCTTTAGATATACCTAAAGACACTGCTCCAGCTTGACCAGTTAAACCGCCACCCTTAACAGTACACATAACATCATAAGCATTAATCTTAGCTATAACATTAAATGGCTTCTCAATGCTTAGTTGTAGAACTGGACGTTTAAAATATTCATTATATTTTTTTCCATTTACTAAAATAGATCCTGATCCTGCTTTTAGCCAAACTCTAGCTATAGAACTTTTTCTTTTTCCAGTTGCGTAAAATCTATCGTTTGAAACAGCTAAACTTTGAACCATATATTAATTTAAAGAATTTTTTTTATTTCTAGATTTGAAATCGAAATCTACTGCTTTTTGAGTTTCATGAGGATGCTTTTCATCATTATAAACTTTTAAATTTCCAAGTTGTTTTCTGCCTAGTGGACCTCTTGGTAACATTCTCTTAACAGCTAATTTAATAATTCTAGATGGATCTTTTTGAAGAATTTGATTTGGTGTAGTTTCCTTAATTCCGCCTGGATAACCTGTATGTTTATAATAAATTTTATTAACAAATTTTTTTCCTGTAAATTTTATTTTTCTAGCATTAGTTACGATTACAAAATCTCCATCATCCATATTTGGAGTAAAGCTAGTTTTTTTCGTTCCTCTTAAAATTTTAGTTATCTCAGAAGCTAATCTGCCAACAATTAAATTTGTTGCATCAATCTTGTACCAGTTCTTTTTAACTTCTTTCTTTTTTATAAATTCAGTCATAATGGAACGGAATAAATATATTTTGCCTATAATTATGTCAAATAGATAAAGGCAAATTTTATTATTTTTGAGAGATTGATACTTGGTAAAATAGATAAATTATCGAAAAAAGTAAAAAAATCGAACCTAGTTGATGAAGACTGGCAATATATATTTTATAACCACTGGTTAAAACTAGAATACCAAGCAGAACTTGAAAAATTATTGCTGATAAAACTAAGAACAAATACTTCAAATTAACAATTTTATTTTTAAACAAAAAATAAAAAATAAGACTAAAAATTAATATTATAAAATAAGCAATAATCCTGTGCAAAAATTGAACATGGGAAGGACTAGAATAAGAGTCTGAGTTTGAAAATTCTTTAATCAAAACATCTTCAGGTACAAAATTTCCATTCATTAAAGGCCAAGTTTGATATATTTTTGCAGCATCTAATCCTGAAACAAAAGCTCCAATTGCGATTTGAAAGAAAATAATTATTAAAAAGAAAAGAATTAAATAAGAATATAAGTTTAAATGAATTTTTTTAATATTTCTAAATAAAATAGAAAAAATAGTAGTGATAATATA
>Ga0247840_10010398_pt1 | contig 11633 bp, 7 predicted proteins | sample LaCruzMarch2015__FD_192404 | JGI IMG/M metagenome (GOLD analysis project Ga0247840, IMG submission 192404) | Freshwater microbial communities from meromictic Lake La Cruz, Castile-La Mancha, Spain - LaCruzMarch2015_17m | ecosystem: Environmental > Aquatic > Freshwater > Lake | place: Spain...
GTATGGAGAGAGCGGGCAAATTTATGTGGCGCATGATGCCGCTGAGGCTAAAGCGCTTGCCGCAAAAGATGGCTATACAGGCAACCTAAAGCGTGATGATGATGTGTTGGATACTTGGTACTCCTCCGCCTTATGGCCATTCTCAACGCTAGATTGGGAGGTTGGCAAACCTAAAGAAGAGCAAAATCAACTAGCTCAACAATATCTGCCATCCAGCGTGCTGGTCACAGGTTTTGACATCATCTTCTTCTGGGTAGCACGTATGGTGATGATGACCAAGCACATCACTGGCGAAATTCCGTTCAAACACGTGTATGTGCATGGTTTGATTCGCGATGCCGAAGGTCAGAAGATGAGCAAGTCCAAGGGCAACGTGCTAGACCCGATTGATTTGATTGACGGCATTAGCCTAGAGGATTTAATTAAAAAACGCACAACAGGTTTAATGAACCCAAAAGATGCGTCAAAAATTGAGAAGCACACGCGTAAAGAATTCCCTGATGGTATTAACGCTTACGGCACGGATGCCTTGCGTTTTACCTTCGCAGCGTTAGCTAGTCCTGGGCGCGACATTAAATTTGATTTACAGCGCTGTGACGGTTACCGTAATTTCTGTAATAAGTTATGGAATGCCACTCGCTTTGTGTTAATGAACACTGAAGGTCAAGATAACGGTTTTGATGCGGCAAGTTGCCATGCGGGTGGGCGCAAGTTCTCGCAAGCAGATCGTTGGATTGTGAGTATTTTGCAATGCACCGAGGCTGAAGTTGAACGGGCTTTTGAAGATTACCGTTTTGACCTCGCGGCAAAAGCTATCTATGAATTTGTGTGGGACGAATACTGCGACTGGTATTTAGAGCTGGCCAAAGTGCAACTTAGCCCTCACCTCAACCCTCTCCCAGAGGGCGAGGGAGCCTCTTTTGAAGCTGAAAAACGTGCAACGCGCCGTACTTTATTACGTGTGCTAGAAACAATCTTGCGTTTAGCGCATCCTATCATGCCATTTATCACTGAAGAAATTTGGCAAACGATTGCACCCATGACTGGTGTGAATGCACCAAGTATCATGCTGGAAGCTTATCCAAAAGCTCAACTTGATAAAGTGGATGAAGCTTCCGAAGCTTGGGTAGCGCAACTAAAACAAATGATTGATGCTTGCCGTAGTTTACGTGGTGAAATGAGCATTTCGCCCGCTGCCAGCGTGCCGCTTATTGCGTCTGGGGACGCTGAAAAACTAGCCGCTTATGCGCCGTATTTAAAGGCTTTGGCAAAATTAGAAGAAGTGACCATTGTGGCTGAGTTGCCAGAAGCAGATGCTCCCATTATGCTAGTGGATGACTTTAAATTGATGCTTAAAGTTGAAATCGACATAGCTGCTGAGAAAGAGCGCTTAGGTAAAGAAATTACTCGCTTAGAGGGCGAAATTAACAAGGCATACGGCAAGCTTAACAACGAAAGCTTTGTCGCACGCGCGCCATCCGCAGTGGTGGAGCAAGAAAAATCCCGTGTAGCCGAATTTAGCGCAAGCTTGGATAAACTACAAACACAACTGGCTAAGTTGAAATAAAAGTAGGATAGATTCTTACAAAAATATTTCACAATGTCATTTTATGTTGAGTTTGTTAAGGAAACGCTGATTTATTGTCATTTCGAACGTAGTGAGAAATCTAACTTATTGATTTATAAAGATTCCTCACTGCATTCGGAATGACAAAAGTGAATAAATCAGCGCCTTTTTAAGAGTTAAGTGACACGTTTTTTGATGTAAAACGTAAATTTAGCGTCATTTTCATCAAGCTGCAAAAGCTCGTGACCCGTTTGTGTGCAAAAGGCTTTAAAGTCTTTTACGGAGCCTAGATCTGTAGAAATAATTTTTAACACCTCCGAAGGGTTCATGTCACTTAAGCCTTTTTTGCAGCGCAAAATAGGCAAGGGGCAGTTTAAGCCTGTTGCATCTACCTCTTTATTAAACTTCATTCTTTTTTCTTTCATTCTATAGCTATTCTACTAAATAATCCGTCATTCCAGCGCAGGCTGGAATCCAGTCAAGGCGGCAATCACGAATAGTGGTTTATCGAGACAACTTTGATATTCACGTGATCTGGATACCAGCCTGCGCTGGTATGACGAATAAGAGAAATTAGCGATATCATCGGATTGTTTGAGGAAACAGCTATAAAAATGGCATTTATCTGCGGTTAATTGCATTCCTTGTACAAAAACCGCTACCAATATTCTTCTACCGTAAATAACTTACGGTGCTCTCTAATCGCAAAACGGTCTGTCATGCCTGCTATGTAATCTGCCACGGCGCGTGCTTTGTCTATTTCAGCATAAGCTTGGAATTCATCGGGTAATAAGCCAAGATTTTCATAAAACGTGACAAATAGTTCGCGCACAATACGCACAGCTTTTGCGCTCATTCGGTTTACCTGAAAGTGATGGTATAAGTTTTTGCGCAGAAACTGTTTGAGCTTTTGATTTTGATCTGCAATTTGTGGGCTGAAGCTGATTAACTGCGGTAATTGGCGAATATCATCAATATTTTTTGGTTGATGTTTGACGATATTTTGTATGCTTTGAGTACATAAATCAACGACAAGAGTGTTGATTATACGACGTACGGTTTCATGTATGAGGCGTTTTTGTTCTAGTTTTGGATATTTGGTTTTGACTTCAGTCAAATGATTAGCAAACAATTCTACTTTTGAGAGTTGCTCTATGTTGATTAAGCCTGAGCGTAAGCCATCGTCAATATCATGATTATTGTAGGCAATTTCATCGGCATAGTTGGTGAGTTGCGCTTCTAAGCTGGGGCTGGTTTTGTTTAAAAAACGCTGACCCACATCGCCCAGTTGCTTGGCATTTTTAATAGAGCAGTGCTTGAGTATGCCTTCGCGCACTTCAAAAGTTAAATTCAAGCCGTCAAACTCTGCATACCGCAGCTCTAATTTTTCTACCACGCGAAGTGATTGCAGATTGTGTTCAAAGCCCCCGTAATCGCGCATACATTCATTGAGTGCATCTTGCCCTGCGTGGCCAAATGGCGTGTGGCCTAAATCATGTGCCAATGCGATAGCTTCGGTGAGGTCTTCGTGCAAATGAAGCGTGCGTGCGATGCCACGCGCCATTTGGGCGACTTCTAAGCTATGGGTTAAGCGCGTGCGAAATAAATCACCTTCATGGTTTACAAAGACTTGGGTTTTGTATTCTAAGCGGCGAAACGCCGTGGAGTGAATGATGCGGTCACGATCGCGCTGGAAGGCGTTGCGGGTGGTGGATGGCGGCTCGCTAAATGTGCGGCCTACCGTTTGAGTTGGGTTGGCGGCATAGGGGGCGAGTGGGTTCATAAAGCTAAAGTCTCTTTTAGTTTTTCTACATCGTAATCACTAGTCATCACGGCTTTACCGATACCTTGTTGCAATATAAGTCTAATTTTGCCATTTTCTACTTTTTTATCCAAGCCCATTAAGTCTAGGTATTTTTTTTCACCCAATTTTGGTGGGGTTATTGGCAAATTAGCCGCTTCAAAGCTATTTTTAATGCGTGTGGTTTCTGCTTGGTTCAACCAACCCATACGTTGCGATAGATCTGCTGCCATCATGGTGCCTGCGGCGACTGCCTCGCCATGCAGCCATACACCATAACCCATCGCATTTTCTATGGCATGACCAAACGTGTGACCTAGGTTCAACAATGCGCGTTCGCCTTGTTCATGTTCATCTTTGGCTACAACATCCGCCTTGTTTTGGCATGAATGGTAAATGGCGTAGCTTAAGGCTTCTTCATTAAGTTGCATTAAGTTTGCCATATTAGCTTCTAGCCAATTAAAAAAATCGGCATCGCGAATTAAACCGTATTTAATCACTTCTGCCACCCCAGCAGAGAACTCACGCGCAGGTAAGGTTTGCAGGGTGTCAATATCAGCTAGCACCAATTGCGGCTGGTAAAATGCACCTATCATGTTTTTACCTAGTGGGTGGTTGATGCCCGTTTTGCCGCCTACAGATGAATCGACTTGCGAAAGTAGCGTCGTGGGGATTTGAATAAATGGCACGCCGCGCAAATAAGTTGCCGCCGCATAGCCTGTTAAATCGCCTATTACTCCACCACCCAGTGCAATGAGCGTGGTGCTGCGCTCGCATCTATTTTGCAATAACACATCATAAATTTTATTGAGCGTTTCGGTGTTTTTATAGGCTTCGCCATCTGGCAGAATAATGGGAATGACGGTGACGCCAGTAGTTTGCAGGGCTAGGCTTAATTTATCTAAATATAAGGGCGCAACGGTGGTGTTAGTCACAATGGCAACGTGTTTTCGTTTAAGGTAAGGCAATATGAGGCTGGCGTTTGATAGAAGATTACGCCCAATATGAATGGGATAACTTCTGTTGGCGAGATCTACTTTGAGTATTTGCATATTTCTATTTAACTTAAATTGGTTTTGTTTGAATTGTGCTTAAAGTTCACTGGGGTTTCACTTAAATTTCATAGTGGATTAGTTTTTAGTAATTGTTCAATGTGATTGGTAATTTCTAGTGCTGATTGTGCGCCCGTTGGCACAATAAAGTCAGCTAATGTAGTGTATATTGGGTCGCGTACGCTATACAGTTGTTCTAATTTTTGCTTGATATTGCCGCCTTGCAACAATGGACGTGTTTTATCATGGCGAGTGCGTATCCATAAATCATCTACATTGCCACGCAGATAAATGATTATGCCATTGTTTTTTAATAGCGCGCGATTTTCTGGCAATAACACTGCGCCGCCGCCTGTTGCCATTACAACATTGTGTAATTGACTCAACTCTTCAAGGGCAGCTGTTTCGCGTTTACGAAACCCTGCCTCGCCTTCTAGCTCAAATATCAGTGGGATTTTAACGCCTGTTTTACGTTCAATTTCATAATCAGAATCATAAAAAGTCATCTCCAGCTGCTTCGCAATTAAGCGACCAATGGTAGTTTTTCCTGCGCCCATCAAGCCTATAAAATAAATATTTTTCAAATAAACCACCTAACTTACGTTAATTCTTAATTCTAAAAATCAAATACCAATCTTAAATGCATTTTATGACAATCTTGGATGTCTGTCAGGCTGTACTTAAATCAATCAGAAACTTAGCTGCAAATAAATAGAGATACCCAAATGATGGTTACTTCTATAAATCCTACGACTAGGACTGTGAGACTAAACGATTAAGTGATTATTTTACAGTTTATTTTAACCTTTTCTAACTCGCTGCTAACAGAGCAATTTATAATGCCCTTATTCATAATTAAGCGAAACCTTTAATTTCATGACTCCTACTAAATGGTGGCACTATCTATTGTTGGCTATCACTGTTGGCGGCTTATCAGTATTGGCGCTGGTGGCTATTGCGGGGATGCTTATTTACCCTGCATTACCTGAGCTTGATGCGCTTACTGATTATCGGCCTAAATTGCCTTTGCGAATTTACTCTGAAGATGGCTATTTAATTAGTGAATTTGGTGAAGAGCGTCGCGCGTACATTAAAATTGAGAATGTCCCTCAAGTAATGAAAGATGCAATTTTGGCGATTGAAGATCGTCGCTTTTATCAACACGGTGGCATTGATACCAAAGGGGTAGTGCGTGCTATTAGAAATAATGTAACAGGCAGAGGCCATGAGGGGGCGAGTACGATTACCATGCAGGTCGCCAAAAACTTCTTTACCCCGCCTAATGGTAAACGCACACTCATTACCAAAATCAATGAAGCATTACTTGCCATTAAAATTGAGCATAATTTAAGTAAAGATAAAATCCTTGAGTTGTATATCAATCAAATTTATTTGGGTCAGCGTGCTTATGGGTTTGCCGCCGCGTCACAAGTTTATTATGGCAAGCCGTTAGAAAAACTAACGGTAGCTGAATCTGCCCTGCTGGCGGGCTTGCCAAAAGCACCTACAAATTACAATCCATTTACTAACCCCAAGCGTGCTATTAGTCGCCAGCAAGAAGTCTTGCATGATATGTTTCGCTTCGGCTTTCTTAAAGAAGCTCCCTATCAAGCAGCATTAAAGCAGCCATTAAACTTTAAGGCATCAAAACAATCTCGCGATTTAGCCGCTGATTATGTCGCAGAAATTGTGCGAGATCACTTATATAAACAATACCAAGACGAAATTTACAGTAGTGGTATAAAAGTTTATACCACCATACGCAAAGCGAATCAGGAAGCTGCAAATGCCGCTGTGCGTCAAGGGGTTTTAGACTACGATTTCCGTCATGGTTACCGTGGGCCTGAAAAAATATTGGCGATTGAAAGCTTCTCCGCTTCAAATAAAAAAAATGCGCTGGATGCCGCGCTAGATGATTTTGATGTGGTGAATGGTTTAATCCCCGCTATTATTACCAAGGTTCTGCCGCAGTCTATTCAAGCCTATACTAAAAATGGTGAAGATATCACTATCTCTAGCAACGGCTTAACTTTTGTAGCTAAAATGCTGCGCGATAAAGATCCATCGAAACGTTTATTGAAAGCGGGCGCGGTGATTCGTGTCATGCAAAGTGGCGACACTTGGCGTATATTGCAACTTCCACAAGTAGAAGCTGCAATGATTGGGCTTGACCCTGAAAATGGCGCGGTACGAGCATTGGTGGGTGGTTTTGATTTTAATCGCAACAAATTCAACCATGTCACGCAGGCATGGCGTCAGCCTGGCTCAAGCTTCAAGCCATTTATCTATTCTGCTGCTTTAGAAAAAGGTTACACGGCGGCATCTGTTGTGCAAGATGTGCCTTTAAGCTTTTCGGCGGGGGAAACTGGTGAAAATAAATGGTCACCAGCAAACTATGAAAATAGTTTTCAAGGGCCTGTTCGCCTTAGAGTCGCTTTAGCACACTCAATTAACACGGTAGCGGTACGTATTTTGCAACAAATTGACCCTAATTATGCACAAAGCTACATTACGCGCTTTGGATTTTCTGCTAAAAATATTCCCCCTTATCTCTCTATGGCCTTAGGTGCAGGTGCTGCCTCACCTTGGGAAATGGCAAGTGCTTATGCAGTATTTGCCAATGGCGGCTACCGCGTAAAACCAAACTTGATTGCCAGAATTGTAGATCAACATGGTAAGGTTCTTTTATCCACAAAATTTGACCTTGCCAGCAATGGCGCACCTCGCGTAATTGATTCACGCAATGCATTTATTATGAACTCTATGATGCAAAGCGTTATTCGTAACGGCACGGCAGCCAATGCTTTAAGCTTAGGACGTAGCGACATTGCAGGAAAAACAGGTACGACCAACGACCATATTGACGCTTGGTTTGCAGGTTACAGCCCCAAACAAGTGGCAATTGCATGGGTAGGCTTCGATAAGCCTAGACCTTTAGGTAGAGGAGAAACGGGTGCCGCAGCGGCACTACCCATTTGGATAAAATATATGGCAGTTGCGTTAAGAAATGTACCAGAAATGGCTATGCAGATGCCGGATGGGGTCGTTGAGATCAATATCAATCCAGAAACAGGACTAAGTGATGACAACGGTATTTTAGAATATTTTTATCATGAAAATGCACCATCACAAATTGACTCTCCATTATTGGAGGGAGGTGATGGTGCAGGCGTGACTACACTTAATCAGATTCCACAAAATCAAGCGCAGAAAATACTACAACCTGAAATAGTGATACAGCCAACCACGCCTAATAAATTACAGCCAAACCAAGCAGGATCTAACGTACCTCCTACCGACCAACAAAATGCCGCTGCGAAATTCCTCACTAATCACAATTAAACCTAACTCAATATTGAAGCGCTTGAATTCTAGCCTCAAGCGTCACTCTGTCAGGGCTAGTTCCATTAGACGCATTAAGCAATGTTAAGGCTCTTTGATACTGCTGTAAGGCAAGGCTGGATTTACCCATTTGATCCAAACTAATCGCCAAATTAAATGCGTAATCTGCATTATTTGGTGTCAGGCGACTTGCTTCAAAATAGGCTTGCTGAGCAGAAGGCCATTGACTTTGCTTTGCGTATAAATGACCCAAAGAGGCATGTAAATTTGCAGCGTCTGGTTGCTGGGCAATCATATTTTTAATGCGACTTTCAGTATCAACAATATCAGTATTAGCTTGTAAGCCAGTACTGACAATCTCGGCAGTTATAGACAATGCAATAGTATTTTTAGGATCAATTTCCAACACCTGTTGAGACCAACTGATAGCATCTGCCTCTCGCCCTTGACGCTGCGCAATTGCCGCCATGCCCAACAAAGCATCTACACTACGCACATTATGTTGCAACACTTGCTGATATTGCTGTTGCGCAGCAATATTCTCGCCACGGGTAAAGGCTTGGTAGGCCGCTAGCAGCACAGGGTCTATACTCAATGGCGTTTTGCGCATAAGCACCACTGGGTTAGATTTTATATTGCTTGTCGCCTTAGCGTGATATAAATTTTCACTATCAGCATAGGCGTCATCATTACTATTACTGGTTTTTTTAGTACGTGATTTTTTAGGTTCGGCTTCAATCACATCATCAAGCACTTGAGGCTTTTCTGCCAGATTCTGATTAAATGCCTCCACGCTTGTTTTATCTTTTTGATTGGTCTCTATTGCATCGGCTGTAGGCGGAGTTTGTGCTGGTAATACCGTTGGCGCAATAGCGACAAGCTTAACAGTGGCTGGTAGTGCTGCAACCTGTGGTGATATTGACATACCTGGCTTTACTACCAGCACATCAGGTGTTGCTAAAGCTTTAATATAGCCATAGCTCTGTAACCCCAGCCAAGTCAACAATATCCCTGCAACACCTAAAATAAAAAAATAGCGTTTTGAGCTAGGCGATTGCGTTACTTGATTGGAAATAAATGCTTTAGCTGCTATTTTTTGATTGAGTTCTACTGTAGCCGATTGAACAAATGTCGTTGTTTTAGCTTGCTCGATAGTTGTATGTTTGGCACTATCAATTTGAGCCACTGGCTTAAACAGTTCTTTATCTACAACAGCTTTATTGGGAATTTCTGTATCTAGCTTGGAGCTTGGATGCCTGCTGGTTGAAAAAGAAGAGTCTGTTAAGCCAGCCTCTTCTTCTAAGGTAAGCACCCTATCAATCACTACAGCTTGAGTTGCTACGATTTCTACTCTGCCTGCAATTTTATCGTCAGTCACTTGCTCAGATCCAACAGGGACTAACTCCAACATCACAGCTTCATTAACCACGTGCGTTGTTTGCTTATTTTATCTAAAGAATCTAATGTTTTAATAAGCAAATTCATCAGAAGTTTACTTTTCCTCTTCTAGCAGTTGCTTGAGTTGCTGAGATGGAAGATATTGTTTGTAAGCAGAAAGCTCGTCGCTCTCTAAGCTTGCGTTGGCAATCACTGTTGGACGTAAGAAAATAACTAGTTCGGTTTTCTTGTTTGCATCATCACGGCCTTTAAATACCTCTCCCACACCAAGCACATCAGATAATCCTGGTACTTTATCTGTGTTACGTTGCATATCATCCTGCATCAGTCCGCCTAATATCGCGGTATTACCACTATTGATTTGCAATAGTGATTCCATTTCGCGCACCTGAATTTGCGGTATTTGACTTGGAATAACCAGTGCGCCATTCGCGCCATTTAATTGCGGGTTAGGGTCACGCACAAAACTAACCACCCTAGAAATTGTAGGCCGCACGTTAATGTTGACCGCGCTCGTTTCGTTAATTTGTGGTGTAACACTCATCACTATCCCTACAGGCACGGTATTAGGCGTGGTCGTAATTGTTGACAATACTCCGCCTGTCGTCCCCTGAGATTGCTGTGCCTGAACTGTAAAATAAACCAAATTATCAACCACTTTTAACATGGCGGTTTGATTATTCAGCACCATCAATTTTGGACTTGAAATGACTTTGGTATCGCCAAACTGTTTTAATAGCGTTACCGATGCGGCAAGATTGCCTAAGGCACTGACTGGATTTAGATAACTCACTGCAAAACCAGTACTGACCGCATTAATGGCAGGTCCCAATGATTGCTGAAAAGTAAAGCCACTGTTTTGAGCCGTGTTACCAAAACGACTCCAGTCAATGCCAGATTGGAAGCTATCATTCAACCTCACTTCAACAATGGTCGCCTCTATCAACACTTGGCGTTTGGCACTACCCATCACTTTGTCGATAAATTCTTGTACTTTTTCATGCTGCTTGTTGGTGGCTCGCACACTAATCACACCCGTTTCTGCGTTAGCAATGACATTAGCTGCGAGAAATGTTTTATATTCAACATCTTCTTGATCGCGCTCTTCTTTAGTGATTCTGTTTGCTTCGGCTTGCGTGACAGAATTTGCATTATTTTTATTATTTTCTTTAGATCGAGTAGCAGCACTCATCCCTCGTCGTGAAATTTGTACTTCTTTATCGGCTTCTTTCAGCAAATCTTTCAAATTTTCTATAAGCGATTCCCACAAATGATTTTTAGCATGACTTTCTACAGAAGTGCGCGAGCTATTATTCGCACCATTGCCAGATGAGCTTATAGTCGCCGAGCTACCAGCCACACCAGTACTTGCACTTTGCCCTGTGCTAGAAATTTCTGCTGCGGCACCAATGAACCCCTTAGTGTCGCGGTTCATGTTGACGTAATCAATTTTATAAGCACGCAACACAGGTAAGTCTGGCGCAATCACAAGTACACTACCTTTAACTTGATAAGTTAAATCTACCTGATTAGATAAGCGTTCTAAAATTGCTGGCAAGGTTTGATCAACCGCATTCAAGGTCACAGATCCTTGAATAGATGGATGAATATCCACATTAATCTTGCTGTCACGCGCAATGGCAAATAACACTTCTTTGACTGGGGTGTCGTACACCACAATATTATAAAGAGGCTCTTTGGCTTTAGCTTTTGGCGGGGGTAAATAGGTACTGTTGGTAATCGGCTTGGGAATGTCTGCTTTTTTAGGGATGCTTACCGCAGGCTGTGCCTCAATAATAGCCTCGCTATTTGAGGTGTTGTCCGCATCAATATGACCTTTTGAGGGCTGAATTTTGGTTTGATGCGTACATGCAGAGATGCTTAAAACCAGCACCATACTTAACAGGGGTAATGCTTTTTTATGATTAAGCCACAATTTTAGTTACCCCGACTTAAGTTATTTAAGTTGTATTCAACTGCATAATACCTCAAAAAAATATAACGTCCATTAACGGTTGGCTTAAATCTTGACCCTCACACAATCTCTGCTAGTATTTTTCTAGGGCATCCATAAACACTTGTGCAGGGTTACAGTCAGTTTGATTGGCAATCTCTACCATGCCCGTCGGGCTAGTGACGTTGATTTCGGTTAAATGCTCACCGATGACATCTAAACCGACTAAAAATAGACCTTCTTGTTTCAGTATTTTTCCAACAATAATCGCTATTTCTAAATCTCTAGCGCTTAATAATTGTGCAATACCTGTGCCGCCAGCAGCTAAGTTTCCGCGTGTTTCACCCGTTTTTGGGATGCGCGCCAAAGCATAAGGCAATGGCTCACCGTTAATGACAATAATGCGTTTATCGCCTTGCAAAATTGCAGGTAAATAACGCTGCGCCATTATCGTGCGCGTACTAAAATGGGTGATAGTTTCTAATATCACGCTGATATTAGGGTCGCTTAAGTTTAAGC